>Ga0208047_1000284_pt1 | contig 18898 bp, 10 predicted proteins | sample Kivu_220m_FD_184162 | JGI IMG/M metagenome (GOLD analysis project Ga0208047, IMG submission 184162) | Freshwater microbial communities from Lake Kivu, Western Province, Rwanda to study Microbial Dark Matter (Phase II) - Kivu_220m (SPAdes)... | ecosystem: Environmental > Aquatic > Freshwater >...
TAGATGCTTCATGGTCAATTACTCTCCTGATGCATTTTACCGAGCTCCGGATGCATTAGAATTCGATTCCCAGACCGACTTTTATCAGGCGGGGCGCCGAATAGGCGGAAGGATTTTTAATCCGGTCGGAATAGGTATTAAAGGTGCTTTTATGACTGGCGAGGTCGGTCGCTCTGATAATTGCCGAATAGGCGCGCCCCGTCTGGTTATTGACGAATACCTCGTTCAGCCGGTCAAACAGATTGTAAACCGACAGCGTCAGCTTGGCATTGAGTCGCCCGGTCAACTTGAAATTGTAATAAGCATTCAGATCGAAATTATACTGCGCGGGTTGCCAGGAGTTATTGGGCAGAAGGTTGATGCGGAAAAGAATGCTGTTGGATACCGGTGACCAGGTAAAGGGCGTACCGGAATCATAGTAGCCGGTCATGGTGGCGCCATATTTTGGGGTATTATATCCCACCGTAGCATTCAGGGTATGACGCTGATCCCACGACATGGGAATGAGCTGCATTACCGGATCGATACTATTGCCCGCGCGATTGTAGGTTTGAGTGGGGTTATCGGCATTGCCGCGGGTATATTGCAGGGTATAGTTCAAATTGGCGGTGAAGTGATTGATTCTCCATTTGTACTTGACCTCCAAGCCGCGGGCGTTACCATAATCTTTGTTGGTATAAAGACCGTATTCAGTCTGATTATAGGTGCTAACGACTTTGACGCTTAGCAGGTCATAAATATCGCGGTAGTAAAGGGCCACCTCGAGGTCCATATCGGGCATGATTTCCTGCCACAGACCGATTTCATAAGTCACCGTCTTCTGCACATCGATTGTCGGATTGCCCATGATCGTCTCGTAATCGGTGGGTGCCACGCGGTAACTATTGTTGTTGTATATAGCATAGCCGGGCGGCATCTGGAAAAAGTGACCGTAACTGAAGTGCAGAACCGCCGCGCTTCCCAATTGATAAGAGAGGCCAAAACGCGGACTGATCTGCTTTTTGGGTTTGGCATAAACGTAACGGGACATTTTCTCCGGATTATCCGGGAAACGGATCTGGTTGGCGGGATTGCGCCACTGGGTCGGATAGCGTTTGTCCGGTTCGAAATAATCGTAGCGTATGCCCAAATTAATGACCATCTGGTCAAATTCCATCTTGTCCTGGATATAACCCGCCAGTTCCCAGGGCTGAACCTTGATGATATCCGAGTAGATCGTTGTATCGTCGAGCACGATAGGAATGTAGTTGTAAAAGTCTACCTTGGGTTTGCCATCGATATAATTGATCTGGAATTCGCCCTCACTTTCGAGTCCGGAATACAGATTGCGTATCTGCAGATCTTTACTGTCAATGCTGTGCTGCGTGAAATGCAATCCGGTTTTAAAGCTATGGTTCTTATGCATCTGCCAGGTCAGGTCGAGCTTCAAATTTTGTTCAATCTGGGTGCGCTCGACATGAAATTTCTCCTGCCCGCCGGTAAAGAATCCGGGGCCATCGCTCTGGCTATAGGCGTCATGGACATAACCGGAATCAAGCGGATTTTTAAAAACGAAATTACCGTAATAGTTGTTCACATGCGATAGTTTCAACTCATAGAAGAGTTTATTGGTCAGCATATGGTTCAGATTGAGGGCGAACATCTTCGAATCACGCCGCGGTACCGCCAAACCATCCGGATTGTATTTATACTGGTGATTGTACTGATGCCATTCATCCTTATTCAGCGTGAAAAGCGTGGTCAATTTGATATTCTTGAACAGGTCAAGCGAAACCTTGCCCATGAAAGCCTGGTTGATGTTATGATTCATTGGCACATAGGCGCTGTCGCCGTTGAACTCCGTGTACCACAAGTTCGAATCGTCCTCGGCATAATAACTGAAATCATCCACATTGAACAACCGATAGCCGTTAAGGTGGTTTTGATTGTCCTGGTAGCGGTAATCCATCAGGAAAAAGATTTTATTGCGCCATAAGGGCCCGCTCAAGTTGAGCTTGTAATCCTGGTTGCGGGTAATCTGGCTGGGTTTCAGTCCGATAAATATATCGTCATGCGGAGTGAAATAATTTGCCAGGGCGGCTGAGGCGGAGCCGTGCAATTGATTGCTACCGGTTTTGGTCACCGCGTTTACAATCCCGCTCATGGCATCGCCGTATTCCGCATTGAAAGTGCCGGTGATGACTTCCAGATCCTGTACCGCCCCGACTTCCAGATCAATCGAGCGCCCTTCGCCGCCGAAGCCCTCGTCAACCGGTATCCCGTCAATCATATAGGAAACCTCGGTTGGACGACCGCCCCGGAAGTGACCTTTGACCACGCCCGCCTGCATGGCAACGATGGCGGTAACATTTTCCACGGGCAGAATTTCCATTTCGTCGGAGGAAACATTTTTGACGGTACTGGTCTGATCCTTGCGCACGGAAATTTTTGGCGCCGTCACAACTACCGTTTCGCCTTCGATAACCATGGTCTGCATCTTGATTTCTAAAAACTCCGTACGGTTGACCGAAACGCGCACATCGCGGACGACGTAGGGGCTGTAACCGATCATCTGCACCTTCAGGGTATAAATCCCCGGGCTGAGGTTGATGATGAAAAAATCACCTCTTTCGTCCGCCGCGGCGCCTAAGGTGGTGCCTTCGATGATCACATTGGCCCCCGGCAACGGCTGATGACTTTGCTGATCAATGACCCGACCGGCGATTTTACCCGTGGTCTGGGCTGACAAAGGCCCGACACTCAATGCCATCAATAGAAGCAAACTGATCTTAGTCCATCTGCATGATTTCAATGTGCCCATTTTCTTTCCTCACAACGCTTTCCTTGCGACTCTGCGGGCGGTTCGACGCTTTTTAAACAGCGCCCTAAAATTATTAAAAAACAGTCTGAAAAAGATAAAAGGATGGGGTATGAATAATTGTCCTCATACCCCATCCTCAAAATCATTCGCTTATTTCACGAGTAACATTTTCTTGGTCTGGGTATAGACCCCGGAAGTCAGCTGGTAGAAATATATTCCCGATGGTACTCCGGCGGCATCCCAGTTCACGTTGTAATTCCCCGCCGTCTGATACTGATTAACCAGTTCCGCTACCTTTTGGCCCAACATATTAAAGACCGTCAATGTCACCATGCCGGGATGCGGCAGGGCATAGGCGATGCTGGTCGTGGGGTTGAAGGGATTCGGATAGTTCTGCTCCAGGCGGTAGGATTTCGGCAGACGATCGTCGGTATAGTTCACAACCGATACCACATCCGTCGTATCACCAATCCAGGTGTACGACCACTCAGTGGGGGTCTGCCAGGCGTGGTCAGTATTAAACGGCGACCAGGCCAAATTACCATCCCATCCGGATCCGTCGTTATCGTGAAAGTAGAGCTCGATGGGAATGCGCATCCCGCGGGCGGGATGGAAACGCACATCCTCCGGGCCGGCGATCGAATCCAGAGGCACTCTCGCTTCGATGATGTAGTCCACACCGCTGAAATCTTCGAGATGATAATCGGCATCCTCAACAGTCCAGATCGTATTGCCAATATATTCGTTGACGACCCCGTTTTTATGGAACTGCAACTTGTAGTCGGGTTCGGCGCCGCGACGGTTACCGGTATGTTTGGAGCCCTTGCTGTTATACAAACCGATAAAGAATTCAAAGGCGTCCTGATCCCACCAGTTGCCTTCGCCGAAGTGATAGACATTATCCACCACATCAGCGGCAACGTACAGATAATCGTCGTCAATCGCCAGCCAGACCGTAGCCTTGAGATCGCTACTGTCGGTGATGGCTCCGACCGGGACAAAATCGTTTTCCGGGGTGAGCACCCAGGGTTTAATCCCGCTGTTGAACCATTCCGTAAAATCACCATCTACGGCGAAACCGGTTGGCGCACCGAGGGCAATCGTCGGAATTCCCTTCGCTACATTAACAATCGCGGCAGAGACCCCGGCCGGTCCGGCATTCCCGGATGCATCGGTGCAATTCACGGCATAGTAGTAGGTCATGTTATGGTTTTCCAGAGGATAATAGATATAATGAATGGCATTCTGGGTGCCTTCCATTACCTTGGAGGCGACCAGTTCCACTTCCGGCGCGGTAATATCCGTGATTGGATTACGACTGGCATAGACATTATAGGATTCGCCGTTTTCGCCCGGCACATCCTGCCAGATCACCAGATTATAGTGGTCTGCGCTGGGCACTGCGTCCACATTTTGCACGATTTCAGGCGGAGTCCAGTCAAAGGCAGGATTCCCAGTCCAGATATCATCAAGGTAAACATTTTTGCCAACGCCATCGGTACTGGCAATCAGGATCTTGAGAGTCTTGACCCGGGTCGAGTCCATTAACTGGTCATATTGCATCGCACTACCATTCCAGCCGCCACCATTGCGATCGAAGTCATCCAGGGCAATTTTGACGTTCTTCCAACTGCCATCGTAACCCACTTCAGCTTCCGTTAAATTGTAGAATGACTCATATTCGAGGTCGGGGCCGTCGCCGTCATTGTTATCGTCACCAATGACGATCTTCAGCGGTCCCAACCCGGCGTCTGCCTTGATCTTGAAACCTAAACTATCCGTCTTCCAGGCCGGCGCCATGTTCTTGAAATCCGCGAAGGTCCAGACCAATCCGTCCCATACCGCCCAGGTATTCGGCGGGGTATGCCAGAGAATAGCGTTAGTTCCGGCAGTCGCACCCAGACCTTCGGCTATCTCGTATCCGCCACCGCCCCAGCCGCCGTAAAGACCGACATTGCCGGGAATCGCCATGCCGTTAAAGAACACCAGGTCCACCTTCCGGACACCCTTCAGAGTCAGGTGATCAAGAATCACGGTGCCGTGGGAACGCGTGCCCTTTTGGGACAATCCGCTGATCGAAAACTCGACCGAGAAGCCCTTGATCTTATCCTTGTCCAAAACGGCATTGCCGGTAATGCCCGACCAACCGGTCAGATTGAAGCCATTCCCGTCCCAGGAATCATTGCTGACCAACGGCATCTTGATCTCATGCCAGCCGGGGGTGTTGTCCAGGATGTAATGGAAGGAGTAATAGTACTCACATTCCAAAACATTATAGGTCTTGGCCCCATTGACTGAATTGCTGACGTCGTGCAGGTTGAAACGCAGGTGCACCCGACCCGGCAAGGATTGCGGCACGGCATTGTAGTACCAGAATGAAATGGAATCGAAACCCGAAAAATCATAACAGGCATTGGAATCCGGATTCCAGTGTTCAATCTTGGTAAATCCGCCCCACGATTCCATATCGTGAGCGCTGTACACCAATTGCATGGCCCCCGCCCCTTCATAGACCGGTGAAGGCACAATTGACAAATTGATAAACGCAGAATCCGCACTGGCGTTATCATTCATGTAAACCGCCCAGTAGGTCGAGTCCGGTTCGGCATCGAATGCGTTTACCACCTGACCGTAGCTCCAGCCCACGGCCAGCAACATTACCAAAGCAACCAATAACGTTCTCTTCACGTTAGCCTCCTAAAGTTGTTATGTTTGGTTTGAATTCCCATCTCCAGGCCGGCGCTCCGGGGCCTTGCCCAAAATCCGCTCCGGGCATCCGGGTTGTCAAATTTTTCCGGGATCTCTTCATCTGATCTAACTTTGACAAAAATCGAGCCAAGCGGCATTTTCGGGTATTGTCCCGGTATCCGTTGAACATCCTGTATATCGTAAGCGATTCAATCATTTCCATTATCAGAATAATAAGGTTTGCCTTATCTTAATAATAAGCAAGCGACCATTTTCATTTCACCAAGACGAAACGTGTCTCCAGATCGGCAACCCTGATCAGGAAAGCCCCGGGTTCCACCACCGGTTTCAGGTCGCGACCGATGAAACTCAGATCGCTGGTATTCAGTTCAAAGGTTACCAACTGACTTTCGCCGGGCTGCAGCCCCACTTTCGCAAAACGTTTCAGGCGTTTGACCGGCGGCGTCACGGTAGCCACCAGGTCACTGACGTAGAGTTGAACCACCGCGCTCCCCGCCCGGCCTCCGACATTCGTAACCCGTACGGAAGCAGACAGCTTCTGTCCGATTTGAATTGTCGTGTCATGCAGGGCTAAATCGCTGTATTGGAACTCCGTGTAACTCAACCCAAATCCGAAAGGCCACTGCGCATCATAATCGTTGACGTCGCTGATTTCGCTGTACTTGTGGTCGTAAGTTATCAGCGAATTGGGATACCGCGGATAGCTGTAGGGCAGTTTCCCGCTGGGGTTGACTGCGCCCAATAATACATCGGCAAGCGCCAGGCCGCCTTCCTGACCGGGCAGGTACGCCAATACTACCGCGGCAACCCGGTCTGCAATCCGACTGATCAGGCGCGGACGTCCTTCTATCAGTACCAGCACCACCGGCACGCCGGTTTCCGCGAGGGATTCCACTAAGCGCAACTGGGGCTCACTCAGCGTCAGGTCGTCAATATTACCGGGAGTTTCACAGTAAGCCGGTTCTCCGGCGCAGACAATGACAACATCGTTTTTACGGGCCTGACGAACGACGCCGGCAATATCAATCTCGCGATCAAAAGCCACTCCCGGAAGATAGGTTACTCGGGCATTGGGGGCCTGCATGGTCAACGCTTCCAACACGGTCGGCTTTTGGTGGGGATAGAGCTCCTCGGCATTACCCTGCCAGGTAATCGTCCAGCCACCGTTCAGCACCGAACGCAGATTGGCGGTCGGTCCCGTTACCAGAATCCGGGACTGTGGTCCCAACGGTAGAATATTTTTTTCATTTTTAAGTAACGTGATGGCTTCGCCGGCGGCCTGTCGGTTCAGGGCCGTTGCTTCCGGTGAGGCAAACCTACCCGCCAATTCCTTATGGGGGTAGGGATCATCAAACAAACCTAAATCGTATTTCACTTTGAGTATGCGGCCTACGGCTTCATCAATCCGCTTTTCCGGCACCGTGCCTTCCCGGACCAACTCCAACAAGAGGTTATAGAAGCTGTAATCATAAGGTACCATGCTCATGTCAATACCGGCCATGACTGCCATGCGCACCGCGTCTTTCGGGTCATGGGCAACCCGTTCGCGCAGGTACAAATTATTGATGTCGTTCCAGTCCGAAACGACAAAGCCTTGGAAGCCCATTTCGTGGCGCAGGATCTGCGTCAGAATATACGGATCGGAATGCACGGGAATGCCGTTGATTTCACTGCTGTTGACCATAATCGTCGGCGCCCCGGCGGACAAGGCGGCCTGGAAAGGCGGCAGAAAATATTCCCGCAGATAGCGTTCGGGAATCCAGGCGGGCGTCCGATCCTTGCCGGTCAGCGGGAAGCTGTAACCTAGGAAATGTTTGGGACAGGCGGCGACTTTCTCGGGATTGGCAATGTTATCCCCCTGCAAGCCCTGCACATAACTGGCGCCCATGATCTGCGCCAGATAGACATCCTCACCATACGTCTCCCACAACCGTGGCCACAATGGCTGGCGGCCGAGATCCATGACCGGATTGAAATTCCAGGCAATACCGCTGGCGCGCACCTCCAGCGCGGTGACGGCCGCACATTGCCTGACCAGCTCCGGATTCCAGGTCGCCGCCATGGCGATACTTTGGGGAAATAAGGTAGCCCCGAGGGTGTAATTGGCTCCGTGAATCGCATCAATCCCATAGATAATTGGAATGCCTAAACGGGTTTTCTGCGTAGCCAAATCCTGCATCTGGGTGATCAGTTCCTGCCAGTATTCCAGACTATGCGCCACATCCCAGACATTCAGAATGGAGCCCACATGATACTGGGTGATCGCTTCCTCCAGCTTGACAGGATCAATGGCATGCTTTTGACCGGGCGTACCTTGGGTTCGCGACACTGTCTGCAGGGTCACCTGGGTCATCTGTCCGATTTTTTCCTCCAGGGTCATCTGGCGGAGCAATTTTTTCACTCTGCCGTCAACCGGCTCGGTTTTTTCAGCTGAACAGCCCATTAACCCCAGCATGATAACCACACTCCAGACCACTGATCTCATATCTTTTCTCCTAACCTTACCATTTGAGCGATTCCGGATTTAACAACTCTAAAAAAACACCCCCCACAGACTTAATACTATCACAATCAATAAAACTGAAAAAACGACATTGACTGTATCCCAGAGACGATGCGGGCTTTTTTCAGCGGTGCGAAATGTCGGCAGACTCCGCCGCAGATCTTCAGGCAGATGGCGGGGTTTGCCGGTTAAAAAGCTGATGATGAACATTAATGCAATGGAAATCAAGAACAGAAAAATGGCAAAGTGCAGATAGTTCATTTCGGCAAACCAGGTCCAGCTTCCTAAATCTATACTACCGCGTTTATAGAGAATTTGTAAAATCAGTCGTGCGCCTCCGATTATTCCTCCCACCACTAAGGCCCAAATTGCCGACAGACCGTTGACCCGACGGGACATAATTCCCACCAGGAAAACCGCCGCGATCGGCGGGCTGATATAAGCCTGGACGCTCTGGAGATAAATAAAAAGATGACTGCTGATCGTACGGATTAACGGCACCCAAAGTATGCCGAATATGACCAGCACGGTGGTCGCCAGCCGCCCTATCAGTACCAGTTCCCGCTCGGAGGCGGAAGGTCGGAAATGGAGATAAAAATCCATCGTGAGCAGGGTGGAACTGCTATTGAAAGTGCTGGCCAGGGAAGACATCAGGGCGGCCAGTAGACCGGCGATGACGATTCCCCGCACTCCCGTCGGCAACAGATGACTGACGACCAGCGCGGGAAAGGCCTCGTCCCCCCTGATCCCCGGGAAAAGCGCCACCGCGATTAAGCCCGGCAGAATGAGAATGAAGACCGGCAGGATTTTCAGAAAACCGGCGAAAATCGCTCCACTGCGCGCATGGCGTTCGTTGCGGGCACTTAATACCCGCTGAACGATTACCTGGTCGGTACACCAGTACCAGATTGCCAGAATCGGCGCGCCAAAAATGATGCCGGTCCAGGGAAACTCGGCGTGGTTCGCCGGCTTGAACATGCTGAAAAAATCGGAGGGCAGGCTGGCCCTTAAACCCTGAAAACCGCCCACCTCGCGTAACCCCAGCAACGTCAGCAGGGCGGCGCCACCGATCAGGATTACGGTCTGCAACAACTCCGTGTAAATTACAGCACTCAGGCCGCCCGCAATGGTATAGATGCCGGTGATCACCACCATGACTATCGCGGAAGTGATCATGTTCCAGCCCAAAATCTGGTTCAGCAGAATCCCTCCGGCAAAAAGGGTCACCGAGATTTTGGTCAGAATGTAAGCAATGATCGAAATGCTCGTCAAATACATGCGGCTACTGCGATTGAAACGCCTTTCCAAAAACTCCGGCATCGTAAAAACACCCGTCCGCAGATAGTAAGGAACAAAAATCCAGGCCAATACCAATACAATGAAACAGGCTAACCACTCAAAGTGGCCGACCGCCAGCCCACTGCTGGCGCCTGAACCCGCCAGACCAATGAAATGTTCACTGCTGATATTGGTCGCAAACAGGGAACTGCCCACCGCCAGCCAGCCGACATTCCGCCCGGCTAAAAAATACTCCGTCGGGGTTTTTTCCCGCCGGGAAAAATACAGGCCGATGATCATTATCACCACAAAATAAATCACCAGCACCACGATATCCAGGTCACTCAGATGGAACATCCCCATTTAAGGTTAACTCATTCACGAATCGCATTGGTGGGCTTAACGTCAAAATTCAAGCCAACTGCAAATCGGGCAACGGGGTTTTGAAAGTGGAGAGAATTGCGGAAATCCGCTGCTGGCCGGTTATTAAATTAATAAGCCGGGCTTATTAATTTCGCAATGCGTGGTAATAGTCTGACAAACCGGGCCGCGCCGTGACAAGCTCGCCTGCGGAAGGTTTTATTTCAGTCCCAAATCCTTGGTTATCCGGTAATAATTGGGCGGAGCCAAATCCAGCTTCTGGGCGGCTTCGGCATCCGTCCGGCAATGACTGCGCACAAACCGGATATATTCACGTCGGAAGTGGGTTTCGGTTTCCTTGAGAGATAAAATGCGCTCTTTGCTGAAATGATAGGCTGGTGTCTGCTCCAGGCTGGTCATTTTTTGCCCGATGGCGTTGACGACCGCCTCCTTACTGATGGTTTCCTTGCTGAGGAAGAGCAGGCGCTGAACCACGTTCTGCAGTTGGCGGACATTGCCCGGCCAGCTGTAATTGACCAAAAGCTCCAGCGCCCCGGTTTCAAAACTTGGAGCAGTGCGTCCCATCTCTCCGGCGTAGCGTTCCAGGTAATACTCCACCAGTACCGGGATATCCTCGCGCCGTTCCTCCAGCGCCGGCACATATATCTGCAAAACATTCAGGCGATAAAACAAATCCTCGCGAAATTCCTTGTCGGCAATCATCTTGTCCAGGTCTTTATTGGTGGCGGAAATGACCCGCACATCCACGGCGTAACTCTGCTTGCGCCCGATCTTGTCAATCTGGCCGTCCTGCAGGACGCGCAGGAGCTTGGACTGCGCCGAAAACGGAAATTCGGATATTTCATCCAGGAAAATCGTGCCGTGGTTGGCCCGCTCGAACAAACCGGGGCGGTCGGCCTGGGCTCCGGTGAAACTGCCCTTTTCAAATCCGAAAAGCTCGCTTTCGATCAGCTCCCGCGGGATACTGCCGCAGTTGATCGGAATAAAATTTTCCAAACTGCGGCTGCTCTGGTAATGGATGTTGGTAGCCACCAGCTCCTTGCCTGTGCCGGATTTCCCGTAGATCAGAACGCTGGCGTTGGTTTGTGCAAATTGCTGAATCTGCTCCTTGAGTTTGCTGATCGCCGGCGAGTTGCCGATGATCACCTTATTTTGCAGGATGTCGCGTACGTTTTTGGCCAGCTTCTGCCGGGAGTCCATATGCTGGAGCTCCAGCATTTTTTTCTCGTAAGCATTGATAATACTCAGAATGAAGTCGGTCGGCTGATAAATATACGCCTCGATATCGCCGGGGTATTTGGTACAGAACCAGAAAGCGCCGGCCTGAATCAGGCGGCTGGCAAAATCAAAATCGGTCTGGTGAATGGTCATTTTGGTAATGACGATAATCTGGATTTGGGCGTCGATCTTTTTGATGGCATTGATTAATTCTTCACCCATCAGACCACCGGCAATCTGGAAATCCATGATAACCACGTCGTAGTAATATTTACGGCGGGAGAGCAGATTCAGCGCCTCGACGCCGCTGGAAACCACATCGGCAATCTCGATTTTCGCGTGCGGTTTGACGGTGTTGCGAATCCGGCGTACATCGAATTCTTCATCTTCGATCAACAGTATTTTGATACAATTCTTGAGCATGCCGCGCATTCCTCTTAATTAGTAACGGGGATTCTGAGCACGAAAACACAGCCTCCCGGTTCCAGGTTTTCCGCGTCCAGCGTCCAGCCACAGCGTTTGGTGCTTAATTCGTAAGCGATATAACAACCATAACCCGCATTGTTGATATTCTCACGGGTTGACGTGTTTTCCAGGAAGATTTTCCTGATCCCCTCTTCGTTGTGTTCCAAAAGCTCCGGAAGGATGCCCCGCCCATTGTCGGCGATCCGCACCTCGGAACATTGCTTGTCCGGACAGAAGCTGGTCTGGATGCTAATTGTGACGCTTTTCCCGGGATTATGGTCAATCGCATTCTGGATCAGCGGCTCCAGGATTTCCCAGACGACGTATTCATTGATATGTACCAGGGGCAGCCGGTCATCCAGATTCAGGATAAAGTCATAGGCGCTGTTCGTTCCATAGACTCTCTTAAAAATATAGTCCACCAGGAACCGGATCACCTTGTTGACATCCGTTTCAAACAGCGGATTACGGGTGGCGTGGATCGGCGGTTCATACCATTTCATGTCATATATGACCCGGGAAATGAAATTCGAATAACGGGTGACGATATATTTGAACTGCGCCAGATTGTGTTCATTCAGGGCGCGAATTTCCTCTTTGATGAAACCCATGACTTTTTCGGCCTTGTGGTGCGCGTGATAAATCCGCTTGGTAAAGAGGGCTTCCTTCTGGTGGGCGATGTCGGTTTTGATCTGCTTCTCGCGTTCGCGGTAGAGCTGTTCCTGCGCCAAATCGCGTTCTTTGACAGTATAGGAGGTCAGGTAAAACATGGCCAGCAGGCCGAACAATATCAGCGCCGTAAAAACGATGCCGGTCTCGTCGTACAAAGTGGAGATTTCCCGGGTGATGTTGCTGACATCCGGCGTAATTTTCATGTACACCACGCCTTCATATTCCCCCTTGAGTACGAAGGGTACAAAAATATGGAACGACTGTATTTTATCCCAATCGCAGTAGATTTGCTCCGTCTGTTCGATGTCCGCCGCCAATTGTTGGTAGCGTTCCAAGGCCTCCTGATAGCGGGTTGGAAGCTCGCCAGCTGGCTCGGTATGGCTGAAGATAAAATTATACAATTGAGCGCCGTTATCCATGGCCGCGACTTTAGCACCGACCCGGAAAATCACGCACATCTCGTCCACATTCTGCTGGAGGGTCTGTTGATTGAAAATGATATCGAAAGCCTGGATGACTTTGTCGCGCGCCGCGGGGGTGTTCACCGAACTGGTCAGACTCTGTTCCAACAGTAATTCCAGGGAAGTCGTGGCCAGGTTGGCCAGCCGAATCGCCGAATCCTTGCGGTAGAGATCCATGGTTTGTTCCAACAGGGTGCGGCTGGAATATTTGTAGATATACGATAAAAAAACCTGGAAGGTTGCCAGAATGATGAACAGGATGATGAAATGCCGGATTTCGAAGCGATATTTTTGCAATCTTTTAAGGAGTGTCATGGCTGGTCTCAGTGCAGGAAAGGCCGGTTACCCTGGATGGTTTGGTCTACCAACTGCAGAGCTTTTTCCGCCGGCAATTCGCCCCGCAGAACCTGATTGAGGTAGAAGGAAAGAATATCCGAAATCTTGGTGTAATTGACCAGCATCGGTCGGTGCTGACCGGTCGGCATGATGGATTTAAGATATTCGATATAAGGGTAACGGGCGACGATCTCTGGATCGGAATAACAACGGGTGTGGATGGGCAGATACCCGGATGTCTCAAACAGGATAGTCTGGGCTTCCTCCGACAAAGCATAGCGGAGAAACTGACAGGCCTCTACCTTCCTCGTGGAATATTTGGAAATCATCAGATTCCAGCCGCCATAGATCGTCGTCGGCGGACACCGGTCAAAATGGGGTAGCATCGCCATGCCGAGCAGGTGCACTTTGACCGAATCGGGATTATCGAGCGGCATATCCTTGAGGAAACTGGACCAGCCGCGAAAAAACGGCGCGTCGTGCCGCAGGGCGTAATAGTAGGATTCGCGCTCATTGAAATCCGCGACTTCCCGCGGCGCAAAGCCATATTTGTAAATCAGATCGGCCATGAATTGAGCGGTATGGCGTCCGGATGGAGTATCGAATTTCAGCAGGGAATCATGGAGCACCCGTCCCCCGGCGTTGCCCAGCAGCTCCAGATAATTGCAGACCAAGCCCTCGTAACTATCACCCTGGAAAAGGTAAAACGGTCGGGCCGGAAATGCCTGTTGTCCGAAACGCAACAGTTCTTCCCAGGTGACCGATTGGCCGAGCCGGGCTAACAGGCTGGCGCCACCGATGGCGCGCTCCAGCAGGTCGCGCCGATAATACAACACCCCCAAATCAATATACAGCGGCACGCCGATCAGGACATTCTGAAAATAACAGGTTTGCAATGCCTGCGGAATGATTTGCTGTAAATCGGATTGCATGAAGTATTTGGCCAGCGGTTCGCCCCACTTCACAAAACGCGGCACCCAGATCTGATCCACCGCGAAAATGTCAATCCGACTACTGCGGCTCCGCAATGAGCGGGCGATCAGTTCCTTGCGCTCATTGGTGGAAAACTTGGCAAAGGGCAAGTCAATCGGAACGACCTCAATCCGGCCGGCGTTGGCCTGATTGAAACGCCGGATAATTTCCAGATGCGCCTGCGACATGTTATCGGCGAAATACAGGCGGGTGACTGACGGTCGGGCGAAACGCCCCTTATTCAACGAGATTAAGTTGAAAATCAGGATGATGATAATGGCAAAGATAAAAAGCGTGAACAGGGCTCCGTAACGCTCGCGCCGACTTCCGTAATTCAACCATTTCATCCTTTAACAACCGCCAGTTTTAATTATCGTGCTGGTCATTTCCGGATAAATATACATTGCCGGATTTATCACCGCAAACGAAATGTATTAACCGGATTGCTTCCCGCCGTTCGCTGATCTTCTGTAAAATGCCCCGGCCAAAACGAATTGTCCCGTTTAGGCTGATGTCCATGCGGGAATTTTGCCGCCAAGCGAAAAGACATTTTTCTTTACCCGAAAATAATTAACTTGTTACCGTATCGCTGATACATTGAAACATACAACAAAATCCCGCAATGAGGCTTGTCAATGAATATTAATTTGCACCGTCGATCAGCCCGGATTTCCTCAGTGGTTCTGTTTTTCCTGTTCGCCTGCTCCTTCGGTCAGGGCGCACCGACCTACCGCTACCATGTGGATCTAAATCGCGTGCTCAAAGATCGGGTGCAGGTCATTCTGGATTGCCGGGATTTCGCGGCGGACGTGCTCATTTTTCGTTTTCCGCGGGCCATACCCGGGACTTACGAATATTCCGACTATGGACGCTTTATTAAAAAATTCCAGGCGTACGACGATAACGGAAAAGCGCTCCCGGTCCGCAAACTGGACAAGAACAGCTACCAGATTCCTGCGGCAAATAACCTGACCCGGATCACCTATTGGGTCGACGATACCTGGGACGAGGCCGGCGGATTCTGGCCGATGGCCGGCACCAACATTGACGCCGGTCGCAATTTCGTGATCAATAGCGGCGGATTCTTCGGGTACTTCGATCGTCAGGAACTACGGCCGGTCGAGCTGCAATTCCGCAAACCGGCCGCACTCATTGGCTTGTCCGCCCTGCCGACCAGCACCGTAGGAGCGGAAGAGGTGCTGTTCCACGCCCGGAACTACCACGAACTGATCGACAGCCCGATCATGTTCGCCGAGCCCGATTCGGTCAATTTCAGGGTGCGCAATACGGCGGTAACAATTGGCGCTGATCATGAAATCAGCCGCGAACTCTGCGCCCGACAGATATATGCATCAGCGGCGGTATCCATGACTGCCATTGGTAACTTTTTGGATTCCCTGCCGGCCGATCATTACGCTTATCTGTATTATTTTAAAAGCGATCCCGCCCTGGGACGACTGCTCCAGGCCCGCAACTTATTCATACCGCGGGCCTTGTTCTATTTTGCGAAGAACGGCCTGCCGGTGGCCGGGGCGCTGGAGCATAACAATTCGTCTTTCTACTACATGATTGACCCCGGCGGCGGAAGCCTCCCGGGCATACTGCACGCTCAGCCTGAAATCGTCATCCATGAATTTATGCACATTTTGACGCCTCTCAATCTGCATAGCCCGTTCATCGGCGATTTTAATTATTACCAGCCGGTCATGTCCAAACATCTCTGGTTATACGAGGGCATAACCGAATATTTCACCCACTTGATCCGGGTTCAGGGCGGATTGATCACTCCCAAAGAATATCTTCTCTCGATAATGCTGAATAAAATCCAGCAAGGCGAAAAGTTTCCTTTCGCGAAAATGTCCCTGACCGAGATGAGTTCCCACGTGCTCGAAAAAAAATACCAGAAACAATTCCAGCACGTCTATGACCGGGGAGCCGTGATAGGAATGTTGCTTGACCTCGAAATCATCCGCCTGACGGACGGGCGCAAGACGCTCCGCGATGTCATCGTGGAACTGATCGCGCGTTACGGCGCCGAGCGTTGTTTCGATGAGGCGCGTTTCATTGACGAATTTGTCGCATTGGTGCACCCCGACCTCCAGCAGTTCTTCGACAAGTACATTGAAGGACGCGAGCCTTTGCCCTATCAGCAGGTATTCGATGCGGTGGGGCTTGATTACCAGACCAATATCCAGGAACAGCGCCCAAAACACCCCCGGCGGGACAACGATATCAAAACCAACCCCTTTGCCCTCTTAAATGAATCCATTATCACCAAAGTGGGCAAAAAGGATTTTGTCGGCTTCCAACCCGGGGACAAGTTGGCGCGCAACGTGTACTGGCTGTATTACATGGATGAGCTGGGGAATTATCTGCCGGAAGGCACCCGGATCGACCTGCCGGTCCGACGCAATGAGCAGTTGATCACCCTGCCGGTGACCATCGCCTATACCAAAGCCAAAACCCCGTACCGGCTGACCATCCGGAAAGACCGCACTCCCCAGCAGATCCGGTATTTCAATATCTGGCTGGGACTTGACAAAGGAATTGCCAATGAGTAAAATCGGATGGTTATTTCAGAGACAAATTAAACCGAACGAAGTATGGAATCGAAACCGGCACAATGCAGGCGTTTGAAAGAGTTTCTATATATTGAAACCCTACTGTGGGGAAGATGGGTGGGGTGATCATATGGTTGGACACAAAGACTGATAGCATAATGACGGAATTTGCAGAACGGAGAACATGAAACAGTCAAATCAACCACTCGCAGAAGTGTTCGGTCATCTAATCACAGATCAATCGACAAGCGCAAACCGATATCGCTCTCGTCGGCTATGTCCATTCAACAACAAAGTACCGAACTGCACAAAGGACAAGGCGAAAAACCCGCTTGGTGTATGCAGTATTCTGCAGGATGGGGCGCCAATCATAACATGCCCAATAAGATTCCGCGAAGACTGGCTTATCACTGACGACGCGGCATCTTTCTTCTTTCCCGACGATGCCACCTGGAGTTCCTTGACGGAAGTCAGGTTGAATGACGCAATGGGAAGATCTGCGGGCAATATCGACGTCGTTCTTGTCTCTTACGACAATGACGGCAAGGTGCTAGACTTTGGCGCTCTTGAGATTCAGGCAGTCTACATCTCCGGTAATGTGCGAGACCCGTTTGAATACTTTATGATTGATCCAAAGGGCCGCGGGCAGTTGGATTGGTCGAATCAACCCAATTTTCCACGCCCCGATTATTTGTCATCATCGCGAAAACGACTTGCGCCCCAATTACTTTTCAAAGGTGGCATCCTGAATTCTTGGCGCAAGAAGAGTGCGGTTGCATTGAACAAGAGTTTTTTCGATACATTGCCACGCCTTACTAAGGTGCCAAAGAGCAGAGCAGATATTGTATGGCTAATTTATGACCTACAACTTACAACCGTTGAGGGGCAACAGCGGTACAAGTTGACCAAAATTGACGAAGTGTACACGGAGTTTGTCCCCGCTCTTCTGTCGATCACAACCCCTATCCCGGGGAAGATGAATGATTTCGTTAAGTTGCTACAGGAACGACTCGACGAACAATTAGAAACGCCGCCCACCAACAATACTATCGAGAAACCATTTTGAACATGACAAGCAGACAGTCGTCACTTTTCCCCGATCTTTATCAGGAACCTAATAGGCCGAAACCGGTCAATGTCGCATCTATTCCTCAGAGAAGTCCGTTTCGGTATCCGGGTGGGAAAACATGGTTCGTTCCAACTTTCAGGGCTTGGATCAGCAACTTATACCCGAAGCCCAAAGTGCTCATTGAGCCATTCGCTGGCGGTGGAATCATAAGTTTGACTGCTCTCTTTGAAAAACTAGTTGATCGTGTCGTAATGGTTGAGATTGACGAGGATATCGCGGCGGTCTGGAAGACAGTCGTTGGTGGTGATACCGAGTGGCTGGCAAAGAGGATTATCGACTTTGATCCCACTAGGGAATCGGTAATCAAGGAGATTTCGAGGAGGGATGTAGATTTGAGAGAAAGGGCGTTCCAAACCATCCTGAAAAACCGAACATTTCACGGCGGTATTCTTGCGGAAGGTTCTGGGTTCTTGAAGTACGGAGAGAATGGGAAGGGCATTCGTTCACGGTGGTATCCAACCACGCTTGCGCGACGCTTTAAAGATATGGATGCAATTGCCACTCGCATTGACTTCCGGCAGGAAGATGGAGTGGAAGTCATCCGGCAGTATTCAAGACAAAAGAATGTAGCGTTCTTCATTGATCCACCATATACGGCAGGCGGCAAAAAAGCCGGTAAGAGACTTTACCGGTACTGCGATATTGACCACGAGCGACTGTTTTCAACTTGTGAGCTGATCAGGGGCGATTTTCTGATGACATACGATAATGCCGAAAAAGTTAAGTCCATGGCACGAGAGCATGGTTTTCAGATGCGACTGATCCTTATGAACAACACTCACCATGCAACAATGGAAGAGCTGATAATTGGTAAAGAACTCTCCTGGATGGATCAATATCCTGCAGTTCGAGAACCCAAAGTCGAATACAAGACAAAGAAAGTACTAACAAGCAACTCCGCGCGTACGCGAAGCCCACACCGGGCTTCGCGCCGGTGAGGCGTAACATCAGTCATAAAACATGCCCCCCCCCGTCCATATTCCTTTAACGACGGCGTTCTTTCGACGTCCATTAACCACACGGAACGCCTGACCAATGCGGCAACCGCTCAGCGCTTTGTTCTGGCATAACGCGCACCGATTTATAAATTGCCCGCGTCATGGCGAATAACAGGTTTAAATGGTGCCTGGTGCTGAGCGCGACGATAGCGTGGTTTGGCTGTGGCATCGATGAAAAAGCCGATGGTGAATCGGATCCTTTCGACGAAATGGTCCTGGTCAGGGGCGGGATCTTTAACATGGGAGACGAATCGGTCAATGCGCGCCCGGCTCACAGCGTTTACGTCGCCGATTTCTATATCGGCAAATACGAGGTCACCCAGCAGTTATGGCGGGCGATCGGCGGCACTGCTCCGGCATTCTTTACGGGCGACAGCCTGCCGGTTGAAGGTGTGGACTGGATCGAGGTTTTCAT
>Ga0208047_1000287_pt1 | contig 18889 bp, 18 predicted proteins | sample Kivu_220m_FD_184162 | JGI IMG/M metagenome (GOLD analysis project Ga0208047, IMG submission 184162) | Freshwater microbial communities from Lake Kivu, Western Province, Rwanda to study Microbial Dark Matter (Phase II) - Kivu_220m (SPAdes)... | ecosystem: Environmental > Aquatic > Freshwater >...
GAACCTCCCACAGTGAAGGAGGTTGAGATCCTCAGGAAGGATCTGGATCCGCAGGGCATCTTCCTGAAGAGAGGAGTCACCTAGCGGGGGCCAGGGCAACGCGGGAAGTAGCGGTCGTCGGAGTCGGTCAGACCAAGTTCGGAGAGCATGTGAGCCTGGGAGCCGACGAACTCTTCGCTCAAGCATTCAGAGAAGCCGCAGAGGACGTCGATAGGGGTTTTGATCCCAAACTGGTCCAAGAAGCATACATCGGCACCCTCGGCGTGGGAGGAGGACAACTGGGCAACTTCTCTGCAGTCGTTGGAGATGCTGCAGGCCTCACCGGAATCCCGATCACGCGAGTGGAGAATGCTTGCGCGTCGAGCGGCTTTGCCTTCCGATCTGCGTTTCTGGCAGTCGCCTCAGGCGTCTGTGATATCGCATTGGCGGGCGGGATCGAGAAGATGAGAGACCTACCGCCTGACAGACTCCGCTACTGGCTCGGCGTATCGGGCGACACTGAGTGGGAACGCCTCGCAGGCATGACCTTCGCCGGAGTATACGCTCTCATGGCTCAGAGACACATCCACCAATACGGCACAAAAGAGGAGCAACTGCACATGGTCGCCGTGAAGAACCACAAATACGGAGCAGAGAACCCCAAAGCCCAGCTTCAACGGGCAATCACGCTCGAACAAGCAGCAGAATCAGCAGTTGTGTGCGGTCCGCTTCGTCTGTATGATTGCTGCCCCACCTCGGACGGTGCGTCTGCAGCGATCCTGTGCGAGGCGACGATGGCGAAGAGGTTCACAGAATCGCCAATTCGGGTTCTGGGAACCGGAGCGGGCACAGATCGTCTCGCCCTGTTCCTGCGCGATGACTTCACCACACTTCGGGCTTCAACAAGCGCATCCAAGCAGGCATATGACATGGCGAAGGTGGAGCCGAAAGATATCAACCTCGCAGAGGTCCACGACTGTTTCACAATCGCTGAGATCATGGCCTATGAGGACCTTGGGTTCTGCAAGAAAGGCGAAGGCGGCCCACTGATCGAGGAAGGCCAGACCTACATTGGCGGACGCATTCCTGTCAACGTGAGCGGAGGACTGAAAGCTAAGGGCCACCCAATCGGGGCGACCGGCGTCGGGCAGATCTACGAGATTACGAAGCAGCTACGGGGGAAGACGGAGAAGCGCAGCCGCCAAGTTCCTGACGCAAAGCTTGGGCTAGCGCACAACGTTGGAGGATCAGGAGCCACAGCTGTCGTTCACATTCTTGGAAGATGAGGTGACAGCAGGACTTGCAGGCTGGAATCGTCAGTTGTGGGGTCTACATACCGAGACTGAGGATCAAGCGCGAAGAGTACCAGAGAGCTTGGGGATACTCATCACGGTGGGTAGAGGAGAAATCGGTCGCTGGCTTCGACGAGGACTCCATCACCATGAGCGTTGAGGCCGCCTCAAATGCTCTCATGAACGCCAACCTAGACGTGTCCGAAATCGATGCCGTCTACTTTGCATCCACATCAGCTCCGTACGCTGAGAAGCAGAACGCGAGCACAATAGCGACCGCCTTAGGGTGCAAAAGTGACACAGCCACGCTTGACGCGACGTCCTCAACAAGGTCCGGCACATCGGCGCTGCTTAGTTGCCTGGATTTCGTCGCCTCAGGAAGAGGAAGGACCGGCCTCGTTGCTGCGGGCGACTGCCCACTCGGAGACCCGACGGGAACTCTTGAGCATCAACTCGGAGCAGCCGCGGCCGCAGTAGTCGTCGGCCGTGAGCAAGCGGCCGTCAAAGTTGAGGGATCTTTCTCAATTGCAAGCGAGACCCTTGGCGAAAGATTCAGGAGAGATGGCCAGAGTTACGTCACGTCGGTCGATCTTGGCCCCTACCACGAGAGAGCGGTTGATCAAGTCGTCACTTCCTGCATGAAAGGCATGATGGACAGACTTCATCGTTCTCCGAAGGACTACGCTTGGCTTGTGCTTCAGGGACTTGACGACGGAAAAGCGATGGGGCTCTCTAAGAAGCTTGGCTTCGAGGACAGCAAGATAGCACCGAGCATGATCTCTGCGAAGATCGGAGATGTTGGAGCTGCCTCACCCCTCCTCGCACTATCGAAGCTCCTGGAGTCAACATTGCAGGGGCAGCGAATGATCCTCTGCTCCTATGGACCTGGCGGAGGAGCTGATGCCCTAAGCCTTTCGATTGAAGGAGAGATGAAAACTGTGAGCGGCGCCGCGTACGCAGACTACCTAGCCAGAAAGGAGTACATCGACTACATGACCTACATGAAGGTCCGAAGGATCATCGCAAAAGGTTGATGGGGGAAGTTCAGGATGGCATACGTGTCGATTCCGACTTATTCACGATCAATCCCCCAACGTTACGCACTCATCGGAGCAAGATGCAAATCCTGCGGCACAGTGAATTTCCCTCGAGGCGTGAACTGCCTCAAATGCGGTAAGGTCCTTGAGTCGGAACCCGTGAAGCTCAGCGGTAGAGGAAAGATCTACTGCTTCACCACAGTCTCCAGGGGTGGAGCTCCACCAGAATTCGCGACACAGCAGAAGTTTGTGGGCTCATACCCAGTCGCTGTCGTGGAGCTCGACGAGGGACCCAAGATAGTTGCGCAGATGGTGGACTGCAAAGCTGAGCAGCTCAAGATAGACCTGAAAGTCGAGTCTACTTTCAGAAGAATCTATGAGGACGACGGCATGATTCGATACGGGATCAAGTTCAGACCCGCTCGAGCAAGCTAGAGGATTCCAAGAGACTATTCTGAGCGTATCTCCGTGCTAGCCGAAGGCATAAGTCCCCCTCGATACAAGTGGCACACTGGCAGAGAGGATCTGCATGAGGGAAGGGTTTGCCAAGGTCGGTAGCGTGAGTGATTTTGAGGTTGGCTCAATGAGGAAGATCCAATTGGACGGAGAAGATGTACTCGTAGCAAACATTGCTGGGAAGATCTATGCGATCGCCGACACATGCACGCACCGCGGTTGTTCACTAAGCGAAGGAACAATCGATGGCACTGAGGTTATATGTCCCTGCCACTCAGCTCATTTCGACCTCACAACGGGGAAGGTCACTGCTCCACCTGCGAAGAAAGACGTATCGTCTTTCGTTGTCCAGCTGCAGGGTTCGGACGTGCTCGTCAAGAGGCAATAGAAGCCGCTCGGAAGGCCGTGTCAACTGCGTATTCCGTGACGGAGACCATGCTCTGTCAGCGAGCCTTCCTTCGTCGCGCCCGTCTCTGCTTACCCATCAACTCGATCCAGATACCATCGGGATCCTTCACGAAAGCTATTCGGTAGCCACTTTCCGTGAATGGTTCTATGGCTTTCGTCGCGCCATAAGCCAATACTTCCGCATACTTTTTGTCAACGTCCTCTTGCCAGAAAGCCAAGTGGTCCAGCTCTGAGCCCGGTCTGAAGCGTTCATGGTACCTTGTTCCTGACGGGTAGTAGTTTAGCTCAAGTCCTTGGCGGGATCGCGGATCCCTCATCAGCAAGAAAGTTCCTCCCGACTTCATTCTTCCGCGATGAACCTTCTTCAGCCCCACAGCCTTCGTGTAGAATGCAAGTGACCGCCTCAGGTCCCGAACTCTTATGCCGGTGTATATGAAAGGCAACTCATCTCACGCATCCCGATACCGCTCACGCATCTATTCTAGAAAAGACATCTCTCTTAAGAGAATCAGGGTTCGCAGAGAGTGCCAGGTCTTAAGTACAACTCGGTTGAGTACCATGGCTAGCTGGGCGTCCTAACCAATTCTCCAAGTCGTCCACGAGACGGAGGTGAATGGCCTTGCCGGAGAATGAGATGCTGGACTTTGTCAGGACGATGAAAGCAAAGGACCACGTCATAATGTTCTACACGGACCACAGGCAGAAACACCTCGTTCTGTTCACCTATTTGAAGGCAGGATTGGACGCCGGGGAAGCCGCGATCTACATTGCCGGAGAGGAGTCCCCGGATCAAATAAGGCGGGCCATGAGGGACTTTGGGTTGAATGCACCTTACTACGAGAGGATACGTGCCTTACGCATAATCGACTACCGCGACTGGTACATCGTCAAAGGGCAATTCAACATCAGCCGGACGATGGCGCTGTGGCAGAAATCGCTTGATGACGCTATGGCTAATGGATTCAAGGGTCTCCGTGCAGCTGGCGAGATGTCTTGCTTCTTCAGACATAGTGTAATTCGAGAACTGGTCCAATATGAGAGGGCTTTACATAGGGTTCTTGAGATGCCGTTGACGGCAATCTGCGCGTATGATGACACAGTCGTAGCCAAAGGAGCGCAGGACGAGTACTACATGAGGCTGTACTTGGACCTCATTGCCGCACACAGCACAATCCTCTTCTCAGGTCCACAAGAGATGGGAGTAGTCAAGACCATCTGAGAACGGAACGAACAAGCTTCTGCGGTACTCTGCAAGTTCTCTTACTGTCACTGGTGAGCGAAGTAGACCACAACAGAGTCTTGCCCAGTAGTGTCTACTCTACCGAAACCGAACCTTACCAGCTGAATCACTTCGCCTACTTGACAGGAAGCCAAGCCAGTCTCACCTAGGCCTTCGACTCTCTCAGCGGTGGGCATCACCACAACAGCCCTGTAGTTGCCCTGCTCCGGGAGCCAGTGGATCAAAGGCGCATTCACCTTCCTAGCTTCTCCGTAGGTCTCACTGTGGAACTCCGCGGTCACCATGTCAGAGTCTGCTTGGCTCACTTTGACGTTGAACAGCTCCATTAGCCTCACGGTGGCCCCGTGTTTCAAGATGCCCAAGTCCGCTCTCGAGACTAGAAGGTGGCACATCCCGTCTCTTGCAGCGACGGCAATCTCTCTCGTGCTCATCCCCGGATGCTCCGGATGAGCAGGCAGCTTGACGGTCCGGCTGTTCTTCACTCCCGATACTGAGACGGCGATTGGCTTGTCAATGAAGAAGAACCTTCGGGCGATGGGATCTATGATCTTACGGTTGGCGGCGTAGACATTCTCCCAGCTTATTGTTGCGTCAACTGGACGGGGGCCGACCTCATAGACGACACCTCTGAGTGCTTGAGGCGTGATCCCGCGGCGCCTCAGGGCCATCAGGGTTCCCAACCTGGGGTCACTCAGGTCCGTGTAGGTGCCCTCTTCGAGTGCTCTCATCATCTTTGACTTGCTGAGATCCATCCCGACGACATGCAGGCGCCCATAATGGATTGCGTCTGGGTACTGCCAGCCCAAGTGTTTGTACAGGTACTTCTGGCGCTCCATGTTTGTGAGATGCTCCTTTCCTCGAATCACGTGTGAGATGGCCATCAGATGATCGTCCACTCCACACGCCATATTGTACAGCGGCCAGACCCGATACTTGGTTCCGACGCGGGAGTGAGGATACTTCGCTGCATCTATGACGCGAAGGGCGGGCCAGTCTCGCACAGCAGGATTCGGATGGCCCAGGTCTGTTTTGACGCGAAGAACAGCTTCACCCTCCTGATACTTCCCTTCAAGCATTCTCTCCCAACGCGCCAGATTCTCATTCGGGGAGAGCGAACGGCATAGACACGCGCGACCCGCTTCCACAAGTTGCCTGAAACTCTCAGGCGCACATTCGCAGACATAAGCGCCTCCTTTCCGGATCAACTCTTCAGCGTACTTGTAGTATATCTCCAAGCGGTCGCTCTGAAAGTACTCCTCATCCCAAGTGCATTCTAGCCACTTCAAGTCGTCGCGTATCAGACCGTAGTATTGCAGAGATGCTTTCTTTAGGCGAGGATCAGTGTCCTCGAAACGAAGGATGAAAACCCCGCTGTACTTGCGAGCGTAGTCGTGACTGAGAATCACCGCGCGCGCATTCCCGAGGTGCAAGACCGAGTCCGGGTTTGGCGAGAATCGCGTGACGATCTTTGGGTATCTCTCAATATTGGGCAGTGGTGGAAGTCCGCGTTCAGCTTTCGGCTTCTCCTTGACCCGCTCCTCGGGCCAACTGTCTTGGGCGACTCTCTCCTGATCTGCAAGGCTCATTGAGTTGACTTGACCGATGACCTTTGACACAATAGCCCGCACTTCCGCTGCCTTCTGTCTCAGTTCTGGGTGAGCGCCGAGGAGTCTACCTATGACCGCTCCCGCGTCTGCTTTTCCTTCATGCCTGATGGCGTTCAGGAGTGCTGCTTTCCTAGTTTCAGATTCCAGCGATTCCGAAGTTGCCACCTTCCCAGTCAAGCTTGCTCGATTACGCCGGTGACCTGAGCAACACGTTGGGCCGCTTCCCGCGTGAGTCCCTTTTCGCCTAGTATCGTGTAGCGATCCGGTCTTATTCTGTGTGCAATCGTCATCGCCTTGACCACGTACTTGTTCTCGATTCCAAGTCCGCGAGCATTTGTCGGCGCTCCGATCTTGTTCAGAACGTCTTTGATCAGCTGCCAGTTCGCGCCGTGCAGGTATGCACACATGATCGTTCCCACACCGACTTGTTCTCCGTGAAGAGCCGGCTGAGGCGCAACCATTCCAAGCGCGTGACTGAAGAGGTGCTCGGATCCGCTGCAGGGTCTGCTGCTGCCAGCTATACTCATTGCAACTCCGCAGCTGATTAGCGCCTCAACGACCGTTCTGATGCCTGTCTCGCTGATGGTTCTGACGACGTTTGCGTTTCTCATGATGAGGCGAGCGCTCATCAATGCGAGGTCAGCCGCGTAGTCACCATAATACTCGTTCTTTACCCGATGTGCGAGCCGCCAGTCCCTGACAGCGGTGTATTTGCCGACAATGTCGCCACATCCGCTCGCCAGCAAGCGGAATGGCGAGCGTGCGATGACACCGACATCTGCAATGATCGCGATAGGGGCCTGCGCCATGTACGAGTATGGCTTGCCGTAGCCCTTCATTGAGACTAACGGGCTCGCGATTCCATCATGAGACGCCGCGGTCGGAATGCTCACGAACTGCACGCCCTTGTTGGTTGAACTTAGCTTTGCAATATCGATGTCTTTACCTCCGCCAACTGCGACAACGACGCTCGGCTTGAACTTCGTGATTTCTCGCTCAATCTCACGCGATTGCGAAAGCGACGAACCTTTGACAAGCACCTGCTGAACCTTGTATCCCGAATTGGCAAGAGACTCGGCGACGAGCACTGCGGCTATCGCTTGTACCTTTGGTCCTGTGACAACGAGCGCGGATCCGGCGAAGCCCAAGCGCGTACATGTTTCCCCGACCCGGCGAAGAACATCGTCGCCCACGATCACTTCTCGTGGGAGTTGCATGTAGTGGGATTCGGGGGGCAATGGGACTCGACCTAAATCAGGAATACCAGCGATGTGATTGCGATCACAAGTACTACAGGAAAGAGAGCCGCAAATGTGAGCCTTGCGGTCCTCAGCACGAAACCAGTCAACCGGCTCAGAGATGACAGACCAAGAGTCCTGACTTGCAGGCTAGAGGACCTGACAGAGGCGGACACGGACGTCATGCCTCTCTTCGCTCTCTCCGCAGTCTTTCTCACAGAGCTCACGAGGATGTCTGGATTTGCAGCCGCCCCGATTGGATAGTATCCCAGCTTCGCTGAGACGATTCCGTTCACCATGTGTGTATCTGAGGTCATCACCTCCACGTTCTTGGCGCCCATCTCCGCCAACACGCCGAATATTCTCTCTCTGAGTCCCTTGGCCATGTTGTTGCTGTCGATAACGACGTAAGCGAAGGGTTGACTCCCCACTTCCATCCAGAAGACAACAATCCCACCTAGACCCATACCCTCTCTCACTGTGATTCCGCTCGGCCTATCATGTGCGATGCCCAGCCGGAGAGAGCGGAGCTTCGCGTGTCTTGCTGTTTTCATCGCGAACTTGGCCGACTGCGCAAGATCGTTCAGCTTCTCCTCACTCATCAGAGTCACGTCTCCGATGCTATTGTGTGCGTCGACGATGGCGATATCTTTGAAGAGACCGCGGGCGCTCCTCCGGAGCAGTTCGCCTACCTCAAGATCTATGTCCTCAGTATCATTTGGGGCAACAGTCATTGTCACAAGCGCTGACCTCCCGAAGACCTGACAAGTTGCTGTGGCGCACCCTGCCGTCGAGCGAACGACTGGGCTAGCCATGTATCCTGACTTCGAGGCCAGCATCGATCTGACTTTCCTGATGACCTTCCGGTTTTCGTGTTGACTGACAAGATTGAGTTGATGGCCCGAGACGCCGTGAGCTACCGCTGCGATCCCTCCTGTAGCAGATTCAACCGCTCGTTTGAGCATGTATGGTAAGGCGCTACTTCCGACATTGAGGAAGGGCCCGGGATGAAAGTTTGGCACAATCAAGGTTCCCTTCGCCCTTCCCGATGATTTGGATCGGAAGCTCAGAACAGAGAGGGTGATGGTACTGTTCACGCCGAATATCTCTAGATAGTCTTCGAACGTGGAGAAACTGCCGTCGAGCCAATCTCTCAAGAATGCCCGGAAGATCCTCAGAGGCGAGGCGCCAAGGGTTTGCATGCCTCTCTTCTCAACGTATGTCAGGAACATGAACGAGAAAACGAATGACACAATGACCGCTAGCGTGAAGCTCGTCACGAGTCCTGGTAGCGTTGAGCTACGGATCAGCGCAAACGCGACGCAACAGGCCAAAGGATCGGCGACTGAGAATATCATGCGCCTAGCGAGGCTGAGTGTCGACATTGAGAATACTGCCATCGATCGCAACGGCAACACGACAAAGAGACCAAGATAGAAGGCATGTGGCGGAAACAACAAGCTACCTGAGATTCTATTCAATGCGGCTCCTGCTATCATTACGAAGACCCAAAGCACGCTGCCGAAAAGCGATAGTGCGAGGACACGTCTCGGAAAGAAAAGCGGATCCCTCGCAACTATCACGCGATAGGATAGGAAGCTTGAGATGAGGGTTGGAACGAGGAAGGCTGAGAAGCCTACATAGAGGCCTCCAAGAAAGCCGGACAGCGTTGGGTCTGCGATGACAAATGCAACTGCAGAGCCGAGGACATCCGCGGCAAAGATTGAGATAACCATCGTATTGGATGATGGAAATGCAACGCGCCGAATCGCGTTGTAGTACGGCGTGGTTTTCTTGATACGCAGGTAGTTGTCCGCGGACACTCCTTGAACCTCGTGTCCTTCACGCGGCCTTCCTGATACTGCGAACAATCCGACGCAGTACTTGGGGAGAGGTCTTCTCGACCAAGGTTCCTGTAACGATAATCCGGGCTCCAGCTTTCGCGATTCGGCGAGCCACCTTGGGAGAGCGGATACCACCACCTACGACGAGTGAGATCTCAGTATGATTGGCAACTTCGGCGACCATCTCCGGAGAGATAGGCCTCTCGGCACCAGAACCCGCCTCCAAGTAGAAGAAACGCTTCCCCATGAATTGGGCCGCCATGCCATAGATCATAGCCAGCGACGGCTTGTCGAATGGAATCGGATTGACTTGCCCCACGAACGCTGCTGCAGAGCCTCTGTCTCCAACGATGACGTAGCCCATCGGGATGGGTTCAAGGCCATAGCGTTTCACCAAAGGCGCGCCTAGAGCCTGAGCGTGGGTGATGTAGTAGGGATTCATGGAATTCATCAGGCTCATGAAGAAGATCGCGTCTGCTTCTCTGCTTACCCCGACGAGATCGTTTGGGAAGAGTATGATTGGAAGCTTGGTTTTCCTCTTCATTGCGTAGATAATCTCGTCGATATGATAGACCGATACGGCTGTTGATCCCCCGACCATGATGCCGGAGGAACCGCTCTTGTCTATCGCCTTAGCTAGTGATCCGGCACTGGACCGGGCCACCTTCTCAGGGTCAAGCAGGGTCAGGTGGATCGCGCCTTGTCTCCTAATGCTGTCGATTAGGTACTGCTCCACCCTGCCGAGCATGCAAGACAAACCTCGCCAAGTTCCCTTAAAGTGACAATCGGAGAATCGTTATTAAAAGTGCGCCCGCCAACACCGTGTCTTGACCCCTTCCTACGGCGGCAATGGGATATCCTAGGCGAACTGAGAGGAACACGATGGAGAGCGGCACGATCTCAGCAGCCGACAAGATGTCAGGCTTCATTGAGATCATGAGGATTCCGAACTGCTTCATGATGGGCTTCGCCGTGATCATAGGCGAATTCATGTCACTAGGCCCCACCATGCCGGCGTACCCCGCAGTGGTTGGGTTTCTAGTCGGATTCGTCCTTGTTGCAGGTTCAATGCCAGTCAATGACATCATGGACGCGGAAATCGACGCCATCAACAACCCGCGGCGACCCATCCCCTCAGGACGTATCTCGAAGACCGAGGCCGGAGTTCTCGCAGCGACTGCGCTTGCTGTAGGTCTGTCTCTTGCATTCCTGTTGAGCGCCCTTAATCTTCTCATTTCGGTCGTGGCGGTCGGCTTGATGCTCTACTACAATAGGTTCGGCAAGAAGACTGGGCTCTTGGGAAATGCCATGGTCAGTGCGACTCTGGCGATCCCATTCATATTTGGTGGAGCCATAAGCGGCGTGAACGCGACATTGCAGGTCTTCGCATTGCTTGCGTTTCTTGCGGGGATGGGACGTGAGGTCATCAAGGGCATGGCAGATGTTGCAGGCGACTCCAAGCGAGGCGTCATGACTCTCGCAGTGACAAGAGGCCTAGGCACCGCATCGAAGGTGGGCGCGCTCTTTCTTGTGAGCGCGGTTCTCCTAAGCGTCGTTCCTGTCGCGTCGAAGATGGTCTCGTGGCTCTATGCACCCATCGTTCTTGCCTGCGATCTAGGGTTCCTCTACTCCGCCTCCTCGATCATTAGGGAACCGTCCCCAGGCAATGCACTCAGATCCAAGAATCAAGCCCTAGTCTGGATGCTTCTCGGCCTGATCGCGTTCGTCGCCGGCGGAATCAGCTTCGGCTAGCTCTGAAGGGACTTGATGAGAGATCAAATACTGAAGGGCCAAACCATTCATATTCAGTGCGACTCTGCTTGAAGTTCGGAACTCGCCCTGGAGACCAAGAGACCGTTGTCACTTGAGGAATTGCTGCTTGGACCACAGCTGATCGAGGCTCTTCAGAATCTCTTCTCTCCTGAATTCGACTGGATCTTCATAGTCATAACGACGCTGGGCAGCGAGGAGGCGCTCGTAGGTCTGAGCGCAGTCGTCTACTGGTGTTTTGACAAGCTCCGTGGGAGGTGGATCATGTACACACTGCTCTTGGGAGCCTACCTCAACTGCTTCCTGAAGTTCATCATTCCTCTGCCTCGACCTCCAGTTGAGGTTCGCATCGTGGAGAAGAGCGAGACTTCGCTAGGTTTTCCCAGCGGCCATGCGCAGGACTCAGCGACTTTCTGGGCGTTGCTATCGCTCAACTTCAAAGGACGGATTCTAGCTGTCACCGGGACCGTGGTGGTTCTGATGGTCGGGGTGTCACGAGTCTACCTTGGCGTGCACTATCCGGCACAGGTCATCGGGGGGTGGATCATAGGCCTCGCGGTCGCAGGGCTAGCAATGTTCGTCTTTCGATGCCTCCCGCCACAAAACAAACGGGTCAGATTGGCATCACAAACACTCTTCGCAGTCGCGATGCTAGCTTCAGCCGCCGCTGCTGTCTCGATCGACCCTGATGGCGGGGTGATTACTGGCAGAATAGCAGGTTTCCTTCTTGGTTTCTCAATTGGAGCATTGGCCGAAGATCGATTCGTGGATTTCTCGGTCAATATCAGCACGATGCGCAAGATCCTGAGAGCTGTTGTTGGTGGTGCAGTGATTGGCATCCTAGTTCTGGCGATGGAACCGGTCCTCCCAGACTCGTACGTGATTTCTGGCTTCGCCAACTCTGCGATTCGCGGACTCTTCGTGGTGTTGATTGTTCCCTTGATATTCAGGGGAATTGAACGTCGTTGGACTCGTGAGAAATAGCCAGTCAGCACCTTGGAATACCCTAGGCAAGGGCGAAGAATGTTTTTAATGGGTGATTGGCGGTTAGGAGGCACTACCCAAAGGTGCGCCGCTGTGAAAAGAGCCAGGGAAGGCGTCCGATTCATTAGATCCAGAGGAAAGCGTAAGTTGTCCAAGGACGGCCTGACAGCCTTTCCCAAGGAGATCGTCGGAGCCTTCGTGCGCCTGCCGAGAGTCTTCAAGAAAGTGGACATCGATAGGCTTCTTGGTGACAGAATCTCAAGAAGCATGAAGTGGAGATATGTCCGAAGGATGGAACGGCTAGGCTTGGTTAGGCACTCGACAAAGAAGTACTACCAGAAAGTGTATGACAGTGTCTCCGACTGGATGGAGAAGGACGCTGTTCCGAAGATCAAGCACATGGAGTCGATCGCTCTCATCGAGCGGATCTAGACGCTCCTTGAGTACTCAGCTAGCAGCTCTTTTGCTCTGTCGATTCTGATTCTTCTCTCTTCAACCATCTTCTCGGCCACTCTGTCGATTTGCCCACCGGTTGCGCCAGCCGTGGCAGCCACGTTCCTCGCATGAAGTCTCATGTGGCCTCGTTGAATCCCCTCGGCGGCCAATGCGCGGAGAGCAGCGAGATTCTGGCAGAGCCCCACGGCCGCTATTATCTCGGCCAGCTCACGGGCAGATTTCACGCCGAGAATCTTGACTGCGACCTTGGCGATTGGGTGGACCGCGGTCGCACCACCGACCAGCCCGACAGCCATTGGCAACTCGATTTCACCGACAAGATCACCGCTGTCGTCCTTCTTCCAGCTTGTCAACGGGCTGTATCTTCCGGACCTCGCTGCGTATGCATGCGCTCCAGCTTCGATCGCGCGTGTGTCGTTACCTGTTGCCAAGACCACGGCGGTGATGCCATTCATCACGCCCTTGTTGTGAGTTGCACAGCGGTACGGGTCGGCCGCTGCGAACGCATATGCATTGACTATCCCGTCCACGACCTCGGCGCCGCCAACAGTTTCCTTCGCAACTCTGACGGTGGCGCGTGCCAGTCTTCTGTCGGCCAAATTCGAGAGGATTCTCAAATACACGCGGCCGCCGGTGAGTCTTTCAACTGCTGGTGCGACTGCCTCGACCATGGTGTTGACAGCGTTGGCGCCCATCGCGTCCCCACAGTCCACCAGAAGCTCCGCAATCACCATGGACCCAACGGTTGAATCGATGATCCTCGCTTCCAAGGCGAGGGCTCCCCCACCCTTGGATACCAAGATCGGATCCTGCTCGTTCGCCTTCCGAAGAATCTCTTCTGTGGACGCGATAACGGATTCCTTCGCCTTGTCTGGGTTCGCGCAGCCCACTACCTGAATCTGTCCGATCATGACGGGCCGCGTGCTGGATGCGTGGAACCCTCCTTTGGACCGAGCCATCTTGGCGGCGTGACTTGCTCCGGCGATGACTGAGGGCTCTTCGATCGCCATAGGGATCAGGCGATCTTTTCCGTTGATCAGAAAGTTCATCGCGATTCCCAGAGGGACCGGCATGATCCCGATAACGTTCTCGATCATGCGGTTGGCAGTCTCGACGCTAAGCGCACCCGAGGCCTCAAGGAGCTCCAGTTCAGCTTTGTCTAAGTGAGCATACTCGCCGACGAAACGGAGCCTCTCCTTGGGTGTCAGCTTGTAGAATCCTGCGAACTCAGAAGAAGCCAAGAGAATCATCTTCCAAGGACGTGAAGGCGAGCTAATTCCTGCCCAGCCTATATCAAGTCAGGGGCTTAGGTTTATCCCGAGGTCTTGACATAGCCGGAACACCATGGGCACAGAGACCTCCCCGTGCATCCAGCAGACCAGACTGCGGATTGGTGAGGATGTGTGGGATTGGTGTGCACTCTTCAACGCGAAGATCGACCAGCTTCGCTGTGAGAAGTGTGAATATCGGAGACTGTATCAGGGACATCACGAGCAGCCGAAGGAAGCATGTGCATAGAAGCTCGCTAATCCAAGATCCGTCCAAGGCGGAGCCGAATGCGGAGCGAGTCTAGGGCAGTAGTCCTCTAGCCGCCAGCCATTCCCGTGTTCTTCCAAGAACGACCACTTGACATTCATGCAATTGGCCGAGATTCCTATGGCCGGTGAGAAACATGGCTGTTCGCACTTCATCGATGACCGACAGGAGGTTCTCTCTTGCTTCCCTGCCGCTCTTCGAGACTGATTTCAGAAGAGGCATCGCTAGTCCTCCATAATGCGCACCGAGTGCTATCGCTTTGGCAACATGGAGTCCGTTCCGCACGCCTCCGGAAGCGATGACCTTCACAGTTGTTGATCTTGAGACCTCCACGATGCTTGCGGCAGTGGGAATCCCCCAGTCCCAGAAGGTCATCCCAAGATGAGCTTGACGTGTGCGTCTCTTCTCCCTGGCACGGTGATATTCCACGGCCGCCCAACTCGTCCCTCCGAGACCCGCGACATCAATGCCCTTCACTCCAGCCTTCTCGACTGATACGGCGATCTCTCGGGAGACGCCCGCACCGGTCTCCTTGACCAAGACCGGAACACTCAAGGCGGAGGCAAGCTCTCGAATCCTCTCAAGCGCCCCCCTGAAGCGAGTTTGGCCTTCGAATTGAACTGACTCTTGAAGAGCGTTGAGGTGGATCAGCAGCGCATCAGCCCTGATCATCTCAACGGCTGCCCTCGCCCTATCGATGCCGTCCTCTTTCACAATCTGTGGGCAACCCAAGTTCGCAAGAATCGGAACTGATGGCGCATTCTCTCTGGCTGCCTTGAAAGTGTACGCGAGTCTGGGATCGTCGATTCCGGCTCGCTGACTCCCGACGCCCATCGGAATCTGCAGTTCCTCTGCTATCTTCCCAAGAGACGCGTTGATCTTGGCAGCGATTGGCGTCCCGCCCGTCATCGACTCTATCAGGACCGGCGCGTTGATCCTGCGACCGAAGAACTCGCAGGAGATGTCGACCTCTTCGCGGTCAAGCTCCGGCAGTGCCTTGTGCACTAGGAAGACGTCGTCGAAGCCGGTAGTCACATGCGCTTGGACATCCCGGTTGAGAGAGGTGGTGATGTGGCTCGTTTTCCGCGCTTCTGTTTCACTTGTCAAGACTTACGATTCCTGTTGGCGAGAGGCTACTGGCCTTTCTTGGTGAGTGATACTGTCCCAGCCGTCGCGTCGACCACGAGGCGGTCGCCTGTCGAGATCTTCTCGACTGGGATTCGGTCGACACAGGGTATGCCGGCCAGTATGACGCCGGTGGCGACTATTGTTTCAGTCTCCTTATTCACGATTGCCAGCGGTGCTTGGTTGTTCTTGGCGAGTCCGTAGATAACGTAGGAGCCTACTGTGGAGCCTTTCCCGCATGGGAACACGAGTATCTTTCCCTTGACGGATTTCCCTTCGAGCTCATGTCCTTTCTCTATGAAGATCCCTGTCTTGGCATCGATTCCGCCGTAGAATCCAATCGGCTCCTTTGAGACCAGGCTCTCGCCCTCGACCCTGCCGGGGCTGATTGTTCTTCCTCTCATGGTTTCCATTCCCAACCACCTCGTATCTCTACGCAGTCACCTTCTCCAGTAGGGTGTCAAGTCTGCCGAAGATCACGTTCTGCTTACAGAAGCCGGGCAGATAGTTCGCAGCCTTGCCGGAATTCACCGCCGTGGTCTTGTATCCCATGTCTTCGATCGGTGAGACGACCATGCACGTATCAGCGACGACCTTGCCACCGGCCATTTCAATCGTCTGCGTGAAGCCCATCCGGTTGGCCGCTTCCCTGACCATTCTGGACGTGCAGACCCACAGAGGCTTCTTCAACTTCTTTCCTTCCAGCTTCCGTGCGATAGTCATTATTTCCCTCAGTGAGGAGTGAGGGCAGCCGAGAATCACAATGTCAGGTTCCTTGCCCGTGGAAAGCTTGGAGAAAGTCTCTTCGATATCTTTGTCAGCAACAGTCAGCTTCTCCAAACCTTTGGTTTCCATCAGGTGAGCCTCAGGAGTCAGATCCTCAGCATGATACAGAGCAACGGCACCTGAAGCCGCCATCGCTGCACCGAGTGCTTTCAGCTGATCAGTGTCGGCGTCCTTGATGCCCCTGAAGTATGGTATTCGGTTCTTCACCTGTTTTCCTACGACATAGCCGAGCGCTCCAAAGTCCGCGTTGTCTTCCAGCTTTGCGCTGACTTCGACGAATATCTGGGCCTTCCTATTCTCGTCCAGGTGGAGCCCGTAGTTCGGCGTCACACCGCAGAGTGCAGCTGCAAGGGCTGACGGTCCACCCTCTCTGTTCGTTCTCGCTCCTATCACTGAGTTCGAAAACGAGATCGCGGAGGATTCGGACCACGCGATGTGCTCGCGGAATCTTGGGAGATTCCCCGCAAGGTACGGTGTACATGTCGCGCTGACAACTATGCCCATCTTCTTGAATGCGCTCATGATCCGAAGTTGTTTCTCAGCGAAACCTTTGGGGACGTTCAGTTTCTGCCAATCTTCGATGTCCATTCCGGCCGGGTTCAGGAAGGTGACGATCCTGACTTTGGCATTTTTCGCTGCATAGTCCTCGAGGAACTCAACACCTGGGTCCCCTATCGATTTGTAGGACACTCCCGCGACCTGGGCGGACCTGACTGGGATCATTCTGTCTGCGCCGTAGATGTCGCCGAGTTGGACGAGCAGGCGGAACATGCGTTCTAGGACTTCACCGTTCTCGCCGGACAGGATTCGTTCTTCTGCATTCGTCAGATGCATCGCTCGCTTCAGCTCCAACCTACTTCTTTGGGACGTAGTCGTCCAGGTTCAGCTTCATTGGTAGAGTCGGGCGCCTGAACTCCTTTTTTCCGCCTTCAGGTATGGTGAGATCGAAGCCGGCCTTGCAGGTCATTTGTGTGTCCATGTCAGAGGATGGGTCGAGTGATGATCCTTTCTCTCGTCTTGTAGTCAGGTTCTTGTCGGCTTGGAATCGAGTTGCCATCGCCCATTCTATGTCGTTCGGGTCATGGATGTTTATGTCATCGTCCACAACGAAGACATGTTTCATTGACTTGTGACCCTTGAAGGCGGCCTCAATTGCTTTGCGACCATCATCGGGGTTCTTCTTGCGAATGCTCACAACTCCATGTAACCAGGAACACCCTCCTGGAGTGATCAGCACGTCCTTGATTTCGCAGACTTTCGCGACTTCTCTGTAGATTGTGGGTTCTCGGGGCATGCCCATCAGGACCTTGTGTTCGAGTCCGCCAGGGAGCAGCGCGTGGTACATCGCGCCTTTTCTCACGTAGACCTTCTTCACCTTGGCGACTCGCTGTTTCCGTATGATGTCGAAGGTCTCGGTTAGGTCGAGGAACGGGCCTTCTTCATGCAATTCGCCGGTCAGTTCTGCCATGATCACGATGTCGGATGGTGGAACCAGGTGTCCGTCAAGCCGCAGAAGCGGCGTCTGTTCGAGCGCGTTCGCGATATCGGCTTCGCTGATCCCGGCGTCCACAGATATGGCTGCACCCACCAGAACCTGTACGGGTGAAGAGATGCAGAATGCGAACTCCTTCAGTCCGCGCTGAATGTATGTGTCCAGATGCCTCTGAAGGATACGCATGACCAACGTGTCTTTTCCCAATACATGAGCTCTGTGATACGAGAAGTTGATGCCGTACTCCTTATCGTTCGCGACAGCAATGCCAGACGAGATGTAGGCACCTTCGTCTTTCGGATAGTGCGTCAGGATGGGCAGTCTTCCGAGATCCGCGCCTATGTCCTCGTATCCTTGGGCGTCCAGAATGCTTGGTTTCTTCGGATGGTCTATCGCATCCGCCAGCTTCGCTATGAGCTCCTCTCTTCGGATTCCCAGTCCCGTGGCGACCAAGTTTCGGGTTGAGCAAACGTTCGCAACGACCGGCATGGCTGACCCTTTCACATGATCAAAAAGCAGGACCCGGCCGTCTAGCATCTTCATCAAAGTCGAGACTTCGAATCTCGGATCCACAGGCTTGCTGATTCTGGTCAGCATGCCCTTCTCGTCAAGCACCTTCACGAACTTCGGCAGTTCCATTCACTTTCACCTAGAACGATTAGCTGAATGCTTGTTGAGCCTCAGACCCCAATTGTCGTACGCAGCGCTTGAAAACCCTTCTTCTCGATCGCTTTCGCCACACGTTCCTGAAGTTCCTTGCCCGGCGTGAGGGCAACCATGTAGCCCCCCTTGCCGGTTCCAGTCATCTTCGCTCCAAGCGCTCCGTTGTCTCGCGCCAAATCCACAAGCGTGTCCAGTTCAGGACATGATACTTCGATTTGCTGGAGAAGCAAGTGATTAGCATCCATCTGGCTGCCTACTTTCTCCAGATTGAAAGACTCGAGTTGCCTCCTTGCGTCGCGTGCGAGTTGTTCGGCATTCTTGAAGATGCGAGCGTACCTCTCAGGGTCCCTCTCTTTCCGTTCCTTCACGCCCCCAACGACTAGCTTTGTGTCAGCGACTAGACCGGTGTTGCCCATCACGATCTCTACGGGCTTCCTGAGCTTCATGCGTTCCATCAGATGTGACGTGCCCTCTCGCTTGTACCAGATCAAACCGCCGAACGTTGCGGCGGTATTGTCGATGCCTGAGGGTGTGCCGTGATATCCCTTCTCCCCCTCATACGCGACTTCGTTCACCTTCTCGTCAGAATAGTCAAGGCTGAGCTCTTGAGAAAACGCGCGAGCGATCGCAGCGCACGACGCGGCACTCGCACCTACTCCGCTCGCTGCCAGCAAGTCACCAGCCAAAGCAACTGTAAAGGCACTGTTCTTGGTGTCAATGTTCATGAACTTCAACATGTGATCCAAGGACTCTTTCTGTTGGCCGAACTTCTCGGCTTTGTATCCCTTCGTCTCAGGTCTGTTGTCCTTGAGTTCCACGCCTGAGCCGGGGCGCCTCTCAACAAGCGCCGTTGTCTTAGTCCCGATTGCCGAAGCAATTGCGGGGAGGCCGTAGACCACAAAGTGCTCGTTGAACAGTATTACTTTCCCGAACCCAATGCCCATTCCCAAAACGTAGCACCTTCCGCTAGCTACCG
>Ga0208047_1000288_pt1 | contig 18876 bp, 16 predicted proteins | sample Kivu_220m_FD_184162 | JGI IMG/M metagenome (GOLD analysis project Ga0208047, IMG submission 184162) | Freshwater microbial communities from Lake Kivu, Western Province, Rwanda to study Microbial Dark Matter (Phase II) - Kivu_220m (SPAdes)... | ecosystem: Environmental > Aquatic > Freshwater >...
CCGACATGCACCTAGAATAGCATCAATCATCAAGACACCGTCAATATGACACTTTCGCTGTGGCATTACCCTATGACATTATCGCTGTGGCTCCACAGCGTGGGCTTCCCGGAGTTGACTGCCGGCCACGCGAAGCTAGACTGACTTTCATGACCAACTGCGTCCCGAGGCACTACTCTGACGCGACCGTCACCGAGGCAGTTTGTCCGTTGCGCTCGACGGTGTCCCCGCCGACATTCCCGCTCTTCCCAGCACGTTCGGTAGCACACGGCGGTAGGTGAAGATGACAAGAACGAGGCAGGACGTCGTGCGGCGTCGCCCGGGGCACATGACTGAGTACCTCGGGCGGCTCTTCGCATCGAAAGCAGCAATCCGGCAGCCGTTCGAGCTCGGCTTTGCCGCAATGAGTGCATGCCGGTGGGACCAGGCAATCGAGTACTTCGAGAAGGCGGAGAAGGAGACAAAGGGAGTGAGGCTTGTCGCGCTCCTCAATCTGATTGGGATCTGCCACTACACGCAGGGCCGTCCCACCGACGCGCTCAGACGTTTCGAGGAGTCGACCCGACTGGCAACGAAGTTCGGGGACAAACGGGGGAAAGCCCGGGCGCTCGGCAACCTCGGGCTCATACGTCGTGACAATGGGGAACTTGACCGTGCGCTCGATCACCTTGAGGAGGCGCTGGCAATAGCCCGCGACATCGGGGACCAGTGGGCCGTGGCGATTCACCTCGGCTACGCCGGAAACATCCTTCACGACAAGGGCCAGCTCGACCGGGCGCTCGCCTACTATGAAGAAGCGCTGGCGATATCGCGAGAGATTGGAGACCACTGGGGCGTGGCGACTCACCTGGGCAACGTCGGTAGCATCTACCACGACCGGGGCGAGTTGGACAAAGCGCTTGGACATTATGAGGAGGCGCTCGAGATATCGCGCGACAACGGAGACCTGTGGGGCGTAGCGAGCAACCTTGGCAACATCGGCAGCATCTACCGCGACAAGGGCAGACTCGATGAGGCACTTCGGCATGAGAACGGAGCGCTGGCGGTTGCCCGCGAACTCGGACACCTCCTGGGTGTTGCGACCGACCTGGGCAACATCGGACTCATCCTGACCGACCGGAGCGAACACGAGAAGGCCGTACCCAAACTCGCGGAGTCCTTGACGATCCAGCTGCACATAGGGGTGGCGGACGGGCCGCGGCAGACGCTGACCGGGCTGGCCGGCTGCGAGGATAAACTCGGTCGGAAGCGGCTGGTCGAGCTGCTGGAGGATGCGGGCAGGGATGACGAAGTCATTGCCGACCTGCTGGAGCGGGTAGACCAGATGCGCCAGAAACGGCCGGAGTGAAGTAGAGGCACGACTGACAGCCGGCTGATGGCCGGCTTCTTTGTTCCTGGTCAGGACGACAAGTCGGTGGGGTGGACCAATGCACCACTTCGCTTCTCCCTTCTACTCCCGCTCCTGGCGGAGGGGGCGAGGGAGCGAAGCGGGTCGAACGGGTCTCCTACGGGAACTGGACTATGGCCTCGGGGGCGGACGGGTCTCACCGGGACTTCAATCCGGAGCGAGTGGCCCCGAACGGACCGGCAGGATTGAGTATCCGGTTCCTGCTACTCCCCGGGCCTTGGGCTTTGAAGTCACTGCGCCTTGTTGACTGCTATCACCACGGATTCATCGGTGTTCTCGATCATGGGTTTGCCGGTTGAATCATGCAGCACCCGATTGTTGTAGAATTCGGGCGCCACGTAGCCGGGGCGGTTCAGTCCCTTGAAGTATATTACCAGCCCACCCTTGTCTAGATGTGGCTTCGGCTTAGACCTCCCGTCGGTGCGGGGCAGCGGGTAGGTCACGCGGCCGGTGGCGAACCATACGCCATCCGGTGCGTTGGTGTAGATGTCCCTGGTGGGTTGCGTCTTTTCAATCAACGCCAGAGCCTTGCGGTTGCGCCACTCCGGGGTGTTGAAGCTCATGCCACCGGTGCCGAAAACGCGCGGATTCCAGAGGTTTGCCGCTGATATGACAATGAACAAAGCGAAACCGGCATAGACCGCCCAGCGGAAAGGACGCTTGGCCAGTACTATCGCCGCGATGACGAGCAGGCATGGCACCAGCAGCACATGGGCCGCAAGCTGCATCCGCCCTTCCAGGTCGCCGGCGACGTAGAAGAAACCGCCGAGACCGGTGAGCAGCAGGAACGTCAGCGCCGCCAGCGGTGTCTTGGTCGGTACTTCTTGCAGTTTCCTCCAGTAGAGCAACGTCACTGCTACGAACCCCAGCATCGGCCAGCCGCCAAGCATGCCAGCCGCACCGGAGAGAGAACGCCAGACACTATCCAGGCCGCGCGCGATGCTGAAACCCGACAGCTGGTCCCCTGTGCCGGCCAGGAGTATCCACAGCCCGGTGGCTGCCGCCCCCGGCAGCAACGCCAGCCAGTAGCTCTTCGTACGCCATGCCACGGCTACACCGGCAAGCGCCAGGATGCCGATATGGCGCGTCAGGGCTACGGCCACGCCGGCAGCTGCAACGCCCCACAGCCAGCGACGGTCGGTCTCGGCCTTCGTCGTCGCGTATACCAGCAACAACACCAATGCCGCAAAGGCCACCTCGGACAGCGCAAACATGGCTTGCATCAGGACGGCCGGAGATAGCGCCGTTGCGCCGGCTGCGAACCACGTGAACCGGTCCACCCGGCCGCGCCACTGACGGACCAGAAGCCATGTCAGGATGAAGATTGCCGCTATGCCTAGGAGATTTACCACCACTGCCGCAGCAGTCATGCTGCGTACCACGGCCATCGATCCGGCCAGCAACATCGGATACAGCGGCATCCAGGTCGTCGCCGGCTTGTCCATGCCGGTGGTGAAGCCTCGGCCATGCACCAGATTGCTCGCCGTGGCAAGGTACTCCACCCCGTCGGGCGTAACGACCAGGCGTTTCATCGAAGTGAGGCAGGCGACGAAGGCAATAGCGAAGGCGAGAAAGACGACGGCGAAGGCGACGAGGGCGGGGTGGGGCTTCGTGCAGTGCTCATTCTGCCGTCCGGTCTGCCTGGGCTTGCGCATGGCTGGATTGTAGGACTCGGTCATTTAAGTGTCAAGACAGCTCGCTCTGCCTCGCGGCGCCGCGGGGAGGGTAAGCCCCTTCTTATCGTGGCTTCTCCGCCTCGATTCTTGTCTGGGTCACGGAGTCGAGTTGCGGGAAGAAATCCCAGCCGGTCAGCTTCTCCAGGCTATCCACTGACAATCGGTAGTCTGCCGTCCTCCAGCTCTTGGGCAGTCGGCTCGTGTTGGGCACGAGCCAGGCATAGGCGTGCCAATGGCCGACGCGGTCGCGAGCCAGAATCGCACGGAACAGGTGGGACGGCACGGCCACCAGCTTCTGACGGACCCGCTTCCCGGGCCGGCCGATCCAGGAGTCCTGTTCGGTAGCTGTCCAGTGGGCGAAGCCCGGCTTCAAGAACGTGTTGCCCACGACCACCCAAGCCTCACCGTTCCTTTCGACGACTCCCCGGACATACTCCTCGATCCCGGCGCACACCCGTCGATTTGCGCTGTCCCGCTGCGGGCTCATGTTCGACAGCAGAAACGTGGTGACATAGGTGCTGAGCCGGCGCTTGAAGTCAGCGGCCGGGGCCATGTGTCCGCGGTCGTAGCCGGAATTCCGATAGTCGGCCTTGATGGCGCGGAATTGCCTGGGCACGGCCCGGTCCGGCTGGAAGAACTTGTCATGCCGTTTCTGGCTGCCGAAGAGGCTGTCCCGGTTGAGGTAGTAGCCGGCCCAGAACGGAATGCGCCAGGAATCGCAGTAGGCGATGACGTAGCACCGCTTGTCGAGGACGCGGGCCTCGGCCGGGCCCCGGACTCCGTAACGGAGGTTGCCCGGCGACACGTAGAGCGTGTCCTTCGCTGCCGCCGGCGACACGGTAAGCATGAGGATGGCTGCTGTCACGACAGAGACGAGTGCTCTCCTGCCCACTCGGTCAGATTCCCTTCCGCGGATGTTGCGCAGGTACCCCGAGGGAGCCAGCCGTGGTGAGTAGTGAGTCAACCTGTCAGTTGGCTGACGGGCTTGCGGCCCTGCATTCGGCAGCGCAAAGAGGCGAGGAAGCTACTTCACCAGAACCAACTTCTGGCAGGAGACTCCGCCGTCCGGAGCAGCCACCCTCACGAAGTAGTGACCCGACGGTTGTACGGCCAGGGAGAAACGGTGAGCGCCTTCATTCAGCAGCCCGTGGTGGAGCTGCTGTCGCGTCCGGCCAGCAAGGTCACATAGTCTGATTTCGTAGCGGCCGGGGCAGGGGACCGACAGGATGAAGTCCGGCGCGGCGGTCAGAATGCTGCGTGCAGCGACCGAAGCCGGCCCGGAACGCGGTGACTCGGTGACGCCGGTGAAAGGGCTGTACTTGGCGACCAGCAGGTCGGAGCCGAAGGTCACAGGGTCGACCACAAAGCCGGTGATGATCGGGTTCCCGTCGGTGTCACAGGCGACATCCGAAGCTGCGTCTGTGTCCGGGCCGCCGTAGGTTGCGGTCCAGAGCAGAGTCCCCGCCGAATCCAGCTTCATGGTGAGACAGTCGTACAGGTCATCGGCGCCGGTGTAGCCGGCAACGTAGATGTCGCCGGCCGAGTCGCAGGCCGCGCCGGTCAGTCCGTCATCCACGTCGTAGTCGAACACCTCATCCCAGACCAGGACTCCGCTCGAGTCGTACTTCAGCACCAGCGCGTCACTCGTGGTCGTGTCCTTGCTGGTCGTGGCGGTAACGACAATGCTGCCGTTCCGGTCAATGGCGAGACCGCAGGGGGCGTCGTTGGCGGCGCGGTCGTAGACTCGAGTCCAGACGGTGTCACCGTCCGGCGTCAGCTTCAGGACAAGAATGTCGAAGGTCGTGAAGTCGCCGACATAGGCGCAGGCTGCGATGTTGCCCGAATCATCGAGTGCAATTCGATACCCGATTTCCGCCGGTGCGAAGTCGAACGTCCGGGTCCAGACGGTCTCGCCTACCGGACTGAACTTGACCAACCAGAGGTCCAGGTCCATGTCGGTGAGGTATGTGCCGGACACGTAAGAATTCCCGGCCGAGTCGGCCGCAATCCCGATGGCCAGGCAGTTGGAGTCGGACCGGAGCCACTCCAGGTCCCCGCCGGAGCCGTACTTCGCGGTCAGCGCATACAGCGACTGGGGGCGAGAGAGGGTTTGCCGGACCTGGTCAGGACCGCGGGGTCGCAGTATGTTCGGGTCGGCACTTCCCAGGTTCTGAGCGAAGCCAGCCACCAGAACAGCGCCATCGGAGTCAACGCAGGCGTCATAGGCGAAATCCTGCAGCTCGGAGTCGTAGGTTCGGGTCCAGATGACATTACCGGACTGATTCAGTTTCGCCACCAGCCAGTCGATGGTTGAACTCGGCCACGCGTAGCCGGCAACGGCGATGGCGTCTCCTCGGGAATCGATTCCGACGCCGGCTTCGTCGGAACCCAGGTCTAGCTTCCTGACCCAGAGCGTATCCACGCCGGAGGCTGCGGCCGTAGCCAAGAAACAGACGAGCATTGCCAGTGTGATTGTTCGCATTGTTATCCTCCGATCGGACCGTGTGCAGCGCGGTCCCAGCGAGATAATCCTATACCGCTTGACCAGCTCGAGCATGGCTCGATTGTATGACCGGTGGATGGCGGTGTCAACCGGGGAGAGGTTTGGGGATCGGGGCCAGGAACCAGCACCCAGGAACCAGCAACATCATACCTGGAACCAGCCAACCTCGGTTTGCGGAATCGTACCGTCGTGACCCCCCAGACTCCCCGTATTCTATTGACGTGCTTCGTGTTAGAGATTGGTGAGGGATCCTCCCTTTCACCTCGGCAAGAGAAATGCCTCTCTCGGGAGGAGAGAGGCATGCGGAGTGGGGAGATTCTACTGTTTGTAGCCGATCTTGCGGAGGAGGGCCTTGCGGTCGGCTATGTCCTTCTGGCCTTCGATACCTTTGGGTTTTTCGCCGTCAATCACGCCGAGGACGCCGCGACCGTTCTCGTTTTCGGCAACGATGACCGAGACCGGGTTGGCAGTGGCGCAGAAGATGGAGCAGACTTCCTGCAGGGCCTTGAGCTGGGTGAGGACGTTGATGGGATAAGCCCCGCGCATGATGAGCGTGAAGCTGTGCCCCGCGCCGATGGCCAGCGAGTTCTTCACCGCCAGCTTCTCAAGCTGACGGTCGGTGCCGGAATGCCGGACCAGGCAGGGGCCTGAGGCTTCGTTGAACGCCAGCCCGAACTTGACGCCCGGCACGGTCGTCACCATGAGCTCATGGATGTCCTCTACCGTCTTGATGAAGTGGGTCTGGCCGATGATGATGTTAGTGTCGTCGGGCCGTTCGACTGGGATGCTCTTCAGTTCCATCTTCCTTCAGCTTCTACATTTTGACTTCGAACCTGCCTGGGGCCAAGACGAGATCCTTCGGCTGCGCCTCAGGATGACTTTGACGCGCTAGCGCGTCAAAGTCACCTTTCTCGTTTCCGTGTACCCGGAGCTCTCAACCCGGTAGAGGTAGGTTCCGGCCGGCAGTTCGACACCTTCATCGTTCTTGCCGTCCCAGTGGGCCTGGAACCCGAGGCTCGGTACCGGCGACATGTCGAGCAGGCGGACCAGTTCGCCCGAGCTGGAGAAGACTTTGATTGCCGCCCGATGCACATGCGGGTAGTTGAAGTAGAAGGTGGTCGCGTCGCCGAACGGGCTGGGTGAGGCGAAAAGCCCGATGCGGCCCGGGACGAGCGGTTCCTGCTCAGCCACGCCGGTGAGGTCGACACGGAACGTGATCATCGTGCTCTCCGGCGAGCAGACCGGCCACGTCGTCCAGAAGTCGATGTCGTTGGCGGCCGAGAAGCTGTCGCGGGCCCAGAAGTAGTAGTCGACCCGGGAGTAGAGAGCGACCGAAGGTATCGTGAAGTAGAACGTATCCGACCGGGCCGAATCCGGCTCAGACCCGACCCAGGCGCCCGAGTCCACCCGGTAGAAGAGCGACTCGTCGCCGACCGCGTCGTTGTCCTGGATTACGGTCCAGACCACGTACGGCCCGAGGAAGCTCGTGTCCGGCCAGACGCGTGCGTTCGAGAAGGCCGGCGGGCGGATGTCCGCGCCCGGGATGGTGCTGACCGATAGCTGCATCATCGTCGCAACGTCGGTGAAGCTCCGGCTCGCGTTGCTCTGGCTCAGGGCCGCGGCCACGCCGTTGGCGCCGCTGAAGATGCCGGGCACGACCCATTCGTATATCCACCGTGAGTCGTTGCTGCCGAGGTTGTCGGTGAAACGCATGCTGTCCCGGATGACGAGGCAGGGCCAGTAGTAGTCACCGGAAACCGGCACCTTGACCTTGCCTCTGGCCACGATGCGCTTGGTGTGTGATTCGACTACGCTGTAGTCGAATCCCGAGAGGATTTCGTAGGTCCAGCTCACCGAACTCGACCAGTTCGTGCCGTATTGCATCGGCGTGGAGTACACCCTGGCGTCGGGCCGGTTGTTGCCGATGGCCCGGTAGCCCATCAGCGTGAAATCGATGCCGTCGCTGTACAGACCGGATGAATCATGGTACTGGTAGATGTACTGGATCGAGCCATCACCCAGCGTGTCGATTTCCAGCACCTGCGGGTTAGGCGCATCGGCCTGCATCGACTCCGGGGCGGGCTCGTTGCCGGTCGTCCAATTCGCGAGGCCGACCCTCGCCCACTGGCCACCCGGGTAGGAAGTCAGATCCCAGTGGGTCAGGGTTGTGTCGAACGCGGGCCAGGAGAATGACGAACTATTTTGCTTGAACTTGCCATAGGTGCCGATGACGGACGGCAACTCGTGGCTATCGATTACCAGGTCCTGCGCGGGCAGCCATGCGATAAGCCCGGCAGCAATAAACAGAAGCAGACATTTTCCGGACATACTGCCTCCTTTGGGAAAACCAGTCGACTTGATTCTAGCGGGACCAAGAAACCAAGTCAAGCCGGCAGAGCAGCCTCGGAACCGATCCTGGAGCCACGAAAGCACGAAGGGCACGAAACTGATAGGTGCAGAACACCCGGATTCCGTTTCATTCAGTTTTCGTGTCTTTGTGGCTGTCGGCAGCGGAATCAGGGGAGGCGTCCGGCTTGACTTCCGGCAGTGTTTTCGAGATTCTAGAAGGCGCGTGGCGTACTTCCTTCAGCAACTGATGAACGGGCTGCAGCTTGGGTTCGTTTACGCCCTGATCGCGCTGGGCTACACGATGGTCTACGGTATCGTGCGGCTCATTAACTTCGCGCACGGGGATGTGTTCATGGTGGGTGCGTACATCGGCTTCTACGCGCTGGCGAGCTGGAAGTTGCCCTGGCCGTTCGCCATCGTTGCCGCGATGGTTGGCTGCGGGGTCCTGGGCATGTCTATCGAGCGCGTGGCGTACCGGCCCCTGCGGAATGCTCCGCGGATATCCGCTCTGATAACCGCGATGGGCGTGTCGCTCTTTCTCGAGTACTTCACCAGCCTGCGATTCGTGTTCGGGCCGGACTACCGGGCTTTCCCGCGGCCGTTTGCCGTAACGTCGTTCAACGTCGGCGGCGTTTCGATCAGCAACATCCAGATAATCGTCTTCGCGGTCTCGACCGTCCTGATGGTGGCGCTGACCCTGTTTGTGAACAAGACCCGGACCGGGCTCGCGATGCGGGCAGTATCTTACGACCACAGCACGGCGCGGCTGATGGGAGTCAACGTCGACTGGATCATCTCGGTGACGTTCGGCGTGGGGTCGGCGCTGGCCGGCGCGGGTGGAGTGCTGTACGGTATCGCGTATCCCCAGATCAACCCGTTCATGGGAGTAATGCCGGGACTGAAGGCGTTTGTTGCCGCGGTGCTGGGTGGAATCGGCGTCATACCGGGCGCGATGCTCGGTTCGCTCATCATGGGCGTGGTCGAGACGTTCACGTCCGCCTACGTTTCCTCGACCCTTCGTGACGCGGTGGCATTCGGGATACTGATTCTGGTGCTGTTGGTGCGTCCGACCGGAATTCTGGGCAGGCCGACGCGGGAGAAGGTCTAGAAGAGAATGACGAAGCCCGAAGTCCGACTGACGATTGAAACCCGAATGGCGGAGAAGTCCCAGTCGGCCGTTCGAGCTTCGAGCTTGATTCGTCATTCGAGCTTCGAGCTTCGGATTTGAGAGCTATGGGCGCGAGTCGAAGCAATGCCGGCGTGATTGCGCTGCTGGCGGCTTCAGTTGCCTTCGTTGCAGTCGAAGCTCTCATTCTCACTGGCGTGCTGAATCCCTACTGGCAACAGATTATCTGCCTGGCCGGGATTACCATGGTTTCAGCGCTGGGGCTCAACCTCGTCTACGGCTATACCGGGCAGTTCTCACTGGGTCACGCCGCGTTCTATGGTATCGGTGCGTACACGGCCGCGCTCGTTACCCGCAGCATCGGTGGCCACAACCCGGCGATCCTGCTCGTCGGACTGGTGGCCGGGGCGGCGGTGGCCGGCCTGGTGGCCCTGCTCATCGGGTTGCCGATACTCAGGCTCAAGTCCGACTATCTCGGTATCGCCACCCTCGGGTTCGGCATAATCGTCAAGGTGCTGTTCGATAATTCAGACGCGGTGATACCGATGTTGGGCGGCTCGCGAGGCATGAGCGGCATCCAGCACTACACGAGTTTCCTCTGGGTGTTTCCGCTGGCCGTGCTCGCGGTCGTTGTGCTGCGCAACATCGTCTATTCCGGCATCGGCCGGGCCCTGATTTCGGTGCGCGAGGACGAGCTGGCGGCCGAAGCGGTCGGCATAAACAGCACGCGGTACAAGACCCTCGGGTTCGTCATCGGCTGCATGTACGCGGGCGTGGCCGGCGGCCTGTATGCTCACCTGTTCACGTTCCTGCACCCGTCGAACTTCGATTTCCTTAAGTCCATTGACGTGCTGATGGTCGTGGTGATGGGTGGATTGGGCAGCATCTCCGGTACCGTCGTCGCCGCGGTCGCATGGACGTTTCTGCTCGAGGGCCTGCGGGTTCTGCTGCCGCCGGCGGTTCAGGACTGGCGCTGGGTCATCTACCCGCTGCTCCTGATCGTCTTCATGCTGGTCCGGCCGGGTGGCGTCTTTGCCGGGACCGAGTTCGGCTTCCTGAAGCCGCATCAGAAGAAATGACGAATGACGAAACCCGAATGACGATTGAAGCCCGAATGAAGGAGAAGTCCGAGTCGAGCTTCGAGTCTGACTCGTCATTCGAGTTTCGGACTTCGGACTTGGTGTTCACGCGATGAGTGTCGTACTCGAGACTTGCGGTCTGACCAAAGCCTTCGGCGGTCTGGTGGCGGTGCGGGACTTCACGATGTCCATAGCCGAGCATGAGCTGGTCGGCCTGATTGGTCCCAACGGCGCGGGCAAGACCACTGTGTTCAACCTCATTGCCGGGATGTACGTGCCAACTGCCGGCGCCATCCGGTTCAACGGCGCCGACATCCGCGGGATGAGGCCCTACCGCATCTACCAGCGGGGGATTGCGCGGACCTTTCAGAACATTCGGTTATTCAAGGAGCTCTCGGTGCTCGACAACGTCCGCGTCGCGTACCACCACCGGGGCGAGGCCGGGCTGGTGAGCACGATTCTGCGTGGGCCGGCGTTCAGGCGCGAAGAGCGGCAGGTCACCGAACGGACGGTCGAGCTGCTGTCGGTTCTCGGGCTGGAAGGAAGGCGGGATGAGCTGGCGCGGAATCTTCCCTACGGAGAGCAGCGGCGGGTCGAAATCGCCCGCGCGCTCGTTTCCGAACCGAAGCTCCTGCTGCTGGATGAGCCCGCAGCCGGGATGAATCCGTTCGAGGTGGGCACCCTGATGGACCTTATACGGTTCATCCGGGAGCGGTTCAAGCTGACGGTGCTGCTGATTGAGCATCAGATGAAGGTCGTGATGGGCGTGTGCGAGCGCGTGGTGGTGATGGACTTCGGCGAGGTCATCGCCCAAGGCGCGCCCGAGGCGATTCAGCAGGACCCGAAGGTGATCGAGGCGTACCTTGGGAAATGACGAAGGACGAGGCAGAGGCAGAGGTAGAGGTAGAGGTAGAGGTGAAGGCAAAGGTGAGGACCAGATGATTCTCTCTCGGCCTGAACCTCAACCTCGATCTGTTCTTCCGCTGCTGAGCGTCAAGGACCTTGCCGTTGACTATGGTGCGATACGTGCCCTGCATTGCATCTCGTTCGAGGTGAACGAAGACGAGATTGTCACACTGGTCGGAGCCAACGGCGCCGGCAAGAGCACGACGCTGCGTACGATTTCCGGTTTGCTCAAGCCGTCTGAGGGCGAGATTGCGTTCGACGGCAGGAGGATTGACGGCATGGTCGGGCATCAGGTAGTGAAGCTGGGCATCGCCCACGTGCCTGAGGGGAGACAGCCGTTCGCCTACCTGACTGTGCGCGAAAACCTGCTGCTCGGCGCGTACAATCGACCCCGGAGCGAGGCCGGAGCGGCGATGGAACGGGTATTCAAATCGTTCCCGCGGCTGAAGGAGCGTCTGGGCCAGACCGCGGGTACGCTCTCGGGCGGGGAGTTGCAGATGCTCGCGATGGGACGCGGTTTGATGGCGCGGCCGAAGCTCTTGATGCTCGATGAACCTTCGATGGGCCTCTCGCCGATACTGGTGCGCGAGATATTCGATATCATCCGCGATATCAACCGGCAGGGGACCGCCATCCTGCTGGTCGAGCAGAACGCATTCATGGCGCTGCAAGTAGCGCACCGGGCCTACGTGCTGGAAACCGGCAAGGTCGTGCTCTCCGGGCCGGCCGCGGAACTGCTGCGGGACACGAAGGTGAAAGCAGCATACCTCGGCGAGTGACCAGTTGGCAGTTCGCAGTTTGCAGTTGACCGGATGCCCTCATCCTCGCCCTCTCCCAGAGGGAGAGGGAAAGGGGTGAGGGTGATTCGGTCTTTGCGTGTCTGGCTCGTTGTTCCTTTCACCTTCGTCGTCTATCTGCTGACGCTTTCTCCCACCGTTGGCCTGATTGACTCAGGCGAACTCGCCGCCGGCTGCTACCGGCTGAACATTCTGCACCCGACCGGGTATCCGCTCTACACAATGCTGGGCAGGCTGGCAAGCCTGGTGCCGATCGGGACGGTGGTGAACCGGGTCGCGGCACTGAGTGCGTTGCTGGCGGCGTGCGGCGTCGGGTTGATGTTGTTGCTCGGGCTCCGGTTGCGGGTATCGAGGGCGGTGGCCGCGGCCGGCGCGCTGCTGCTCGGTTTCTCGTTCCCAGTGTGGGCAGTGGCGGTCGATGTCGAGGTCTATAGCCTGACGCTCGTGCTGGTCTTGCTGCTTTGGCTCGTGGTCGAGTCATGCGAGCGGGGAGGGTCGTTGCTGGTTCTCGCCTACCTGGCCGGCCTGGCGCTGACCAATCACATGTCCGCGTCAAGCACTGTCCTGGGTGTGGCGCTGGCTGTCATCCTCGCCTGTCGCCGGAATCTGGCAACGCGGCTTCCGGTGTTGGCGCTTCTGTTTCTGCTGGGGATTTCTCCGTACCTGTTCTTGGTGCTGCGGGCCCGAGCCGGGCCGCTGCTGGCATGGGGCAACCCGTACAATCTGGAGCGTTTCTGGTGGCACGTGACCGGCAAGCAGTACCAAGTCTGGATGTTTTCGCAGTCGTTCGGCGAGGTAATGCGTAACGCTGCACGCGGGGCCATGCTGCTGGCGCGCAGTTTCGCGTACGTGCTGGTTCCGGTGGTAGTCTACGGAGTGGTGCGGCTGTTCCGTCAGCGGCGGAACCTGGCCATCGGACTGACGGTTTCGGCTGTCGTCGCGTTCGGCTACGCGGTCAACTACTCGATACCCGATATCGAATCGTATTACCTGCCCTGCCTGGCAGCACTCACGGTGTTCGGCATGGTGGGACTCGACGGCCTCGCCCGGCGGGTCGGCAAATGGCGGCACGCGGTCTGGTTCTTCGTGGTGGCCGGTCTGCTGGTGAACTTCAGAGCTGCCGGCAGGCGGGGCGACTACGTCGCCTATGACCACGCGATGAACACGCTCGCGTCGGCCCGGCCAGACGCAACCATCATTACCGACTGGTGGGATGTCTATTCGCCGGTGTTCTACCTGCAGCATGTCGAGCAGGTGCGTCCCGACGTCTGCATGATCGACAAGGAGCTCGTCCGGCGTTCGTGGTACTTCGACTACCTGGCGCGGGTCTACCCTTGGTTGGTCGAGCGGTCACGGCCTGAGATCGAGAGCTACCGGAAGTACCTCGATGAGTTCGAGCACGGGCGGCTCAGGGACCCGGCCGAGATTCAGCGCCGGTACATCTCCTTGCTCGAGAGCTTCATCACGCGCAGCCCGGAACGACCGGCTTACACGACCTATGACGTTGACGCGGGGCTTGACGCAAGGCAGATGTTGCCGGGTGAGCGACGCGTACCGGTCGGGCTGCTGTTCCAGCTTCGAAGCGACACGGTGCTGCCCGAGTTTGACTACACGAGACTGCTGGTTCGGCTTCCGCGGCAGGGACTGGACATGAGGACGCGAGCCGCGGTGGAGCGCTACCGGTACTTCCTGGTTAGTCGGGCACGAGCGCTGGTCTCCTCGGGACGGCAGTCCGAGGTTGAGCCGTTGGTCCGCTGGTACCAATCACTGGAAGTGAGTGGCCTCGCGCCGCTGCCGAGTCGCTAGCCGCCACGAGGAACCAAGGGGGACAAGGAACCAGGTATTCGAGCCGGCCGGTTCCTCTCTATGCAGACTGCCTACGCGGTCCAACTGCTGAGCAACGTCGGACTGATGACCGTGATCGTCACGGTGCCGTTGCTGGCCCGCGGACTCGGCGCGACCGGGCCCCAGATCGGGCTGGTTGTCGGTGCCTACCAGGCCACGTTGTTTGTGTCGAGCGTTGTGTTCGGCCGCTGGGCCGACTACGGGGACCGGAAGCGGTTCGTCATCTTCGGGTTGCTGGCCTCAGTGGTTGCGATTGCAGCCCACGTTCTTGTCAAAGGTCTGAGCGGTCTCTTTCTGGCCCGCGCGCTCGCCGGGCTCTGCGCCGGGGTCTTTCCGTCGGCCCTGATGGCCTACTTCTACGACCGGAGCACGCGACTCGGGCGGTTCACCGGCTTCGGCTCGCTGGGATGGGGTTTCGGTTCGCTGGTGCTGGGGCTGCTGCGACCCGACTGGATATTCCCGTTCGCCGCGGCCGTGCTGGCGCTGACGGCGGTGGTGGCGGCAATCGGCCTCAAGCGCCAGCACGTGCGTCTGGCCCAGCCGTTTGTCGACGCTACGGTTCTCAAACGCAACTGGCGGCTGTACCTGTCGTTCCTGCTCCGGCATCTTGGGGCGTATTCGATCTGGACCATATTCCCGATCTACCTGTCGGACCTCGGCGCGAGCCGTTTCTGGGTCGGCGCCGTCTTCGCCATCAACCCCCTGGGCCAGTTTGTCTTCATGAACCTGGTCGAGAGATTCAGCGAGAAGGTACTCATCACCGCTGGGTTCGTGCTTTCGCTCGCCGTGTTCGCCGCCTTCGGCATGGCCACCGACTTCCGACAGGTGGTGCCGATCCAGGTCTTCCTGGCGCTTTCCTGGTCGTGTCTCTATCTGGGCTCGCTCAAGGAGTTGATGCGAGTCAACCCGGAGCGGTCAACCGCGGCCGGCATGCTGCAGTCGGCCATCAGTCTGGCAGCGGTCGGGGGCGCGCTGCTGGAGGGAATCACGGGTGCGTTCGGGTATCGCACGGTGATGTTTGTGGCCGCAGGCCTCGCCCTTGCCGGTGGGCTCGTCTACGAGTTCGCACCCGGGCGCCGGGCCTAGGGCTGTCGGTTGCCGGTTGAGTCGGCCGGCGGGCTAGAACCGGATGGCGACGCCGCCCCAGGTGAGGCCGGCGCCGAACGCGAGGAGTATCACCAGGTCACCCGGTTGAACCCTGCCGGCCGCCCGGGCTTCGTCCAGCGCGATGATCGTCGTGGCCGAGGACGTGTTGCCGTACTTGGCGATGTTGACGAACACCCGTTCGGGGGGGAACTTGAGCAGCTTGGCGGTGGCCTCGATGATGCGCAGATTGGCCTGGTGCGGAATCATGAGCTTGACGTCGTCCGGCCCCAGACCGGTCTGCCGCAACAGGTGTTTGAACGCATCGGCCATGCTGCGGACCGCATCCTTGAAGATGGCGTTGCCGTTCATTTTGCAGGTGTGGAGCCGTTGCTGCACGGTCTCGACCGAGGCCGGTTGACGCGACCCACCGGCGGGCATGTAGAGGTGCTTGCCGCCGCGTCCGTCGGCAGCAAGGTAGCTAGCGAGGATGCCGGTGTCGGGCCGCGTATCGGCCTTGAGCACCGCGGCGCCGGCGCCGTCCCCGAACAGGACGCAGGTGGAGCGGTCAGTCCAGTCGGTTATCTTGCTGAGCAGTTCGACGCCGACGACCAGCGCGGTGCGCGAAGTGCCGGTGACGATGAACTGCCGGGCGATGCTGAGCGCATAGATGAAGCCGGTGCAGCCCGCGCTGACGTCGAACGCAATGGCCCGCGGTGCGCCGAGCCTCTCCTGCAGCACGCAGGCGGTCGAGGGAAAGGGCATGTCGCCGGTCACGGTGCCCACGACGATGAGGTCCAGGTCTTCCGGTTTGACCCTGGCCTCGGCCAGCGCTTTCTCGCACGCCTTGACCGCAATGTCGGAGGCCGACTCGCCGGGTGCCGAGATATGGCGCTCCTTCATGCCCGTCCGCTCGGTTATCCACTGGTCGGACGTGTCCACCATCCTCTCGAGGTCGGCATTGGTCAGGATGCGTTCGGGCACCTGGGAGCCGGTGCCGGCGACGACCGCCGAGAGGGGGCGTGTCGGCCAGCTTGCAGCCGGTTGTGGCTCGTGAGCGCCGGTTTTGGTCACGTCGCTAATAATAGTCGGTAGCGACCATTCGTCAATTCAGGCGGCGTTCGCGTCCTGCGCCGACAACAGAGCAAAGCCGGGCTTGCCGACGCCCGGCTCGACTACGAGCAGGCGGTGAAGAGGCTCGTGCCTGAGGACATAGCCGACCGCTACCTGCTCGACATCGGTGACGAAACCGACGGGCTGGATCTGACTCTCGGCCTGCCGGCTGGTGCGACCAAGAAGATCATCAAGCGTATCCAGGTGCAGACCGATGACGACGAGGAGGAGAGCGTCTAGACTTCCACAGACAGTCCGGCCTCCGGCGGCGGCTCCGGCCGCCGTTTTCTTGTCGTGCACCCGCGGCGATGGTTGACCTCTGTTCCAGAGGTGCTGGTTTCCGCCATTATGCCAGCCTCCAGTCTGGATACGTTGAAGTATCCAAGCCGCAGGGCGGAGTGTCGAGTCTATCTACTTGTGGCTTGGGGTCTTGGGCGCTGAGAGGCTAACTCAAACCCGCACCCCGGGAGCAGTCTACCGAGTTGTCTTCGAGATAACTCTGGAAGTAGCTCCGGAGGTTGCCGTCCGACTGGTCTCCAGAGCTGTCCCGAGAGGTCCTTCGTCCATTGTCTCCCGAGGAACTCTGTCAGGAGCGTGGAGAGGAGCGAGGACGGGAGTTTGGGTCAGAGCGGGGTGATGCGCGGAGGAGGAAGCTCCGGCGGCAGCTCTCCGGTAAGTTCCCGAGTGCGCCCGGCAAGCAACGGTGGTGGTTACTCCGACGGTTGCTACCGAAGTAGCCTCCCGACCAGCTTGCGCCGGCGCTCAAGTCGCTGATTTGACATCCCTACCCGCGAGTTCTAATATGTCCGCGATGAGGCGCCGAGTTCCGGTCGTGGTTTGTGTTCTGCTGTCCGTTGTCTTCCTTTCCTCAATCGCCTCTGCCCAGACGAACTGGACGAGAACCTACGGCGGGGCGGGTCGCGCATCAGGCTACTCGGTCCAGCAGACTGCCGATGGCGGCTACGTAGTCGCGGGGGCGAATGGTGACGTCTATCTCGTCAGAACCAACGCTCAGGGCGACACACTCTGGACGCGGACCTATGGCGGACCGAGTGGCGACTATGGTCACTCGGTTCAACAGACCACTGATGGCGGCTTCATCGTCGCAGGCCTCACATGGTCCTTCGGTTCAGGAAGCGACGACTTCTATCTAGTCAAAACCAACGCTCAAGGCGATACGCTCTGGACGCGGACCTATGGCGGGCCGATCTGGGACGAGGGCTACTCGGTCCGGCAGACGTCGGATGGCGGGTACATCATCGTAGGCTATACGCACTCATACGGTGCAGGAGGACGTGACGTCTATCTCATCAGGACCGATGCCAAAGGCGACACGCTATGGACCAGAACCTATGGCGGAACGCTATATGATCAGGGCTACTCAGTCCAAGAGACCGATGATGGCGGCTTCATCGTCGCAGGCCTCACCGACGACTTTGGTGGAAGGGGTCAATTGCTCATCAAGGTCAACGCCTCGGGTGACACGCTTTGGACCAGAACCTACGGCGGGTCGGGCCGTGACCTGGGCGTGTCGGTTAAACAAACCCTTGACGGCGGCTATATCATCGCGGGCGGAGGGTTCTATCTCGTGAAGACCGATGCTCAGGGCGACACGCTCTGGACCGGGACATATGGCGGAGGGACCTATTGTCAATCGGCCCAACAGACCACCGATGGCGGCTACATCGCAGCGGGTTGGACCAGGTCCTTTGGCGCAGGCGGCAACGACGTCTATCTCGTCAGAACCAATGCTCAAGGCGATACTCTCTAGACAAGAAGCTATGGCAACTCGCTCTATGATGCGGCATCCTCGGTCCAACAGACCGCTGACGGAGGCTACATCATCGCCGGCATTACGCGAGTCCTCGACAGTGCCTGGGCGGATGATGTCTACCTTATCAAGACTGACGCCAACGGCGATACGCTCTGGACCAGGACGTACGGGGGGCCGAGCCGCGACGCGGCCACCTCGGTCCAACAGACCATTGATGGCGGTTACTTCATAAGTGGCTGGACGATGTCGTTTGGTGCTGGGATCGGTGATGTCTATCTTATCAAAACCGACTCTCAGGGCGAAACGCTCTGGACCAGGACTTACGGCGGAACTGACAATGATTGGAGCAATGCGGCCGAGCAGACTGCCGATGGCGGCTACATCTTGGCATGCGAGACCTACGCCCCCGATTCTTTCCAAGCGTGGCTCCTGAAGACGAACGCGTCAGGCGACACGGTCTGGACCAGAACCTACCCCGGAGGATGCGCGGCTGTTCAGCAGGCCTTGGATGGCGGTTACATAGTCGCAGGCGGTACACCATCAGGGGCGGGAAATGGGGATGTCTACATCCTGAAGACCGACGCGCAAGGCGATACGCTCTGGTCCAGGACCTTTGGCGGGAAGAGCATGGACGTGGCCAACTCAGTCCAACAGACTGCCGACAGCGGATACATCATGGCGGGCCTAACCGAGTCGTTCGGCGCAGGATTCTATGATGTCTATCTCATCAAGACCATCGGCAAGCTGGACGTTGGCCCGATTGCGCTTCAGTCACCTCCAGTGTTCGTGGATTCCGGCGTCTCGTATCTGCCGCGTGCGGTCGTCCGCAACTTCGGTCTGACTTCCGGGAAGACAGTCCAGGTGACGATGAACATCGGTTCGGCGTATACCGAGACCGTACAGGAAACGCTGGTGTCGGTATCGCTGGACACGGTCGTATTCCCGACGTGGACGGCGGAGCTCGTCGGCTCGGTTCCGATCAGGTGCTACACGTCGCTGGTCGGCGACCAGGACCTGGCCAATGACACCATCCAGGACTCGATTCAGGTGCTCGGCCCGCCAGTGCACGACGTCGGTGCTGTTTCGGTTATCTCACCATCAGGTAGCGTGCGGGCAGGTGACGCCGCAGTCCCTCGGGCGCGAATCAGGAACTTCGGTAATAGGCAAGAGCGATACTTCGACGTCAGGTTCCGGATTGGCACGAGCTACAACCAGGA
>Ga0208047_1000290_pt1 | contig 18843 bp, 15 predicted proteins | sample Kivu_220m_FD_184162 | JGI IMG/M metagenome (GOLD analysis project Ga0208047, IMG submission 184162) | Freshwater microbial communities from Lake Kivu, Western Province, Rwanda to study Microbial Dark Matter (Phase II) - Kivu_220m (SPAdes)... | ecosystem: Environmental > Aquatic > Freshwater >...
GCAGTATAGTGCGGGCAACAAAAAGCGTAGCCATATCATTTATATAATCAGGCAAGCGCTGAACAGACTATTCGGCAGCCTTCCCCGTTTAGACTCAGATATTTTATCATTGGGCAGTTACAGGTTGATAGATTATGCCAGCCGGTTAGCTTTAAGGGAACCACGTATCGGGGAGACAACACTTGTCATCAATGCCGACGGTTTCGAGCCGGAAGGTAAATTATCCGATGCTACTCTGCTGATGGATGCTTATTTTAAAGGTTGGAAACATTTTATCAGCTATAACTGCATAGGGCAGAGGTTCACAGGTTGCGGACTCGGGCCTGAAACTGATGGTGTGACAATCGATATTTATGGCAGCTCTGGAGATTATGTAGCTTCCGGCATCGATGGTATGTCAATCACTATCCATGGCAATGCTCAGGATCAGGTGGGGCAGATAATTAAAAGCGGTAAGCTCGTGATTCACGGCGATGTTGGACAGACATTTATGTACGGCGCTAAGGGAGGTGCGGTCTTTATCAGGGGTAATGCCGCAGGCCGACCGCTTATCAACTCAGTAGGAAAACCAAGGGTCGTCATAAACGGGACATGCCTGGATTTTCTGGGAGAATCTTTCATGGCCGGCGATGTCTTCAACGGTGGAGGATTCGTTATCCTCAACGGTGTTAAATTCGATGATAACGGCTGTGTCGTACCTCTAAAGGAGCCGTACTCGGGAAGCAATCTTTTCTCGCTGGCATCGGGGGGCGCCATCTATGTAAGGGACCCGGATCAGCATCTGGTCTGGCAACAGTTGAACGGTTGCGGATTCCACCGGATGACAGATGAAGACTGGTCACTGATAAAGCCTTATCTCGAAGAGAATGAGAAGCTTTTCGATATTAAAGTGGACGAACTCCTGACGGTAAACGGTGAAAAAAGGTCGCCTGTTGAAGTTTATCGCAAGGTAGCGCCCGTTAGGATTGCGGCCCTCGGGAAGAAGGCTGACGAACTCATCGTCACAGAGACGGAGGAATTGACGGTATCTACGGGAGAATAATCCTTAAGCAGGATAAATACTATGATAATAAACAAGACAAGAACAAGCGCATTGAAGCAGGCTGCGGAAGAGCTTTCCGGCGTCAGGATAGATGGCTGTTTAAAGTGCATGAAATGCACCAGTGGCTGCTCGGTTGCCAAAGAAACCAAGATGCATCCTTCCGAGCTGATCAGCCTGCTTAAACTGGGCGCAGGTGATGAGCTTTTAAATAGTGACCTAATCTGGATGTGTCTATCATGCGAGATCTGCTATGGAAGATGCCCGATGAAGATTAATACCGCCTCCCTGATCGATGCCCTGAGGAAGCTGGCTGTGGAGCGCGGCTCAACAGCGCAAAAAGGGAATGCCCCTCTATTTAATAAAGCGTTCCTGGATACAGTAAAACAATATGGCAGATCATATGACATACAGATGATCATGCAATACAAACTTGGCTCCGGATCGTTGATGCGCGACACAGAGAAACTCCCCACTATGCTGCGAAAAGGAAAGATGGCCTTGCTTCCACCTTCCGGAGCAGAAAAAACAGTTGTGAAGAGGATCTTCTATAAATCTTCCGGCGGCAAAGGAAAAATAAAATGAGATACGCGTATTATCCCGGTTGTTCTTCGCATTCAACAGCACGTGATATGCATGAATCGGCAGCGGCTGTTACACAAAAGCTTGGGATTGAACTCGTAGAAATAAACGGTTGGTCCTGTTGCGGTGCAACCTCCGCGCATCAAACTGACAGAGTACTTGCGGCAGCGCTTCCTTCATCCAATTTGCTGCTGGCCGAAGATATGGGGCTCGATACAATCGTAACCTGCGCAGCCTGCTATAACCGCATGAAAGTTGCAAATCACGAAATAAAGTATTCTGCCGAAATACGTTCTCTGGTAGCCGATCGGGTGGGAAAGGAATATGACGGGTCAGTTGCAGTCCGCCATATTATTGAAGTACTTCTTGAGGATCTTGGCCTGGATAAGATAAAAAAGGCGCTGAAGAAGTCGCTCAACGGGCTGAAAGTCGCCTGTTATTACGGTTGCCTGCTGGTACGTCCAAATGATGTCACTGGTTTCGATGATGCCGAAAATCCGACCTCGATGGACAGGTTAGTTAGCGCCATAGGCGGCGAGAGCCTGGAATGGCCCTATAAAGTTGAGTGCTGCGGAGGCGGGTTGAACCTGACCAGGACAGATGTTGCTGTCAGGCTTTCCGGCAAGATAGTTGATATGGCGGTGAGAGCAGGAGCCGGTTGCATCGCCGTTGCCTGCCCGATGTGCCAGGCGAGCCTCGATCTCAGACAGTCCGATATTAAAAAACAAACCGGTTTAAAAACCGATATGCCGATTATTTATTTAACCCAGTTGCTTGGCCTGTGCCTGGATATCCCCCGGAAAGAGCTCGGCCTCAACAGGCTGATGGTAAGCCCGGAAGAAGTTATTCAGCAGATACATTGATCGCCCTGAACATGATTGTTATTGATTTTGGAAGGTAACCAATATGGAAAAGACTACTGGGAAAAAGATAGGCGCAGTACTGGTACAGGGTGGAGGCATTGCCGGCATACAGGCTGCACTCGACCTTGCCAATTCTGGTTTTAAGGTTTACCTGGTAGAACGCTCCGCTGCTATCGGCGGTATGATGTCCCATCTCGATAAGACTTTCCCCACCGGTGATTGTGCCACCTGTATCGTATCCCCCAAGCTGGTGGAATGTGCTCGTAATTTGAATGTGGAGATTCTCACTCTTTCTGAGATGGTTGATCTTAAAGGTAGCCCGGGCAATTTTAAAGCTACTGTGAAAAGGTATCCCCGCTATGTGATAGAAGATAAATGTACGTCATGCGCACAGTGTACGGATGCCTGCCCGGTAAACATACCGAATAAGTTTGACAGGAATATGGGCACACGCAAGGCTATAGCCAAGTATTACGCCCAGGCAACACCAAATATTTTCGGTATTCTGAAAAACGGGCATGCTCCGTGCAAGATCAAGTGCCCCGCCAATATCAATGTGCAGGGCTACATACAACTGATCAAAAAGAAGGAATACATCAAGGCTGTTAACCTGATTCGAGAGAGGAATCCATTATCGGCGATCTGCGGAAGGGCCTGCAACCATCCCTGTGAAGAGGCCTGCACCCGTAATTCTGTGGATACGCCGGTTGCCATTAGAGCACTGAAAAGATTTGCCTCCGATAAGGAAATAGAAATGGTCGCATCCGGCAAGTTGATGTTGCCTGAGGAGAAGACTCCTGCTGCGGGTGCGCTGAAAGTGGCTGTAATAGGCGCCGGACCAGCCGGCCTTACTGCTGCTGCTGACCTGGCGGACCGCGGTTACACAGTGACTGTTTATGAAGCAAGCTCTGCCGCAGGAGGCATGCTGCGATGGGGTATCCCGGAATACAGATTACCCAAAAACGTACTCGACTATGAAGTCGAATTGATTCGCCGCAAAGGCGTTATATTTAATTATAATTGCCGTATCGGCCAAGATATCTCACTGGAAAAGCTGCAGCAGGATAATGCAGCTGTATTTATCAGTGTGGGCGTCCAATCGAGTCGTAAGCTGGGAATAGCTGGTGAAAATACGACCAGCGTAAATTATGGCATTGAATTCCTAAATAAGGCTGCCGATAAGAATAATCCCCCGGCGGTCGGCAATAAAGTGATCGTTATTGGTGGCGGTAATGTCGCCGTGGATGTTGCACGCACTGCAATGAGACTGGGTGCAGGCAGCGTTGCGATGGTTTCGCTGGAACAGAGAGACGAAATGCCCGCTTTGCCTGAGGAAGTCAGGGCAACCATCGAAGAAGGCATAAAGGTACTCAACGGTTGGGGCCCGCGCAGGATACTGGGCAATGGCACGGTCACAGGCATTGAGTTAAAGCAGTGCGCCAGTGTATTTGATATTAACGGCAGGTTCAATCCTTCCTACGATGAGAGGAACCTCAAAGAGCTGCAGGCCGATCAGGTAATTATCGCCATAGGCCAGTCGCTTGATAATGATTTAGCCGTGCAATCCGGCGCTGAGATTGAGAGAGGTTTACTCAAAGTAGACCCCGTAACCCTGGAAACATCCATTCAAGGGGTGTTCGCCGGTGGCGATAGTGTTTCAGGGCCTGCATCCATTATACAGGCTGTAGCAGCGGGCAAGCGTGCTGCTGAGTCAATCGACTTCTATATTAAAAATGAAGACTCGAATCAGCCTCATTTCGCCGATTCGCTGAAACCCATCCCACCTGAGATGCTGCCGACAACCGCAGATAAGCCTAAGAAGTTGCGTAATATGCCGGAGGAACTACCTGCTGCTCAAAGGGCCGGCAACTTCAAAGAGGTGGAAATGAGCCTGACTGAGGATGCTGCCCTGGCGGAGTGTGACAGGTGCCTGAACTGTGCTCTGTGTTCAGAATGCCAGGAGTGTGTTGCAATCTGTGAACAGCATGCAATCGATCACACCATGCAGGAAAAGCTGGTAGAGCTGGAAATAGGCTCGGTAATACTTACGCCGGGCTTTGAAGAATTCTCGGCGGAGCGCAAGGGTGAATTCGGCTACGGCCGTTATGCCAATGTCGTCACCAGCGTTCAGTTCGAACGTATGCTGTCGGCTTCAGGTCCGTATGAAGGGAATGTAATACGCAGGTCGGATGGCAAACCCGCCAACCGTATCGCCTGGATACAATGCGTCGGCTCACGCGACAGCAAGTGCGGCAATGATTATTGTTCATCGGTTTGCTGCATGGTATCAACCAAGCAGGCGCTGGTCGCCCTGGATCATTCAGCAGATGTTAAAGCCTCGATATTTTATATGGATATCCGCGCTCACGGAAAAGACTTCGACCAGTATTATGAACGTGCCTTAAACAGCGGGAGCATCCACTATATAAAAAGTATGCCCTCCCGAGTTGGACAGGTTCCGGAGACCAGGGATTTACGCTTGCAGTTCACCAGCGCCAACGGCAGCATAGAGGAACGGCATTTCGATCTTGTAGTGCTCTCAGTAGGCATGGAAGCGGGTGCCAGCGCAAAGGATAATGCCCGCAGGCTTGGCATCGAGCTTAATGAATGGGGGTTCTGCAAGATAGACAGGCTTTCACCCGTTAATACATCACGTGATGGTGTTTTTGTGGCCGGCGCATTCCAGGAGCCCAAGGATATCCCTGAAACAGTTACACAGGCCAGCGCGGCAGCATCCATGGCCATGGAAATGCTGTCCGGTGTACGCAATTCATTGATAACAAAGAGGGTTTACCCGGATGAACATGATGTTACCGATGAAGATCCCAGGATCGGAGTGTTTGTCTGTCATTGCGGCAAGAATATTGCTTCCGTAGTGGATGTTGAGAAAGTTGCCAGCGTAGCTTCCGGCTTGCCCAATGTAGTTTTTGCTACACATACCATGTATACATGTGCAGATTCCAGCCTGGACGGTATCAAGGAAATGATCGAACAGCACAATCTGAACCGCGTGGTTGTTGCTTCCTGCACACCGCGTACTCATGAGCCCATATTCAGAGATACTTTGAGGGAAGCAGGCTTGAATCCTTACCTGTTTGAGCTTGCCAATATACGCGATCAATGTTCATGGGTACATTCATCTGACCCTGAACATGCTACTGAAAAGGCTATTGAATTGATGTCGATGTCTGTTGCCCGTGCCAGGCTATTGAAGCCTCTGACCGGCACATCTTTCGCAGTCGACCAGAGCGGACTCGTGATAGGCGGTGGAGTCAGTGGCATGACCGCTGCATTATCGCTGGCCGAACAGGGCTTCAAAGTTCATCTTATCGAGAGGGAAAGCAAGCTCGGCGGTAATGCCATCGATTTAAAATATACACTGGAACATGATGATGTGCAGCAATTTGTAGCTGAGCTTGTCAGAAAAGTTGAAGAACACACTAACATCGAAGTGCATAAATCAACAACGATCGATAATGTAGCTGGATTTATCGGTTCCTTTCATGTGACAGCCACTACAGATGAAATCCAGAAAGAGATCAATTGCGGCAGTATCATCGTGGCTACCGGAGCTAAACCCGCTGCAGTAAAGGAGTACAGGCATGGCACATCGGAGCGAATCATGACCCAGCTTGAGCTCGAGCGGAAGATACACGCCGGTGCCATTGATTTCACTGGCAAGAATGTAGTCATGATTCAGTGCGTCGGCTCCCGCAATGATGAAAGGGCATACTGCAGTCGCCTGTGTTGTTCAATGGCCGTGAAGAATGCCATGAAGATAAAGAAGCTGAGTCCTGACGCAAACATATACGTTTTATACCGGGATATCCGTACTTACGGCTTCAGGGAGAAGTTCTATAAAGAAGCCCGTGAAGCCGGAGTTAACTTCATCCAGTATGAAAAATTCAATCCGCCCTCGTTATTTGAAAATGACAAATTGATTGTGACGTTGAAGAGCCCTGAATTTGCCGACCCGCTGGAAATAGAAGCCGATAATCTGATCCTGAGCACGGGCGTTGATGCAGTCGGTAACGGCAGGCTGGCCGACATGCTCAAAGTGCCACTCAACGCCGATGGTTTTTTTGTGGAAGCCCATTTGAAGCTGCGCCCGGTTGAATTTGCCACCGAGGGTATTTTCCTTTGCGGATTGGCTCACTCACCCAAAATGCTGGATGAGAACATCTCTCAGGCACGCGCAGCCGCCTCCCGCGCCGCTACCGTGCTGTCCCGTCCGACGCTGGAAGTCGGCGCACAGGTTTCCTGTGTAGACCAGAATAAATGCATATCCTGCATGACCTGTGTGCACATCTGCCCTTACACGGCGCCGACGGTTAATGCCGATCGTAAAGCTGAGATAATCAGTGCCAAGTGCATGGGCTGTGGCATCTGTGCAGCGGAATGCCCGGCCAAGGCGATTCAATTGAACCATTTCGAAGGATTAGTGTTTGAAAAAATGTTACAGGAGCTTTTCCAGCGCAGGGAGACAAATGAAAATGAGCCGGTAAAGGTGCCGGAGTAAAGAAGTGTGATATGAGTTCAGACAAAAAAGAAACGACTATAGTAGCTTTCTGCTGCCTCTACTGCGCTTATGCAGCCGCCGACCTGGCCGGCTCCATGCGACTGCAGTATCCTTCCAATATTCGGATACTGAGGACCCCTTGTACGGGCAGGCTGGAAGTGGAGTATTTCATGAAGGCATTTGAAGACGGCGCCGATGGTGTCATCGTGGCAGGATGTGAGGAAGGCAGTTGCCACTTTAAAGAGGGCAATCTTGTAGCCAAACGGCGTGTAAATTACGCGAAAAAATTACTATCGGAGGCCGGGCTGGAAAGCGATAGACTGCGGATGGTGAATGTCAGCGCTGCCAGCGCACGCAAGCTGGTTGATTATTTAAAAGAGATGGCCGACACCATCGAGAAACTTGGGCCAAGCCCGTTGCATACAGGCAAACAATTGGCCAAACAGGAGAGCAAGTCATGATTGTAGCAGAAAGAAAAACCATTCCTGAACTGATTGATATTTTGAGGGGTCATAAAAATATCCTTGTGCTCGGGTGCGGGACATGCGTCACAGTTTGCCTGGCAGGCGGCGAACGTGAGGTAAGCATTATTGCCTCGGCGCTTCGCATAGCATCCCGTACGCAAAACCTGGGCTTCAAGGTCAGCGAGCTGACGATTGAAAGGCAGTGCGACAATATCTTCATTGAACAGGCAGCCGAAGCTATCGATAAATGTGATGCCGTATTATCACTGGGCTGTGGTGCGGGTGTGCAGGCCATTGCCGAGCGTTACCCTCGTAAGCCTGTGTATGCCGGTTTGAATACCAAGTTCCTGGGTGTCCTGGAGGAAAGGGGGGTCTGGACAGAGAAATGTGCTGCCTGCGGCGCTTGCGTGTTGCATGAATATGGCGGTATCTGCCCTGTGACACGCTGTGCCAAGCATATGCTGAATGGCCCATGTGGAGGATCAAGGGAGGACAGGTGTGAAGTGAGCCCTGATCGCCCTTGTGCCTGGCAGCTAATATATCAGCGGCTGAAGTCCATTGGACAATTGCAAAAATTGGAGCAGGTTACGATGCCTAAAAATTGGGGGGCAAGTCTCAATGGAGGTCCTCGCACTATTATACGAGAAGATCACAGGATTTAGTTTTTAAAATCGCATTGGAGTAGAAACAAAAATATGGAGAGTCACTAAGTGTACTGAGCTTGTACTAATTAAGTTAGACATGCTCTACACGGAGGTTCATATGATAGGTCAGGAAACACGTGATGTGGAAAGAAAAATAACGGCGATTCTCAGGATACTCAGTGAGTCCAAGCAACCGGTGGGTGGTCGTAGTATATCGATCATGCTGGAGGAACAGGGAATCCACCTGGGCGAACGGGCTGTCCGCTACCATCTCAAGATCATGGATGAGCGGGGTTTAACCCGCTTAGCAGGGCCCAAAGACGGCCGCACTATTACTATCGCAGGCCAGGACGAACTGCGCAACTCTCTGGTAACCGACAAACTCGGCTTCGTCAGCAGTAGAATTGAGGGCCTGGCCTACCAGACCAATTTCGGCCTGCGCTCGGCTAACGGTAAAATACCGGTGGATATTACCCTGTTCAACCGCGATGATTTAACCCGCGCATTGAAAATCATGTCGGACGTATTCGCTGCTGGCCTTTGTTCCTCCGAACTGGTCGCTCTGGCTGGAGAAGGCGCCAGTCTGGGGCAGACTGTTATTCCACGGGGTAAGGTGGGCTTAGCCACGATTTGCAGCGTAGCCCTTATCGGATGCCTGCTCAAAACCGGCATCCCTGCACATGCTCGCTTCGGCGGTCTCATGCAGGTGCGAAACAGACAGCCTTACCGTTTCGTGGATCTCATCGAATTCTCCGGCTCCACCATCGATCCCTCCGATATCTTCATTGCCGGACGCATGACGGATGTTAAAAGTGCTGCCTCCACCGGCGAGGGTAAGGTACTAGCCGGCTATCACGAGATACCACTGCTGTCCCTGGTCAGAGCTGAGGAATTGCTGCAAAGACTGACTAATCATGGATTAATGTGTCCCGCCATACTCGCGCGTTCAGGAGAGGCGGTTTGCGAGATACCTCGTAGCCCCGATAAGGTGGGACTGATTGCACTCAGCGGCCTTAACGCAACTGCTGCTGCTGTGGAATCCGGTATTGACGTTACTAATAAGGCTATGTGTGGCATGATGGAAATAACAAAACTGCGCCCTTTCAGGGAACTCCTCTGATGGATATATAACTATGTACAACATCCTGATTGTAACCAACGAAATGGATCGCATGCGCGACGTGATAACCGGTCTAAGCCGGCAGGGTTACTCCTGCACGGCCTGCGCCTATGCCGACGACGTTATTACTCAGGATGTCCGCCAGTACTTTAATCTAGTCCTAATAGATTTATCATCGGTATCGCAGCATGGCGATTCTGCCTGGCGCTGGTTCAGACGCATCAAGCTACGCCGGCCGTTGCCCATCATCGCCCTGGTATCCGCTCCCACACTGCAGGTAATCATGACAGAAACCGGCATCGACGATTTCATTCTCAAGCCCTGGAACATGGAGGAACTCAGTTCGCGCGTCATGCTGCTGCTCACTCATGCCGATACATCTGTTGAAGGCAAGGTAATTAAGGTCGGCGACCTGGTAATTGACCCGATCAAATGTGAGGTACACCTTGGAGGGCGACTGTTGGTGCTCACCTTCAAAGAGTACGAGATGTTAAAATTGCTGGCAACCAACCCGGGACGGGTATTCACCCGTGAACAGCTGCTGAATGAGGTGTGGGGCTATGATTACTATGGTGGAGACAGGACAGTTGATGTACATATACGGCGGCTACGCAGCAAGATCGAGGATTCAGTTCATTCCTTCATTGATACTGTGAGAAACATCGGTTATAAGTTCAAGGACATCCCACCTGCCGCTTAGCCTCGTGTAACAGAATCTTAACATTGCTGTAATAATCACGAAACAGGCCTCCTTTAAACTTACCGGTATAAACTCAAAGGAGGTGTACCATGAATTCGGGCGATACTGCCTGGTTACTCACATCCACCGCGCTGGTGCTTCTCATGACGCCCGCCCTTGCCTTCTTTTACGGCGGCATGGTAAGAAGGAAGAACCTGCTCTCAACCATAATGATGAGCTTTGCCATACTATGTATGGTTTCCATCCTATGGATAATTTACGGATACACCATGGCCTTCGGGCCCGATTTTAAAGGCCTGATCGGCAATCTTGCATGGCTGGGACTGACGGGTGTAGGACAGGATCCTTCTACTGTATATGCCACCACTGTTCCACATCTGGCCTTCGTAGCTTTCCAGGCTACCTTCGCCATCATCACTGTAGCGCTGTGGACGGGGGCGGTGGTCGAACGCATCAAATTCGGTGCGCTGCTTGCTTTTGCCGCTCTGTGGTTCACTCTGGTTTACTGCCCGGTTGCGCACTGGGTATGGGGAAGCGGTGGATGGCTGGCCCAGTTGGGCGCGCTTGATTTTGCCGGCGGGACGGTGGTGCATGTTAATGCCGGCATCTCGGCGCTGGCCCTGGCCCTCGTGCTGGGCCCGCGCAGGGGATTCAAAGAAGGTGAGACAATGGAGCCCAACAATATACCCTATGTCGTGCTGGGCGCGGCCCTGCTGTGGTTCGGCTGGTTCGGCTTCAATGCAGGCAGCGCACTCACAGCGGGTGGACTCGCCTCCAGCGCCTTTATAGCCACTAACACCGCTGCTGCAGCTGCCGGATTTACCTGGATGCTGCTGGGCTGGATTCACCGCCGTCCTTCGGTAATCGGCGCGGCCACAGGCGCGGTAGTGGGACTGGTTGCCATCACTCCTGCGGCAGGTTTTGTTCCCGTATGGGCGGCCATACCCATCGGGGCGATCGCCTCAATTATTTCCTACTACGTTATGGTCTGGAGGGCTAGAAGCAACAAAATCGATGAGTCCCTGGATGTCTTCGCCTGCCACGGGATGGGTGGAACCTGGGGCGCACTGGCAACCGGTATATTTGCCACTAAGGCTGTCAATGCGGCAGGTTCAGGACTGCTCGACGGGAACTTTTCACAAGTATGGATACAACTGGCGGCAATAGCAGCCACCATGGTTTATGCATTTGTCGTTTCATGGTTGCTGGCGAAGGCTTTAAAAGCGACCATGGGAATTCGTGTCAGGGAAGAGGAAGAAGCGGTGGGACTGGATATATCACAGCATGGCGAAAATGCTTACGGAGGTGTTTAATGCTTAAGAAGATCGAAGCCATCATCAGGCCGGAAAAACTGGATGCCGTTAAGGATGCGCTGGAAGCCAAGGGGATACTGGGAATGACCGTCACCAATGTTAACGGCCGTGGCAGGCAGAAAGGTATTGCGCTGCAATGGCGCGCCGGAGAATACCGCGTCGATTTTCTTCCCAAGGTAAAACTGGAACTGGTGATTAGTGTTGATGAATGCCAGCCAGCTATAGACACCATCTGCGCCGCGGCCAAAACCGGCAGGGAAGGCGACGGCATGATATTCGTTCTACCCGTTGAGAATGTGTTCCGTGTGAGGACCAGCGACAACGGCGAAGCCTGCCTGTCGGTTAAGCAAGGATAGTTTCACTTAAACAGTTATTTTTCTGCTGTTGAGGACCCGGTTTAAACCGGGTCCTCAAGTCCCCTCGTGTTAAAATCCAGGATTTAACACGATTGTAATAATTAACCTCTAAATTAATACTATCACACAGTTGGAGGTTATTATGCAGATTAATTCCGGTGACACAGCATGGCTTTTGATTTCCACAGCATTAGTAATGCTGATGACTCCCGGACTGGCTTTCTTTTACGGAGGCATGGTCAGGCAAAAAAATCTTCTTTCCACCCTGATGATGAGCTTTGTGATGCTTGGTTTGATTTCCATCTTATGGGCGTTCTACGGCTACAGCCTGAGCTTTGGCCCGGATTTCAAAGGCATTTTTGGCGGCTTACAATGGGCCGGTCTCATGAATGTCGGCATGGACCCATCTAATACTTACGCTACTACTGTGCCGCATTTCCTCTTTATGATGTTCCAGGCCACCTTCGCCATTATTACTGTTGCCCTGATAACCGGTGGTGTTGTCGAGCGCATCAGGTTCAGCGCATTACTGATATTCTCTGGCATATGGTTCACCCTGGTATACTGTCCCATTGCACACTGGGTGTGGGGCAGCGGAGGCTGGCTGGCAAATCTGGGAGTCCTGGATTTTGCCGGTGGTTCAGTAGTACACATAAACGCGGGTTTCGCAGCATTAGCCATAGCATTGGTTCTCGGTCCTAGAAGAGGATTCGAGGAAAAAGAGGTTATGGAACCTAACAGTATTCCTTATGTTGTGTTGGGGACAGCATTACTCTGGTTTGGCTGGTTCGGCTTCAACGCCGGCAGTGCTCTTGGCGCCAACGGACTTGCCGCAAGCGCTTTCGCTTCCACCAACTTTGCAGCCGCTTCTGCCGCCATCACCTGGCTTATCCTGGGATGGATTCACCGCAGGCCGTCAGTCCTGGGCGTAGCCACAGGCGCCGTAGTCGGGCTGGCAACGGTTACGCCAGCATCAGGGTACATACATCCTATGTCCGCTATCCCGATCGGCATCGTAGCGGCGACTGTTTCTTATTATGTGATGATCTGGAGAAATCGCACTAATAAAATAGATGAGTCACTGGACGTTTTCGCTTGCCATGGTATTGGCGGCACTCTCGGCATGCTGGCGGCGGGTATACTGGCAACTTCGGTTATAGGCGGTAAAAGCGGGCTCATCGACGGTAACGTCACACAGCTGCTTATTCAGATTCTGGCGATCGGTGTTACGGCACTCTATTCGTTCGGAGCTACCTGGGTCATAGCCAAGGTTATCGATGCCACGCTTGGCATACGTGTCAGGAACGAGGAAGAGATGGTCGGGCTTGATATATCTCAACATGGGGAAAGGGCTTATGGAGGAATTTCATAAAATAGGCCCGGATTACAGAAATAATTCTTAAAATCTGGTGAGGGGATGGCAAAAATCGAGGCCATCCCCTCATTTTTTTCAAATTTCGGCCAAAATTCATCAAATTTAATCTGTTTGTAACATTTCGCAGCTAAATTATCCCTAGTAATTAAACAGAAAACCTGGCGAACCTTTTTCAGGCTGCGCAAACCAGTATCTGTTTAAACTTTATTAATTAATAGAAGGAGTACTACAGAATGACAGACGAAAAGATGACACCCGCCAAAATTCTCAATAAGGTCAAGGACGAGGGCATCAAATTTATTGACCTGAAATTCAATGACCTGCCGGGACTTTGGCAGCATTTCTCTCTTCCGGCTAGCGAACTTATTGAAATAGACGATCCCGACCCTGCCAAAGGTGGTATTTGGACTGAAGGAATAGGATTCGATGGTTCCAGCATACGTGGCTTCCAGGCCATCCAGGAAAGCGACATGATTCTCATGCTTGATCCCACAACCGCAACAGTGGATCCTATTTGTGAGCACCCTACACTTAGTATAATCTGTGATATTTACGATCCGTTAACCAAAAAACCTTATACCAGGGACCCGAGGTATATTACCAAAAAGGCTGTTAAATATCTTAAATCCACCGGCCTGGCCGATATCAGCTACTGGGGACCGGAAATGGAGTTCTTTATCTTCGATGATATCCGTTTCGATCAGGATCAACGCTGTGGCTACTACTTTATCGACTCGGTCGAGGCAGATTGGAACACAGGCCGGGATGAAAAACCCAATCTGGGTTACAAACCTCGTTATAAAGAGGGTTACTTCCCTGTGCCGCCGCACGATTCTCTTCAGGACCTGCGCTCAGAGATCGTAGAGACGATGTTTGCTGCAGGTATTGAGATCGAAGTACATCATCATGAGGTTGCCACTGCCGGCCAGTGCGAAATCGATATGAAGTTCAAGGAAATGCTTAAAATGGCGGATCAGATGATGTGGTTTAAATATATCATCAAGAACGTCTGTCGCAAGCATAACAGGGTAGCCACTTTCATGCCCAAGCCCATTTTCCAGGACAACGGTTCGGGGATGCATGTTCATCAAAGCTTGTTTAAAGATGGCAAGAATATATTTTTCGATCCCAAAGGGTACGCTTTAATAAGCCAGACGGCCAAATATTATATCGGCGGACTTCTTAAGCATGCTGAAGCGCTATCAGCCCTGTGCTCACCCACAACTAACTCTTATAAGAGGCTTGTGCCCGGTTTCGAAGCGCCGGTTAACCTGGTGTATTCCGCCCGTAACCGCAGCGCTGCTGTTCGTATTCCCATGTACTCGGAAAATCCCAAATCCAAGAGGATCGAGTACAGGCCTCCGGACAATACCTGCAACGGCTATATTGCGCTGGCAGCTCTGCTTATGGCGGGCCTCGATGGGGTAGAAAACAAGATAGATCCCGGCCAGCCGTTTGATAAAGATACTTACACACTGAGTGCGAAAGAGGCAAAGAGACTGAAGACTGTACCGGGTTCACTGGAACAGGCTATTAACGCCCTGGAAAAAGATCATAAGTTTCTTCTCAAAGGAGGAGTATTTACCCAGGATGTAATCGACGTCTGGATAGATTACAAAAGGACCCGCGAGATCGATGAGATCAGGCTAAGGCCTCATCCCCACGAGTTTTACCTTTACTTTGATATATAAACGTTATTACACCGGTCACAGGGGCAGGGTTGTATCCCTGCCTCTTGAATATGGGGAATCCAAATCCATATGGGATTGACTATACCGTTTTGTACGTTCATAATAAACCTAAAATAAATAATCTGGAGTAGAAATGGCTAAGAAAGATAGAGTTGAAGCGGCGGAGTACGTACTTAAAATGTCCAAGGAGCACGATGTAAAATTCATCAACCTGTGGTTCACCGATATCCTCGGCTTTCTCAAAAGCTTCTCCATAACAATCGAAGAGCTGGAAAGGGCGCTGGAGGAAGGCATGGGATTCGACGGCTCATCCATCGAGGGCTATGCGCGCATAGATGAGAGCGATATGATCGCGCTCCCCGACCCGGACACCTTCCAGTTGATACCCTGGAGACCCAAGGAGCAGGCGGTCGGCCGCATGTTCTGCGATATTCAGATGCCGGGAGGCGAACCTTTCGAGGGCGATCCCAGGTATGTCCTCAAGAAAAACCTCAAACGCGCCGCTGACATGGGATACACCTATTATGTCGGCCCCGAGCTGGAATATTTCTACTTCAAGAACAACCAGGGAACGGAAATCCTCGATTCCGGAGGCTACTTCGACCTGGTGCCGCTGGATATGGCGGTCGACCTGAGGAGGCAAACCGTCCTGGCACTGGAGGAAATGGGCATAGGCGTGGAATATTCGCATCACGAGGTAGCGTCCAGCCAGCATGAGATCGACATGAGATACACCGATGCACTCACCATGGCTGACAACGTGATGACTTACAGGCTGGTGGTGAAGCAGGTGGCCATGGAAAACGGCGTTTACGCCACCTTCATGCCCAAGCCGATCTTCGGTCAAAACGGCAGCGGCATGCACGTGCACCAATCGCTATTCAAGGGCGAGAGAAACGCCTTCTTCGATAAAAACGACCCCTTCCATCTTTCCAAAATTGCACGCAGCTACATCGCCGGGCTGCTCAAGCACGCGCCGGAGATAACATCGGTCACCAGCCAGTGGGTAAACTCCTACAAACGCCTGGTGCCGGGCTACGAGGCACCCGTCTACCTCTCCTGGGCAAGGCGCAACCGGGCCGACCTGATCAGGGTCCCCGAATACAAACCCGGCCGCGAGATGGCCACACGCATCGAGTACCGCTCCCCCGATCCCGCCTGCAACCCTTACCTGGTGTTCAGCGTGATGCTGGCCGCCGGCCTGGACGGCATTGAAAAAGGGCTGGAGCCGCCCGCGCCCGTTGAAGAGAACGTCTATGAGTTCACGGAAGAACAGAGGAAGCGCAGGGGCATCAAGACGCTGCCGCCAAGCCTTCTGGAAGCTATCATGCTGACGGAAAAAAGCGCCCTGGTCAAAAATGCGCTGGGAGACCACCTGTTCAACGCGTTCATCAAGAACAAGAAGGTGGAGTACAACCAGTACAGGATCCAGGTCACCGAGTACGAGATCAAAAAATATCTGCCTGTTTTATAATATATTGAATTAATACGGCAGCAGTCCGGCATCAATGCGCCATCTTCTTCCCAGGACGGCGCCCATTGATCCGTTCGGAGACAAGACGGTGATATTTCAATGAAGATCGGCATCGTGGCGCTGCAGGGCGCTTTCATAGAGCACTGCAGGATATTCCAGAAGCTGGGGCTGGAGACCAAAGAGGTCAGGCTACCTGCAGACATGGACGGCGTTCAGGGCCTGGTTATCCCGGGGGGAGAAAGCACCACCATATTGAAGCTGATGCAGAGTTACCGGATGGTTGATACGATAAAAAAGCTCGCCCGGGAAAATATGCCTGTCTGGGGCACGTGCGCAGGCCTCATCTGCCTGGCCAAAAACGTCTTTAATCCCGACGGGTCCCTGATGCCAACCCTCGGGCTGATGGATATTGCTGTCCGGCGCAATGCTTCCGGCAGGCAGGTGGACAGCTTCGAGACCCAACTCGATGTAGCGCCGTTCAAAGAAGGTCCCTTCCCCGGGATTTTTATCCGCGCCCCGTATATTGACAGCGTAGGTGGGGATGTAGAAGTGCTTGCCAAATTGCCTAACGGCATTATTGTGGCAGCCAGGCAAAAAAACCTGCTGGCAACGTCATTTCATCCCGAATTGACCGACGATGTCAGGTTCCACCGCTATTTTTCGGATATGCTGCAGCATTAAATGCCGTTTTACGGTGTCGCCGGCGCCGGTTCCAAGGAAACCTGCTTGTGCAGATAATCTTCAGCCCACTTCACCAGGTCGTCATCCTTCAGATCATCCAGCACATAATCAGGCGTCAGGCCTTCGCCGTTGATAGCCTTTCCGGCCGGCGTATAGAACTTGGCTATGGTTACATGTATGGCGGAACCGTCGTCCATGTTGCGGATCACCTGCACGCTTCCCTTACCGAACGTTTTGGTTCCTGCCAGCTTGGCCCTGCCGTTGGCCTGGAGGGCGCCTGCCACGATCTCACTGGCGCTGGCGCTGCCGCCGTTAACCAGCACGATCAGGGGGATATCCTTGGCCTCGCCGCCCGGTTTCACCATGTAGGGACGTTCATTGCCCTCGGCATCGATAACTTTGACAACCATGCCGCGCAGGAGGAACTGGCTGGAGATATCGATGGCCTGGCTGAGCAGGCCTCCCGGATTGTTACGCAGGTCCAGGATCACACCTTTGGCGCCCTTATTGGTGGCATCTATCAGGGCTGACTGGAAATCACTGTTGGTGGAATCGACAAACTGCTGAATCTTTAAGTAAGCTATATCACCCTTCAATTCGGATGTGATCGAAGCTACCTTTATTTCCTGGCGCGTGATTTCCACATCGAAGGGCTCCTTCTCACCCTGACGGCCGATGGTCAATTTAACCACGGAGCCGGCGGGCCCCTGTATTTTCAACGCGGCTTCCGTGGAGCTGAGTAATTCCGTCGATTCTCCATTTATTTTTAAAATAATATCCCCCGGTTTCAGCCCTGCTTTTTCAGCGGGTGATCCGGGCATGGGAGCCTGGATTACGATCAGCTTGTCCTTCATGCTGATGTAAGCCCCTATTCCCTGGTATTTTCCTGTCAGGCTCGCCATTTCCATCTTGTGCGCATCGGGCGGGATATACGCCGTATAGGGATCGCCGATGGCTTCCACCATACCCCTCACAGCGCCCTGCGCCAGCTTCACCGGGTCGAGCTTGCTTTTATCAACATAATCTTTCTGTACGATCTGCCAGGCCTGGCTCAGCATCATAAACTGCTGCGGCAGGCTCTGGAGCAGTGTCTGGTCCGCCTGATTGGGCGCATAGTTGGCAGCTTCGCCGGTTATCGTTTTCAAGGCATCGCAACCCGAAAACGGCAATACCAGTAAAATTACCATCACAGGTAACATAATTCTTGATATTAAGATCATTTTGTTTGACATTTGCTCAAAACTCCTGGAAATTATTGGATAACATATAAAGTTATTAACGGATAATCGGCTGATTTGTTTCGTCCGAAACAGTTAGAATTGTGTTATCCGGTTGAAATCAGGTTCATGACAATGAGATCAACGAGTTGAATTATAGGATTTCTCGTTGGCGAATACAAATAGCAAAGGGGTAGTTTAAATGCGGGGGTTGTCACCGTTGAGGTCCAGTGCCGTTATCTCGTTCTGAAAGAGGGCGGCAACCTGCTCGGAGCATGCCTTTAATGGAGACGCTTCCCAACCTCGCCACGAGACACTGGCGTCACGTATACGCTGCAGCATTTCGTTAAGTGTTGTCAGCTCATCGGCTGAAAAGCTGCTCTGGAAGATTGCCCTGATCGAAGACTGCCAGGCAGCAAGCATACTGTGGATAAGCTGTCTGCCTTCGTCGGTCAGGGACACGACAACCTGCCGCCGATCGCTTCTCGACCGCCTGCGGCGAACCAGTTTGCGTTTCTGGAGCTTGTCCAGAAGCTGCACCATGGAATGCGGCTCACGCCTGGCGATAACCGACAGCTGCGTGGCCGTCATCGGTGAATCCGAGAAGAGCACCATCCACAATACGAAGGCCTGCGAAAGGGTGAGGTCGAGGGGTTTCATAATGGCATCTTCAACCGCTGCTTCATATTCCTCCCACGCCTGTACCAGATGATACGGCGTGACCAGCGCCGCAAGGACCACCGGCTTTTCCCTGATCTCCTTTTCACGCCGCGATTTACTCATTGGTTACAGCCCCCTGGAATGG
>Ga0208047_1000292_pt1 | contig 18812 bp, 21 predicted proteins | sample Kivu_220m_FD_184162 | JGI IMG/M metagenome (GOLD analysis project Ga0208047, IMG submission 184162) | Freshwater microbial communities from Lake Kivu, Western Province, Rwanda to study Microbial Dark Matter (Phase II) - Kivu_220m (SPAdes)... | ecosystem: Environmental > Aquatic > Freshwater >...
ATCCTCTTTGTGACCTCATAGACAAGCACCTGCTCATCGCCGGCAGGATAAAAATTGCCAAGCTTAAATATTTCAAAATCAAAACTGTCTGAGCTGCTGCTGCCTTTGGCAGAATTTTTATATTCCTCAATAACATGGATCGCATCCTTGTATTTTGCTTTGAGTGCAAGGACCGTTCTTTTAGCGCCGACGAGCCCTGCTGCAACCTTTGCGCCTTCTGCGACTTTGTTGAAATATTTTTCCAGGAGCTGTGCATCAACATGTATCATCGGCTCGCATTCAGCCCCGTTTATAATAAGGGTGTCAACGCTTGCATCAAACTTGACATGCGAAGGAAACCCTGCGCCGCCTGCGCCGACTATTCCTGCGTTTTTTATGATTTCAACTTCAGGTTTTGCCATTTTTTTACTTAAGGTCCACCCTTTCGACTTTTGCTACAAGCGTACCGTCAATGTTCTTTCCTTGTGTTGCATCTGTGCGCCTTGCAGTGCTGCCTGTAACCATCAGGCCCACTTCACCTTCACCAAGCCCAACTGTGTCGACAGCAACAAAATATTCTTTCCTGCCATTTAGCTCCCAGTCAACTGACTGGACAAATAAAAGCTTAAAACCGCTTAAATGGTCAAGTTTTATTGTAGAAGTCACGCTTCCGATGACTTTAACCATTTTCATGATTATAACCCCTTATGACCCTTCCCTCGCTGGCCATATCTATTTTATCAATGATTCCCACAATCGAGCCCCTCAATGGTATGTTTTTTACGCCCATCATCCGGCCGATTGTTTCGCCGTCTGCTGTCCATATTACAAGATTTCCAACATCTGCTCCAAGAAAATCGCCGACAATCTCATTATTTCCTATTACATTTCCGTCAGGATCAAGGGGCTCGACTATTGAAAGCTTGACCCCTTTTAACCTGTCATTTTTTATTGTCGATATAACGTTTCCTACTACTCTTCCGATTTTCATAACTTTCTTTAAAAACTTAATTGTTTAATATTATTAAAAAATAACCTCTATATTATGTTTTAAGAACTTCTTCATGAATTTTTCCGGCGGCTTTTTATCTGTTACAATAATATTAACATCCTCTATTGCGCAGACCTTTGCAAGCCTTACAACATCAAATTTGCTTGAATCCACAAGGACCACCCTTGAAAGGGCATTTTTCAGCATAATTTTCTTGATGGATGCCTGTATGGAATTCTCAACTGTAATGCCGGATTCAATGGAAATGCCTGATGCGGAAATCATTGCTTTATCTGCAAAAAAATCCCTGAGGAAACTCTCGGTCGATGAACCTATAAAACTGTGGGTATTTTCCTGGAGCTGGCCCCCGGGACAGAGCGTATTAATGCCCGGTTCGTCTTTAATCTCATTTATTATTTCAAGGCCGTTTGTTATGATAGTCAGCCCCGTTTTTGTTGCAAGTTTCTTTGCAAACGCCAGTGCGGTTGTGGAGCTGTCCAGGAATATGCTGTCGCCATCAGAAATCAGTTTTAGCGCCTTTTCGCCAATGATATTTTTCTCTGTGGCATTCATCTGCCTGCGCAGGTCGATAGATATCTCTGTTGTGGGTTTTTTAAACGTAACTGCCCCGCCATAAACTCTCTTGAGAAGGCCCTGTTGTTCCAGTGATGCAAGGTCGCGCAGTATGGTCATTTCTGAAACATTGAACATGTTTGAGAGGTCAGAGGTCTTGACTCCGCCATTTTCTCCTACCACTTCGACTATTTTCAATTGTCTTTCCACTGAAAGCATATTTGTTTGAAAATGTTTAACTTTGTTTGATATTTTTATTTTATGTGATATTACTTGATTAGTCAATATGCATTCTCCAGGCGAATATTTCTGCATCCATTTGTTTAAGCTCAGGCGATATTAAGGGCCTGAAATCCATCCGGGCAATAACCTGTTTTCCAGGACCTATCCCCGGAGATATTTTCATAAGTATTGCATATCTGAACTTATATTTTACAAGGGAAAGCAATTTATTTAAGCAAGAATGTCTTGCCTAACTTGTAACCAGCCTGTATGTTTCCCTGGCAATCATAAGTTCCTCGTCAAGCCTTGCAACAAAAACCTTAACCCTGGAATCGGATGTATTTATCAGCCCCTCGCCTGCTATGGATCTGTTCTTAACTTCGTCAACCTTTATTCCAAGATAATCCATATCGCTGAGTATCTCAACGCGCAGGTCGGGTGAATTTTCACCGATGCCTCCACCAAAAATGATTGCATCAATACCGTTCATAACGGCTGCATACATTCCTATATATTTCTTAATCCTGTAGACAAAGCAGTTCATTGCCCTTATGCAGTCGGGGTCCTTATCTGTATATCCATTGTTTAGTTTCCTGAAATCGCTGTACTTGCGAGAAAGTCCAAGAAAACCTGATTTTTTATTAATTAAGTCATCTGCCTGGCCGGGGGTAATGTTTTCCTTTTTCATGATAAAAGGCATTATTGCCGGGTCAATATCGCCGCACCTTGTAGACATTATGAGGCCTTCGGTCGGCGTAAAGCCCATTGAAGTGTCAATTGATTTGCCGTTATAAACTGCAGAAATGGAGGCTCCTCCCCCAAGCATTATAGCAACTATTTTTAACTCCTGCGGCTTTTTATCAATAAACTCTGCAAGCCTTGCCATCATGCTGCTGTAGGCTATGCCATGGAAACCGTATTTTCTTATCCTGTACTTCTCATAATATTCATAAGGCAGGCCATAAAGGTAGGCGTGCTCCGGCAGGTCCTTGTGGAATATATTATCAAAAATCGCTATATGTGGGATATCTGTAAAAATCTCCTTGCAAACTTCAATTCCCAGGAGGTTTGGCGGGTTATGAAGAGGTGCAAGCTCAAGGCTCTGCCTGATAATCTCAAGCAACTCATTGTCAATTACAGAATGCGCGCTTGTCCTGTCTCCGACATTTACTACTCTGTGGCCGACTGCCCTTATATCATTTTTATCTTTTATCGCCCCGACTTCTTTTGAGGAAAGTTTGTTTAACACAAGTTCAAGCCCTGCCCGGTGGTCGGGTATGTGATATGGTGTTTCTTTCTCGGAATAACCGTCAGTTTTAAGTGATAATATGGAACTTGGAAGGCCGATATTTTCTATTTTTCCTTCCGCAGTAACAGATTCCTGCGGCATCTCATACAGCTTGAATTTAATGGATGTGGAGCCACAGTTAATTGTCAGTAAATACATCTTTCCCCTTCATTTTAAAATTTTTTAGAACCGGAACTTATAAGCCGGCATGATAATATTATTTTATATTATAATTCTATTATAATTTTTTTATTTAAACACTATGTCCAGATCTTCATGGGGCCTTGGAATAACATGGACCGCAAAAAGGTCGCCCACTCTTTTTGCAGCTGCTGCGCCGGCGTCAACAGCAGCTTTAACTGCTGCGACTTCTCCCTTTACGACTACGGTCATGTAACCCCCGCCAATTCGCTGCCTGCCAATCAGGTGGACCTCAGCAGCTTTCAGCATCTGGTCCGCTGCTTCTATCATTGCAATAAGTCCTTTTGTTTCAATAAGTCCTATGGCTTGCTCCATAAATATCCTCTCTGTATAACTGGTATAACTGGCGCTTTACCGGGCCAGCTAACAATTTTAAATTAGAACGTGCCTATTTACAATTGCCTATTATAAAGTAATTATACAAATGCCGGCGGACCGGGTAAAACCTGGTGACATCTGCTGGCCAAACCCGCATATTTATCCTGCTGTAGGAACCTTTCTATACATAAAATGCAGGAGGATTCCTTTTACAACAATTATTATTAAAATGCCGAGTGTCAGGATCAGCATTAAAAAAAATGTCTTTTCGCTGGCATCAAACCAGCTCCTGAACAGGTACAGCACCACCGGGAAAATTATAATTGCAAAAAGCGACCCGATTACATTGGGGTTTACTTTATGTTTTTTTCCAAGCGTGTATTTATATGTAAAGCTTACAGCAAGGCCTGCGGCAAGAACAATTAAAAACTGAATCGGGATAAGCGCTGCGCTTATTCCCATAGCAGTGGCGACTCCGCCGCCTCCCCTGAACTTAAAAAAAACGGGCCAGTTATGGCCCACAAGTACGGCAAGTGATGCGATTACTATGGTTAACATATCAAGGCCAATCGCTATGCCTATAAGCGGTATGGCAGCACCCTTTCCGCAATCAAATAAAAAAACAGGTATGGCAGCTTTGACCCCATACTGGCGCCCTGCCCCGGCTGTCCCCGGACGGTCCACAACCCCGAACCCTTTTTTGCCAAGTATCCTGGCAATAACATAGCCAAATACGACTGAGCCAAGCAGATAGCCTGCTATTACAAAAAAGATCCTGAAATATATACTATCTACCATATGATATTTATCCTGACTTTTTAAATATTAATAAGGTGCTACATTTTTTATTTTATTGCATTTTTGCAAGTTTTACTGATATTTAATGCCATTATACCTGCAGCAGGCAGATGGCACAATTTTTTTTCTTATGTTTTTTATAAATTGTTAAATAATAATTATTTTAATACAATTGGAAATACAGCAAATGCACTGCACACTTGCTGCGGACCATTAAAGTTTACTGAGTCGATAAATAATTTTTCTGGCTCATTAAATATTATTAAAATATTTCTTAATGAAAGGAAGAATCAATGGACGTAAAGCTTCTTTACCAGCCCTCCTACACAATGGCAAATGTAACCCTTTCCCCGGGCGAAGAGATACGCGCAGAATCCGGCGCAATGGTATCTATGACTGAAGGAATTGTTATGGAGACCAAAATGCAGGGCGGGTTATTCAAAGCGCTCGGCAGGTCATTTTTAGGCGGTGAATCATTTTTCCAGAATACTTTTAAAGCAACTTCTGCCGGAGGTGAAATAAACCTGGCTTCTGCTCTTCCCGGCGACATGTTTGTTTTAAATCTTGACCGTTCCATGCTTGTCCAGTCTGGTTCCTATGTCGCAAGTGAAAGCAGTATAGAAATTGATACAAAATTCGGCGGGGCAAAAACTTTTTTTGCTTCAGAAGGTCTATTTCTTTTAAAGGCAAGTGGCAGCGGCAAGCTCCTGCTTTCAAGTTTCGGGGCAATCCACGAAGTCATACTTGCAGCGGGACAGAAATATGTTGTCGATACCGGACATTTTGTAGCTTTTGATGAAGGTATAGGGTTTAATGTCCGCAGGGTCGGAGGAATCAAGTCAACGCTTTTCAGCGGTGAAGGGCTTGTCGTCGACATTACCGGCCCGGGAAGGGTTCTTATCCAGTCAAGGTCGACTGATTCCTTCCTTGGATGGCTGATACCCAAACTGCCAAAGAATCAGTAGCCATTACAGGTCCTGGTCAAGCTGCCGGATAGAAAATAAATAGTTAAAATTCGATAAAAGAAAGGGTCGGGCAGATGGTAAATATCCTCAAAGATGCAGGTTTTATAATTGCAGCCTTTCTGGTCGGAGCAATACCTTTTTGCTTTGTGCTTGGCAAAATAGTCAGCGGCAAGAGGCTCACGGAAATAGGCGATAAAAATCCCGGCGGATGGAATCTTGTTTTTAATGTTTCAAAGTTCTGGGGTTTTATTGGAATAGCTCTTGACATGGCAAAGGGTTATTTTGCCTATTTTGTGGCGTTAAGGTTTGCCGGACCTTTTACATTAGAGCTTCTTGGGGCAGATTATAATACGGCTATAGCGATACTTGCAGGTTGCGCATCAGTAGCCGGCCATAATTATACGCCCTATATGAGGTTTAAGGGTGGAAAAGGGATAGCCACCTGGGGAGGCTTTATGATTGCGGCATCTCCATGGACCATCTTTCCTGCTGCAGCAGGACTGCTGTCAGGGTTATTTATTGCAAGGAATATGATATGGTCAATAATGCTGGGTATAGCATTTTCCGGTATTTTCCTTTTTATATTCAGGGGAACACCTGTTTTTCTCTTAACGATACTGCTTTTATATGCAATAATGCTGCCAAGACAGGTAAACAGAAATTACAGCCTTGGATTAAATTTCAAATTCAGGAAAGAAGCCACTCTTGGCGACCTTTTCAAGCCGAAAATAAGATAGCGATATTTTGATTGGTCAGATCCGATAAAGATAATCTTTTGGAAAGATTTTTTGAAACAGGTCAATTCTGGCTCTGCTTTTCAAAAATGTCATCAACAAGCTCAAGTTCGTCATCTTCTACAGAATCTATATTATATGTCCTGCCTTTCCAGTAAACGCCTTTGCCGAGCCTTGCAGTAAAATAAGAGCGGGCCGCATAAAAAAGCATATAACATACTGAAACAGGCATAAGCAGGCTGTCCAGTATTCTTAATTTAAACCGCATCGCCAGGATTATTTTTATAAGCAGCACAATAAATATCTGTATTATTATATGTGTCAGTATGTGCCCGGACCAATCAAAGATTACAATTCCAAGCGGCAGCATTAAGAATGGGAAAAGGAAGAGTATCGAAAAAGCTGTCATTGCAGCAGCTTCCATAGCCACGTTGTAATCAAAGGCTGCATATATGACCTTGGAAAAACCCGCGCTCACTTCATTAAGGTTTGTATACATCCTGCAGTAGACATTTTCACTTCCGTCAAAAATCATGTATCTGCACCCGGCTTTCTTTATCTGCTTTGAAATATGTATGTCTTCCAGTATCTCGCTTTTAACTGACTCATGCCCACCCATTTTCTCATATGCATGCTTTGAGAACATAAAGAACTGGCCTATCCCGGTAGAAAATAAGGGGCTCTTTGTCTTTTTTAATAAAACCAGAGGGACAAAGGATATGATTGCAAAAATTATGAAAGAAACAGTCATGCGCTCATGGAAAGTCACTGTTATCTGCTTCGGGTAAACTGAAAGCCCGTCAAGGCTGTTTGCAACCATTGCTGCAAATGATTTTGAAACTGTGTTTCTGTAATGGAGAGTATCTGCATCAGTAAAAATATAGTACTTGCCCTTTGCTGCCTGTGAAAGCTGGTGGCATGCCCAGCACTTGCCCATCCAGCCCTTTTTTAAAGGCTGGCCGCTAATAAGTTTTACCCTCGGGTCCTTCTTAATAAGCTCATTTACTATGGATGCCGTAGAGTCGCTTGAATTATCATCAAGAACTATTATCTCAAGGTTTTTATAGTCCTGTTTCATAAATGAAGATACGCATCTTCGTATATTCTTTTCTTCATTTCTTGCAGGAATCAGAACAGATATCAATGGAGGGTCAGATAGTATCTCGCCGGGCAGTGAAAATCTTTTAATATTTTTAAACAGCGAAATATTTATAAGGAAATTAATAAGTATGAAAGCAAGTATGCCTGTTATTATATATTGGTAAATAAGCATGATTTGTTCTTATTATTTGATAACAACTATTATTTAACAGACGATAAACAAAAATTAATGTTTATGATTTTTTATGTTTTCTTTTACTTTTAAATACTTTTTATGCTTTCATGTAAAAAGCTTTGCCTGGCTTCACTTTAAAGCAGCTTATATATCAGTCCTTTTGCTGCAGCAAAGTCCGGCCGGTTTTTACTCAAGTTTTGCTTCTGTCTTTTTTAAAAATTCTTCAAGCTTTATTACATACCTTGAATGGGTCCCTTCACCTATTTTTTCCATGCTGTCATAGGCAGTTATTTTAAATTTTAATTTGAAACCATCTATTTCAATTAACTCTGCTTCTGCCCTTACATCCAAACCGACAGGAGTTGCGGCAAGATGCCTTATTTCGACTTTTGTGCCGACAGATGCATATCCTGCAGGTAATTTATCATCAACACAATTTATGGCCGCTTTTTCCATAAGTCCGACCATTGCAGGGGTGGCATATACTTTAACTGTGCCGCTGCCGAATTTAACTGCCGTATTTTCATTTGTGACTTTGTCTGCAGCCGTGCCTGCCATGCCAACGGATAAATTCAAATCCATAGTTTTATCCTTTCAAAGGTTAATGTTTTTAATCAGCTTAAAAGTTTTATGCCCTGGACTCACACTTTGAGACTGCGCCGGTCAGTAGGCATAAAGCTTGCCATAAGGCCTGTGGGAATATGGTGATAGTTTAACAAAATCGCTGAAATTTTTGGAGATTATTTTTTCATAATCATAACCGAAGTAATTGCAGAAATTGAGGATATATTCTTTAAGATATTTGATATCATTTTCTTCTACAGGGAGCTTGTGGACCTCTTTGCCCATTTTAAATTCTTCTACATCGCCTTTTACAAAAATTGCCCCCCCATGCATTCCGGTTCCCACATAGTTTCCAACTACCTGTTTTATGCTTGAGGAATAAAACCTTTTATAATAAGAGTTTTCGCTTCCATTCTCATGGGCAGCAGCATTTTCATTTAATCCAAGCACAATTATCAGGCCTCCGGCAAGGTATTCGCCCAGGAAATTTCCTGCACATCCGCCAATAACTATTACAGGAAACCTCTCAAGATATGATTTCATGTGTATGCCGCTTCGCCACCCTACGTTGCCTTTTACATATATTTCGCCTCCGCGCATCGAATATCCCATGATATCGCCTGCGTCTCCATGAATTATTATCCGGCCCGAATTCATAGTATTGCCAATTCCGTCCTGGCCATTTCCAAATACCTCAATTTCCGGACCATCCATAAAAGCTGCCAGGTCGTTTCCGGGTGTGCCATATATTTTTATAGAGGCTTTGCCTGCAGTCCCATCACCAATATAGCGCTGTCCTATTACATTATTTATTATGATGCTGCAATGGCTATCCTTTTGGCAACCGGCAATAAATTCCTTTACAATGCTGTTAAGATTGCAGTAATGAAGCTCTTTAGCATCAATAATTATTTGCCCTGGCTGTTGAGTTTTGCTTTCCTGTTCCATTTTCAGACCTCTATGCCATCCCCGACAACAAGATGTTTTCTGTAACCTGCAGGCAGCTGTATTATGCCAAAATCTTCTTTTGCAATATTATCCTTTATATCGGTAATATCGACTTCATTGCTGATAAGGCCAGCATATATGCCTGCCCTCTCTATTGAACCCGCAAGTATTGCCCCCACAACTTTATTGTCTTTTACAACAATTTTCCTGTAGATATTTTTCTGGCTGTTGTAATTTTTGTAAGTTTTAATATTCTCAGCTTCATTGTCCTGTGCGCTGCTGAGCCCTATTGAAATAACGGGTACCCCCAGTATTTCCACAGAGTTCATGAAAAAACCACCCCCGTATTTCTGCCTGCCGCCTGCCATATTTGTGCCGGCAATGCTGCCCTGTTTTACTGCAAGGGGCCATATCGCAATGTTCTTACTTTTTAGGGATAGTTTGTCAAAGCTGTTTACAATATCACCCGCAGCATAAATGTCAGGCTCAGATGTCTGCATATATTCATTTACAGTTATTCCGCTGTCTATTTTTAATATATCTTTTCCCCTGCCAAGCATACTTGTTGCAGGTGACACTCCCACTGCAATAACAAGAAGAGTGCATGGCACTTTTTTCCCGCTCCTTAGCTGGTATCCGGAAATATTTAATGAATCATCAACAAAAATATTTTCTATAGTTGAATTTGTAAGCACATTGCTGCCACTGTCCTGTATCTTACCGGTAATAATATCTGATGCAGATTCGTCGAAAGACGCGGAAAGTATGCGAGGTGAAAATTCAATAATATTTATCTTAATTCCCAGTTCAAGAAAAGCTTCTGCAGCCTTGAGCCCGATGAGGCCCCCGCCAAGTATTGATGCTGAAGATATTTTATTGTCAGCAATATACTTTTTTACAGATATGGCATCATCAAGGGTTGTTAGTGTAAATACGCCATTTATCTTTTTAATGCCCGGTTTTTTAACAGATTTTATATCTTTAGATGCAGTCATCAATTCTGAAAGCTCTGACATTTTACCGCTTAGCTCAGTAACTTTAATGGAAGGTATTGCGGGCCTGCCTCCATTTGCAATAAGCAGCTTATAATATGAAAAAACGGAAGGCTCGTTTTTACCGGTATCTGCTGTTACCTCGTGCTTTGCCGGATCTACATCATAAACATTTGCATTGCATACGAGCCTTATATTATTTTTCCTGTAAAAACTGCTATCTTTGAAAAAAACCTTATCAAGTCCAAGCATTCCTGCAAGATAGTATGTTATAAGCGGTTTTGAATAATTTGAATGGCTCTCATTCGTAAGGATAGTTATGCTGCCTTGACCGTCTATCTTTCTAATGCTTGCAGCTGCTGCAAGTCCTGCAGTAGAATTGCCTATTATAAGGTAGCCTGACTTAATTTCCTTCGGATTAATTACATTTTCACTCATTTTTATCCTCGCAAAATTTAAGTGCCTCATTCGGGCAGTTTGCAACACATACAGGCACTTCTTCATCTATGCAAAGGTCACATTTGGAAGCTGCCCTTCTGGCCTTGACGTCTCTTTTTATTACTCCATAGGGGCAGACCATTATGCAGCTCCAGCAGCCCACACACTTTTCCTCGTCACAATTTACGACTCCGGTATTGTCATTTCTGGTCATTGCGCCTGAGATGCAGGCGTCTGCACATGGGGCATCAATACAATGCCTGCACTGTATTGCAAAAGAGTTGCTTCCTATTTCTTCAACCAGGACCCTTGACATCATATCACTGGCCTCTTCCTTGAAAGCTTTTATTATTTTTTTACTCTTTGAATGCTTTACCTGACAGTATATTTCACAGAGCCTGCACCCTATGCAATACTGTTCATTTATATGTATTCTTTTCATATTACCATGACTCCCCTGCATGCTTTATGCCAAGTATTTTCAGTTCCCTGTCGCTTAAATTAACTCCACGCAAATGTTCCCTGTTTCCCCTGAGGCTTTCAATAGCATTTATCCCGGCTCCGCCAAGCATTTCCTTTATTTCCAATGACCATGCCCTGAGTAGGCCGGTAAGCCTTTTAAGGCCGATTTCCGGATTTAACCTTTTAGTAAGGTACGGGTCCTGGGTAGCAATTCCCCAGTTGCACCTGCCTGTGTAACATTTCTGGCAAAGATGGCATCCAAGCGATACAAGTGCCGCAGTTGCAATATATACGGCATCAGCGCCAAGCGCTATGGCTTTTATTACATCAGAGCTAGAGCGCACGCTTCCTGCAACTATTATTGATGCCCTGTGCCTTATTCCTTCTTCACGCAGCCTCTGGTCCACTGCTGTGAGTGCAAGCTCAATCGGTATTCCAACATTATCCCTTATTACCTGTGGTGCGGCACCTGTACCGCCCCTGAATCCGTCAATTGCAATATAATCGGCACCTGCACGCACTATTCCGCTTGCAATAGGAGCTATATTGTGGACGGCAGAGACTTTCACTCCAACAGGCTTGGCATAATCTGTGGCCTCTTTCAGTGCAAAAATAAGCTGCGCAAGATCCTCTATTGAATAAATATCATGGTGGGGTGCAGGAGATATCGCATCAGTTCCCTCCGGTATCATCCTGGTGCTTGAAATATCATCTGTGACTTTTTCCCCTGGAAGATGCCCGCCAATACCAGGCTTTGCGCCCTGGCCTATCTTTATCTCAACTGCTGCAGCTTTTGCCAGATACTCTCTGTCGACTCCAAACCTTCCTGATGCCACCTGAACAATGGTATTTCCTGCATACTGGTAGAGGTCCCTGTGAAGCCCGCCCTCTCCTGTATTGTAAAATGTTCCGAATGAAGACGCTGCCACTGCCAGGGATTTGCATGCATTGAGACTTATTGAGCCATAAGACATTGCAGAAAACAGTATGGGTGTTGAAAGCTCAAGCTGGGGGGCGATTTTTGTCTTTAATACAAAATCACCGTTTTTTTTCTCCATCTCTATTTTATCAGGCTTTCGCCCTATGAAAGTCTTGATTTCCATTGGCTCCCGCAAAGGATCTATTGAAGGGTTTGTTACCTGTGCGGCATTAAAAAGCAGGTGGTCCCAGTAAACGGTATGGGGCTTATCGGAACCCATGCCTGTAAGTATTACTCCTCCTGAATCTGACTGCTTATATATGTTTTTTAAATGTGCAGCGCTCCAGTTATAGTTTTCTTTAAATTCAGGTTCCTTCTTGCTTATTTTTAATGCCCCTGTTGGGCACAATGATTCGCACCTGTGGCAGCCGACACAATTCTCGGACTTGCTTGATACGGCGCTTTCATCTGCATCAAACTGGTGAGAATCATTGGAGCACTGGCGAACGCATACCTCGCAGTGTATGCACTTTTCGTCATTACGTGTTATTTCAAATTCTGACTGGTCAAGTTTTAATGCCATAAATAAATCACCTTCCGGAACCTGCCTTTACTTTTTTGAGCCTTCCGATTACTGGAATGCCGCCTTCAGGGTGCCAGACTGTTTCAGGTTCTGAACAGACTTTTTTTATTGCCGATTCTTCACTTGATACAAAAAGGAAATTCTCTTTTTTTGCCGCCACCATCGGCCTAAGCTTTATCCTGTCATTTAATGCAAACATAAAATTATTGGAGCCCACTATTATGCTGAAAGGCCCGTTTACAAGAGCGCCTCCATACAAAATCCTCAGTGTCTTTGCAAGCTGTCTGTCGCCTTCAGGCATCCTTTCAATCTGTTCCCATAGAGGAGCCGCAAGAATCATATTTACCAGCTCGAGGTCAATAGAGCTTTTCCTGACAAGCAGGTCAAAAAGATATGCTATCACTTCAGTATCTGTTGAAAGAGAACATTTGTAGCCAAAGCTGTCAACAAAACGCTGATTCCTCCCGTAAGAAGAAATCTCTCCGTTATGGACAACGGACCACCCCAGCAGGCCAAAAGGATGCGCCCCTCCCCACCATCCTACACTGTTTGTGGGAAACCTGCCGTGTGATGTCCAGAGGTACCCTTTATATTCATCCAGCCTGAAGAAATTGCCTATATCTTCAGGATAGCCCACGCCTTTAAAAATGCCCATATTTTTACCGCTTGATATGATATATGCACCTTCAATATCACTGTTTACTTTCATTACAAAATCAGCAATAAAATTCTCTTCACTGCCGTCATGGCCAAGCCTGTCTTTTGCAGGATTGGTATCAAGAAAACCGTCTGCTGAAATGCCTTCCCTGTATTTTAAAAAATACCTGTATATTATGGGGATATTGCTGATTTGCGGTGTCTTTCTTACCGGTATCTCTTCTTCATATACCATCCTGAAATAAACATTTAATATTTCTTCAGTGTTTTTCCTGCTTGATTCATCATCATAAATAATATGGAAGGCCCATTCATTCTCAAAGCCGGGATAAATGCCGTAAGCAGCAAAACCTCCGCCAAGACCGTTTGACCTGTCATGCATCATGGCAATCCCATCGATTACCATGCTTCCGTTAAAAAGGAGGCCCTCTTCATTTAATATCCCGAATACGGCGCAACCAGATGGAATATTATAATCAGGATAATCTGATTTTTTTGTCCTTTTTATTATTATATTTTCAGTGCCTGACATAAATTTTACTCACTTATAAAAAACAAAAAGCCCCGCAGACATAAAACCCGCTGAGGCTTCTTTACCTTCATTTGCATCTTTACTTATTTTATTTATCTTCACAACTGCGTGAGACAAATAAAAATATTGGAATAATATATAAAGTATAAAGTAAGAAATGTCAATAGTGATGTTTTCAAATGCATCCGGACCTGTATCTGCTGCATAAAATGTTACATCGTCGCCAAAGCTTTTAGGGTCCCTATGTACAAATAAAATCATTTGCTGAAAACTATTTATCAATTATCAATATATGAGGTTTGGTTTGAAGAATGTAAAAACTTTGGTGAAAATATGTTACAATTTTGATTATTATAGTCTTGATTTAATTAAACATTTTTAGATATTACAGGTTTATAAGGAAACTTTTATATGAAAAACTTTATTGAAATAAAAGAATTATTAAAAAGTCATAAAAAAGAATTTGGTGAAAAATACCAGATAAAAGACATTGGCATATTTGGTTCTTATGTAAAAGGCATACAAAATAAGGCGAGCGATATTGACATTTTAGTAACATTTGGAAAACCTGTGAGTCTTCTGCATATAGTGTCTTTTGAGAACTATCTTAGTGATATGCTGGGAATTAAGGTCGATGTTGTTCCAAAAAATAATATACGGAAGGAATTAAAAGACTCCATTTTGAAAAATACGGTTTCTGTATGAAAAGAAATGTAGAAATTTATATTAAAGATATTATTGAATATATGGAAAGAGCTGAAAACCACATCAGAAATTTTCAGCTTGACCAATTTCTTAAAGATGATAAAACATGCGATGCAGTTATACGCTGTATTGAAGTTATTGGAGAAGCAGCTAAAAATATTCCTGAGGAAATAAGAACCAGTTACCCTTCAATATCCTGGCGTGATTTAGCAGGTATGAGGGATAAAATCATCCATAGTTATTTTACAGTGGATTTTGAAACTGTTTGGCTCGTTGTAAAAGAAGATATTCCAAGATTAAAACCAATGGTAAAAAAAGTTTTAGATAAAATAGAAGAGACGGACCAGGACAAAAAAACCCCACAGATATAAAAATCCGCTGAGGCTTCTTTACCTCCATTTGCCTCTTTACTTATTTTATTTTGAAAATGTGAGAAAAAATTCCTGTAAGTTTTAGTTAAATAATGATTATTTTATCCATTCCCAGGCAAGGAAATGTTCAACGCCATTTCTGTTTCCAAAAGAAACAGGATCAAGCGTTACAACAATTTTTCTGTAATTGTCTTTTATAAGTCCAAGATTATTAAATTCACGGTCGATAACTTTTTCACTGTTTAACAGATATGCTGCCTGGACATACAACAGGGAATTTTTTTTCTGAGCAACAAAGTCCACTTCTTTGCCGTATATTGAACCTACTCTCACAGAGTACTCTTCTCTTAAAAGATGCAAAAGTATGGCATTTTCAAGGTAATTTCCTGGAGAAGAATCATGTATAAATGTACTGTAAAACCTAAAAGATGGATCGTTTAAATAGAATTTCCTTTCACCAGTTATAATTTTTTTACCGTATATATCATACTTTGGGACTTCGTGAATGAAAAAGACATCTTTTAAGTATTCTACGTAGTTTCCTATTGAAACAGGATTGGTTTTTACTCCGGATGATAGAAGAGCATTGGTAATTCCTAATATAGAAAAATAGCTTCCTACTGAATCTATAAGCAATTCAATAAGTGTATCGAGTATTCTCACATCTCTTACCTGGTATCTTTTAACAATATCGCGCAGAATTATGGAATCTTTTAAATCTGAAATATAATTGATTTTTATATTATCATCAGTAAAAGAAAAACACTCGGGCATTCCTCCAGTTTGCATATAATCACTAAAAGATTTTTGGGAAGGATTCTGTGCAGTTATCCCACAGTATTCTGAGTAACTGAATGGATATAGAGTAAAAGTGGCATATCTTCCCGACAGAAGGGTTGAAAGCTCACCCGACAAGAGGGATGCATTTGAACCGGAAATGAAAATTTCCCATTCTTCAGTAAAATCCTGTGAAAGTGAATTTACAGCATTTTCCCAGCCTTTAATTTTCTGGACTTCATCTATAAATAAAAAACATTTACCGTTTTTCGCAAAATTCTTTTTAAAATTTGAAGTAATATAAAAAAGATCATTATGGTCCTTTAAAAAGTTAAAAGCTCCATACTCCATATTAATATAAAGGATATTACTTGGCTTTGCTATGTTGTTTTTTACAAGCATATTTATTATTTGCCTGATTAAAAAACTTTTACCGCACCTTCGCTGTCCGCAAATGACTTTAATGAGATTATTTCTAATAGCCGGAGTAATTTTGTCAAGCATACTTTTCCTGTTAAATCCTGCTTTTAATGGCAGCTTATCCCATATCTGGTATTTTCTTATTGAGTCAAACATATTCTTTTAAATTATACTTTAAACTTTACCAAATAAATAGATTTTAGTAAATTATACTTTAAACTTTAATCTATTTTATTAATTTTGTAAAGTATAATTTACATATTCTATTTATAAACATCAGGTATTTTGCAGCATTTGGAAAGTATGAAAGCTTTCTGCATATTGTACCTATTGAGAGCTATCTTAGTGATATGCTGGGAATTAAGGTTGATGTTATCCCCAAAAAATAATATACGGAAGGAATTAAAAGACTCCATTTTAAAAGATACGGTTTCAGTATGAAAAGAAATGGATTTACCACAACTTTAAATCTGCGTTTTGATTTTGTTATATACGTTATTGGTATGAATTATCTTACATGTAATAAGCTTTTGCCTGTTCAAGGCTCACAGGGCTGTAATCTGATGCATGCCCGTTTGAACCAAAGTCAAGCATTTTGCCCTTAACTACCTGGTAAACAGCTTCTCTTGCAGCCCCAAAATAGGACCTTGGGTCAAATTCAGAAGGATTCTCAGATAAAAACTTTCTTATGGCGCCCGTCATTGCAAGCCTTCCGTCGGTATCGACATTTATCTTTTTTATGCCAAGCTTTATTGCCTGCTGAATCGACTCCATGGGCACACCCATTGTATGCTCCATTTTGCCGCCATACCGATTTACAATGTCTATGAGTTCAGTCGGGACTGATGAGCTTCCATGCATTACAAGTGGGGTGTCTGGTGCCTTGGATTTCACAGCGCTTATAATATCCATGGCAAGCACAGGTGCAGCCTTGAACTTGTATGCCCCATGGCTCGTGCCTATTGCCAGTGCAAGCGCATCTACACCTGTAAGCTTTATAAACTTTGCTGCTTCATCAGGATCGGTAAGTTTTACCTGGCCGGAACCGACTCCATCTTCAATTCCGCCAAGAGTTCCGAGTTCGCCCTCTACCGTTACGCCCATGCTATGCGCATAATCAACTACAGCTTTTGTAACTTCCACATTTTCATCAAAAGTTGTGGGTGTCTTGCTGTCTTCTTTTAATGAGCCGTCAATCATGACTGAAGTAAAACCAAGCGCAATTGCCTGTTTGCAGGTCTCAAGGCTGTTTCCATGGTCAAGGTGCAGGGCAATCGGTATTCCGGGGTTGTCTTCAACTGCAGCTGCAGCCATGTGCTTTATATAGACCATGTTTGTATATTTTAGCGCCCCCCTGCTTGCCTGCAGAATTACCGGCGAATTCACTTCTTTAGCGGCCCTCATTATTCCCTGGAGCTGCTCCATATTATTTACATTAAATGCGCCCACGCCATAATTTTTCTTCATTGCTTCATCAAGTATCTGTTTCATTGGAACTAATGGCATTTTTACCTCCCGGTTTAAAACTATAATAAGTATTTAATAAATAATAAAAATCAAAACTTTCGCATTTCACTTGAGAGCACAATTGCCTCGGCAACTTCTCTTATGGGCTTGCGGTTATCCATAGAGAACTTCTGTATTTTCTTGAACGCTTCATCTTCACTTAAGTGCAGCTCCTTCATTATTATGCCTTTTGCTTTTTCAACGGATTTGCGCGTCTCAAGTTCCTCCCTTATGACCTGGGACTCCACCACAAGACGGTAATTTTCAATTACAATGGCTGCCTGGTCCGCTACAGCAGACAGAAAATTAATCTCATATTCACTGAATTTATGTGATGATGATGTATATATGTTTAAAACTCCTATTACATTCTTTTTTACATGCAGAGGTACACTGAGCATAGAGATCAGGCCTTCTTTTACTGCGATGTCTTTGTATTTATAGTGCTCGCTTTCCATTATATTCACTATGGCCGCAGGCTTATTTTCAAGTGCCACTTTTCCTGCTATGCCTTCACCGACTTTTAAAGGATTCTTATTTATGTATTCTTTGCTTATGCTTTGCGTGGCTTTAATCGTCAGTTCCTGTTTTTTAGGGTCAAGAAGCATCAGTGAGCAGATCTTTGAGCCCATCACTTCAGCAGTAATTGTCACAATAAGCTTAAGGATATCCTCAAGGTAAAGATCAGACGTGATTGCCTCACCTATTTTGAGAAGGGCCTCTGTTATGCCCTGTATATTTTCATTTTGCTTTTTTTCCATTTTAATAGAATAAAAAACTCCTGTTTTACCGGACCTGGTGGTATCTGTCATTTAATAATTGTAAAAATATTTAAGCCCCAAAGATAAAAGTAATATAAATTGCCAACTCTTCAAGCATTAAAAAACAGACGATTTTATAATATATAAGTTTAAAAAATAAGTAAACTTAAATAAGTGCATTATTGATAAAGTCCGGGAAAAACTCAGGATTTAAAAACTGCTGCTATTTACAAAAAGGGGCAATGCTTATAAAATTCAAAATTGCACAAGCGAAGGCGCATTCGTCTAGTGGCCCAGGACATGGCCCTCTCACGGCTAAAACAGGGGTTCGAGTCCCCTATGCGCTACCAAAATTTGTGTTGATATTTTTATTGAGTATTTATTTTAATAATCATTTAAGTTCGAATCTTATCTCCCCAGCCATTCCATATTTCCAAAATTATCGTTTCTGTATTTGCTAACAGATATTCCCCTGGGTTCATATAAATTTATCGAGTAGGAGGAGGACTTCGTCCTCCGACCTCTCACACCACCGTACGTACCGTTCGGTATACGGCGGTTGAATAATTTAACGAACTAAACAGTATCTTTCCACCAGGTTTATAAGTCCCTTTTCTTTAAAGTAAGCAATTCCCATTACTGTATTTAACTGCGGTGTCTTTGACAATCTCCAGTACTTCTTTCTGCACCAGGCTATTCTTGCCTGAAGATTTGGAAGTCCCATACCAAGTAATTTCCTGAACTTGGTTCTGGGCTTTTTCCAGTGTTTCCAGACAATTACTCTTAGCTTTCTTCTTATTGGTGATAGTTTCTGAGAGATTGCCTGCTGAAT
>Ga0208047_1000295_pt1 | contig 18768 bp, 17 predicted proteins | sample Kivu_220m_FD_184162 | JGI IMG/M metagenome (GOLD analysis project Ga0208047, IMG submission 184162) | Freshwater microbial communities from Lake Kivu, Western Province, Rwanda to study Microbial Dark Matter (Phase II) - Kivu_220m (SPAdes)... | ecosystem: Environmental > Aquatic > Freshwater >...
CACTTGTTCTTCGGCATCTGGACGATCTTGACCTTCAGGCCGCTCTTATCGAGCGTGTCCTTTTCCCACGGACCGGTCACCCAGAACGCAGCCTTGCCAGCAAGGAAGGCGTTCTTGGCGATGCCGTAGTCGACCTTCGACGAAAGCAGACCGCTCTTGTTCCACGAGTCAACGTCGCCCGCGTTGGCGAGCAACTTCGCGTTACCCACGCCCACGTCGCTCGGGTTGAGGTTGCCCTTGGCGTCCTTACCGAACACGTAGCCACAGAGGCCCGAGAACAGCGGATAGTTGTGGTACGCGTCGCCGCCAGGAATCACGAGACCGAAGTTGCCCGCGGCCTTCTTCTGGAATGCGGTTGCCTGAGACACCATGTCCGCGAACGAGGTGGGCACCTTGGCCACCTTGGTGTTCACGACGAGTCCGACGTTCTCGAGCGCCACTGGTGCACCGTAGAGCACCTTGTTGCCTTTGGCATTGGCGTATGAGAACGCATCAAGCGCGTACGACGGAATCTTGGCACCAGCCGACTTCGACACGGTCAACGGAATGACCGAACCGTTGGCCGCAAGTTCGCCGACCCAGTCGTGTGCTCCGACGATCACGTCGGGCGCCGTTGCGACGTCGACGGTCTTCAGGTCGTCGCGAATCTTGCCGAAGTCCTTTTGGACCACGGTGACCTTGACGCCGTTCTTCTTGCCCCATACGCCGGCAACCTTCTCGACGGACGCTTTGCGGTCGGCGTCGGCCCAGATGCGCAGCGTTGCTGCGGCACCCGATGTGGTCGGCATCGACAGCGCAGCGAGCGCCGCAACGGTGAGCCCGGCGACGAGCTTTGCTACTTGCTTTTTCATTGAGTGATTCTCCCCTTGTTGCGAACCGAGGTTTCGGCTCATTGGCGGGTCAGGCTAGCCCCGGGTGACGGTAGTCATACGACCAAGCGAACAGAAAATAAACGCTTGGTTAGCACCGATCCATCGGGTAGCGCCCGGGGCAACGAGCGGGGCAATTAGCCGCGTGGGTGATGGCAGGCCACGAACTGGCCAGGCGACACTTCGCGCAGTTGCGGCTCTTCGGCAGCGCACTTCTCCGTGGCGGCCGGGCACCGTGTGCGGAATCGGCAGCCAGACGGTGGGTTCGTCGGCGACGGTGGTTCACCTTCCAAGATTGCGCGACGGCGGCCGACCGTCGGATCCGGAATCGGCACGGCCGACACCAACGCGTGGGTGTAATGGTGGGCCGGTGATGACGCGAGTCTCTCTGGTGGCGCGACCTCGCAGACCTTTCCGAGGTACATCACATACACGCAGTCACTGATTGCACGCACGACCGCCAGGTCGTGCGAGATGAATAGCAACGACAATCCGTAGCGAATCTTCATCGCTTGAATAATGTTGAGAATCTGTGCCTGAATGCTCACATCGAGCGACGAAACAGGCTCGTCACAGACAAGTAGTTGCGGCTCGATCGACAACGCACGGGCGATACTGATGCGCTGACATTGGCCTCCGGAGAACTCGGTCGGTTTGCGGTCACCTACGATTGAAGGGTCGAGATTTACTGACCGCAGCAGATCGTCCACCTTCGCCCGACGCTCTTCGTCGGTACCGCGACCCCACACTTTGAGAGGCTGTTCAACCAGTTCACGTACCCGCAGATGAGGGTCGAGCGACGAGATTGAGTCCTGGAAGATCATTTGGATGTTGGGTCTGGCTCGACGCAACTCCTCACCCTTTAACGACGCCAGATCGTTGCCATTCAACAGCACTTTGCCAGAAACCGTAGGAATGAGTTGCATTACGCCCTTGGCAAGTGTCGACTTTCCGCAGCCAGACTCACCGACGATTGCCACCGTCTCACCAGCGGCAACGTCAAGTGAGACATCAGAGACGGCCCGCACCGTGCCGGCTTTCGTCGTGTACTCGACAACGAGATTCTCAACTCTCAGCAGAATCTCACGATCATCGCGCAGGTGCGACACGGTACTGTTGGTCATTGAGCAGGTGCCTTGAGCGGGTAGAAGCATCGGTACCAGTGACCAGTGCCGTCGTCCAATAGTTCGGGATGTTCCGTTCGACATTTTTCGGTTGCGTACCTGCAACGCGGTGCAAAAAAGCATGCCGCAGTCTGTGCCACCGGATCGGGTGGTGCACCCTCAATTGCCTGAAGGGTTTCGCCGCGTTTTCCGTCAAGTCGCGGAATCGACTTGAGGAGTGCCTCCGTGTACGGCATCTTGGTACGGGCAAAAAGCGATCGCGTCGTCGCCAATTCAACTACTTCTCCCGCATACAAGACAGCAATTCGATCACTGTGGCCCGCAACGATGCCGAGATCGTGGGTCACGATCACCATTCCCATGCCGAGTTTCTCGCGCAAGTCGCTCAAGAGCTCGAGCACTTGGGCCTGAACGGTGACATCGAGAGCTGTCGTCGGTTCGTCGGCCAGGAGCAGTTTCGGATTGCAGGCGATGGCCATGGCAATCATCACCCGTTGCCGCATCCCTCCCGATAACTGCAGAGGATATTTGCGAACAAGTTTTTCGGGTTCAGGCATCCGCACCAGGCGCAGGAGTTCAACCACGCGTTCGTTTGCTGCCGCTTTGTCCATTCTCAGTCGTTTAACTAAAGCCTCAGAGAATTGCGAGCCAATTCGTCGCACGGGATTGAGTGCTGTCATCGGATCCTGAAAAACCATTGCAATCTCAGTGCCCCAGAAATGGCGAACCTCCTTGGCCGACATGGGGAGTAGTTCACGACCCAACAAGCGAACGCTGCCACTGCGGTGTACCTTTTTGCCTCGTAGTAGGCCCATAGCGGCCCGCCACATCACGGTCTTGCCCGAACCTGATTCTCCGACGATGCCAAGACACTCGCCCGCTGCGATGTGCAGCGTCACACCGCGAACTGCGTGCAACTTACCTCGCTTCGTATCGAATTGCACTCGCAAGTTTTCGAGCTCAAAGAGCGCGCTCATATTCGGGATTCGCGATCGTCGATGCGTAGACGGAAATAATCACCGAAGTAGTTGAGTGCCATCACAGTCAACCCGATAACGCCTGCAGGCACGAGTGTGGTGTGTGGTGTGATGGCGAGTTCTCCCCGATTTTTTGCCAGCATGGAACCCCAACTCGCACCCGGGTTTGCGCCAACACCAAGGATTGCAAGCCCACCCTCAATCACGATGACGACTCCGGCTGCCAGAAAGGCGACGCTCATCATTGACGGCAGGACGTTCGGAATGATGTGTGTCCGCAAGATTGATCGCTTCTTCATACCGATCGACTCCGCCACCAGAACGAAGTCGCGGCCCGACCATGACAGGGCTGAGCCCCGCGCAAGGCGTCCGAGAATTGGGATAATCACCAAAGTCAACGAGATGATTAGCACCAACTCTCGCGGCCAACCCGAAGACGGATCGTCAACGTTCGGGGTTGCAAACAAAGCAACCATCACCAACGTCAGCACAATCGTCGGAATCGCCAGCGAAACGTTGAAGTACATCGTCACCACGCTGTCTACCCAACCGCGACGATACGCCGCAACGATACCCAAGAGACCACCAATCACGGAACCGATAAACACGGCCGTGAATGAAATACCGAGCGATGTGCGTGCCCCATGCACAAGCCCAGACAAAACGTCTGAGCCGTCGTAGTCGGTTCCAAGCAGATGGCCGTCGGAAAACAGTGGCAATCCGAGATTGTCGTAGTCGTACTCGTCCCATTTCGGCAATGGGAAAAAGTCACCGAAGAACGCAGTAAAGACACAAACCAACAACCACCCACTTGCCAAATAGAACCCCAACGGGCCAGGTCTCCCCTTAGCCACGCCCACCTCGGACTCGTGGGTCAACAACGGCGTACAGCACATCAACGATGAAATTAAAAACGATGTAGGCAACGGCAATCAGTGCAACGAGAGATTGAATGGCTAGATACTGACGGGTTGCAATGGCCGTCGTCAACAACATTCCAAATCCATTCAACGCAAAGACAGTTTCGATGACGACCGCACCACCGATGAGTGCACCCATCTGTAGTGCCGCAGAGGTCATGAGCGTTGAACTGGACGGTCGAAGGACGTGACGCCACAAAATCCACATGTTTGAGAGGCCTTTTGAGGAGGCCATCGTGACGAAGTCCTCGCGGAGGGTTGCAATCATGTCAACGCGCAGCAGACGACTGAACGTTGCGATCAAGCCGATCGAGAGACTCACAACGGGCATCACTAGCGATCTGAAATGTTCGGAGGGATTCTCCGCGAAGGGTACGTAACCGATGACTGGCAGAAGGTCAAGTTGTACTCCGACCACGAACGCAAGTGCCAGCCCAATCGCAAAACTCGGGATTGACGAGACTGCAAAGAGCACATTGCTGATCGTTTTGTCTGTGCGTGTTTCGGCGCGATAAGCAAGGAATATCCCGAGCGGCACTGCAAAGACGATGGAAACAACCATCGTGTAGAGCATGATTAACAAGCTCCTAGGCAACGCAACCGCCAACATCGAACGCACGGGCACGCCCCCACCATCGCCGGTCGATGCATACCAGACTCCGAAATCTCCACGGAGAAGGTCAAAGAGCCAGCTGAAGTAATACTGCACGACATTGATGTCAAGCCCGAGTTCAGCACGGAGAGCAGCGCGGCCCTCCTCAGTCGCAAAAGGCATCAGTATTTCGATTGGGTCACCAGGCAGCCATCGAACAAGAATCGAAATTGAGAAGGTGACAAGAAAGAGTACGAGCACTGCCTTTGCGAGGTTGTTGAGAGCGACACGATATTTCATTACGCCCAATCCTCCACTCTTGTCGATACGGCGACACCCCTAGGTGGGGTGGGAGCGCAATAGGCCCACCCCACCTGGTGTACTGAAAATTTCTAGTCGCTCACCTTCACAGATGCGATATCAAACCCTGAAAGACCAACGACAGGACGCTTACCCCCAACGGGCAACGATGTCTCGCCGAGGCCGGTGACCGTATTGCGCGCGACAATGAAACCACCCTCGCTATAGGTCGGCACCCAGTACGCCTCGCCATGCAATACGGCCGCACACTCCCGATACTTCGCAGCCGCATTGGTCTCAAGAGCCGTTTGGAAACAGGCTGCCAAACCAGGATTGGTGAAGCGGAAACCTGACAGCTCAAGGTTCGTCTTGCGCGAAAAGAGATCTGCAAACGCTGGCGAATAGCCAGCTACGACATTGAACCACGACACCTGCTGCTGTAGCGCGAATCCTCGCAGGATTACGGCAGTGGCAGTGACGGGTGGCATTAGCGAGCAGGCGGCGCCGGCCTTTTTCAGCATGTTGCACACCGCTTGGTTTGCTTTTGCCGACTCGGTTGACTCCGTAGTTGGAAGCAGTACCGTCAGATTTTTGCCCGTCTCGGTCTTGTAGGCGGCCACGTACTGTTTGGCTTTGGCCAAATCGAATGTCGCACATTTCTTCTTTCCGCCATTCGACAGGTTGTACGGGTGGTACGTCGCCCCGAAGCAATATGCCGGATCCGCGTTCCCCTTTGCTACGACCTTGGCGAGAGCCTCACGATCAATTGCATACGAGAAAGCCAGTCGCGCATTCTTACTGTTGAATGGCGCTGCGGTCGTATTCATATGGAACGACCATGTGGTATCGCGTCTACCTTCGAAGAGAACTAGTTTCGCGTTCTTTTTCATCTCGTTGAGTTGTGGCCCCGAACTGGCACCAAACGTTGCGACATCAGCTTGACCTTTAACCAGCGCGTTTGTGCGTTGAGCGGCGTCCAGCACCACCTTGTATGTCACCGTTGCCGCCTTCGGCAGTCTTTTGCCGGCAGCATCTTTTCGCCAATAGTTGGGGTTTGCTTCAAGAACGGTCTGGAACTGGTCTACGCCCTTACTTTTGATCTTGAACGGGCCCGTACCTGCCCCCACTGTGGTGCCACAAGCCTTGGTTTGTAGCGTTTTGGTCGACCAGATCACGGGGCGTCCGTTGGCGTACCACGACTCATTGAACAACGGCCGGGGTGCGGGAAGGTTGAACTGCACGACATACTTGCCAAGAGCCTGTGCCTTGGCTGCAAATTGGGCGAGCGATGTGACGCCTCCGAAGCCGTCCTGCCACGCGATTGCGGGCAAGGAGGCGGGAATGAGTGGATTGAGACCGAGGTTGGCCGCCACGTTGGCGAGCACGGTCGCTGCCGTGAGTTCTTCACCGTCGTGGAAGTAGATGCCCTCTCGAAGTGTGAATTTCCAGGTCTTAAAGTCAGCAGAGTTCTCGACCGTCTTGGCGAGGTAGGGAACGATCTTGCCCTTTTCGTTCATTATCGTCAGCGTTTCTGCGACAGCGTTCTTAGCTGAAATCTGATCAAGACCCGGCGAATCTTGTGCACACCAGCCAGAGTCTTTCTCGCCAATCAGGATGACGATGTCGTCACCTTTTGCGGCAGCGGGTGCGACTTGGCTGAGAGACGCGACGAGTGCCATTGCCATTACGAAGGCCACTTTGCGGCGATTGCCTCGGGATAACTTGTTCATCTGGACCCTCCTGGGTGCTCTTTGGACACAACGGTACAAGCAGGGTATGAGGTATGTCAATTGTCACATTCAGCGTCCACTGGCTGGGCTAAAGATGAAAACCAGCCCTCCACGCCGCTCTGGGCAGTGCCATGGTCAGCTCCGCGGGTGATGGCAGGCCACGAATTGGCCGGGAGATACCTCGCGCAACTGCGGCTCCTCGGCAGCGCACTTCTCCGTGGCAGCTGGGCACCGCGTGCGGAATCGACAACCCGACGGCGGTGCCACCGGGGACGGAGGCTCACCCTGCAAGGGCACCGTCGTGCGCTTGCGGGTGGGGTCAGGAATGGGTACGGAGTTGATGAGCGCACTCGTGTAGTGGTGCGCCGGCTTGGTGTAGATGGCATCGGGAGAGCCGACTTCACAGATCTTGCCGAGATACATCACCATGATGCGGTTGCTCACGGCCTTCACCACGGCGAGGTCGTGGCTGATGAAGATCATCGTCAATCCGTAGCGATCCTTCATGTCTTGCAGCAGGTTGAGGATTTGCGCCTGGATGCTGACGTCGAGGGCGCTGACCGGCTCGTCGCAAATCAGCATGCGCGGCTCGAGCGCGAGGCTACGAGCAATGCTGATGCGCTGACACTGACCACCAGAGAATTCATACGAGCGTCGGTTGAGCACGAGCTCGGGATCAAGACCCACGTTGTTCAGCAGTTCGCGCACTTTGACTGCGCGCTCTTCTTCGTTGCCGCGCTCCCACACCCACAGCGGCTCTTCGATCAAGTCGCGCACGGTCATGCGCGGGTCGAGTGAAGAAATCGGGTCTTGAAACACCATCTGCATCGCAGTACGCGCCGAACGAAGTTTTTCTTTGGGCAGTTTGCTCAGGTTGGTGCCTTCAAAGATGACGTCTCCAGAGTTCGGTGGCGGCAGTTGCAACACCGCCTTGCCGAGCGTGGTCTTGCCACAGCCCGATTCACCGACGATGGCCAGGGTTTCCCCACGACACACGTCAAAGCTGATCTTCGAAACGGCGTTCACGACTCGCCCACCGCCCACTTTGAACTCGACGACGAGGTCTCGTACTTCGAGCACGACTTCGTCATTGTTGCGCATGTGCGCGACGCCTGAGCCGGCCATTACTGCTTCCTCGCAATCGTGTGACCGAGCGGATACCAGCAGCGGTAGAGGTGCCCGTTACCAGCATCCACCAGCGGCGGGTGCTCGTCGTGGCACTTCTGCTGTGCGTACGTGCAGCGCGTGACGAAACCGCAACCCTTGGGGCGATCCACCGGGTTTGGCAGACGCCCTTCGATCACTTGCAGTCGCGCGCCGCTCTTCATCTCGATGTTCGGAATCGAGTTCAATAACGCCTGCGTGTACGGCATCTTCATGTTGGCGAACAACTCTGCGGTGGTGGCCTGCTCCACCACTTCACCCGCGTACATCACCGCAACATAATCGGTGTGGTTGGCAACGACACCAAGGTCGTGGGTGATCAGCACCATCGACATCTTGAGGTCGCGGCGTAATTCAGACAGCAACTGCAGGATCTGCGCCTGCACCGTCACATCGAGTGCGGTCGTCGGTTCGTCGGCGAACAGCAACTTCGGGTTGCACGAGATGGCGATGGCAATCATCACTCGTTGACGCATGCCGCCCGACAACTGGTACGGGAACTTCTTCAACATCGCCTCTGGGTCGGGAATGCGCACGAACGAAAGCAATTCCGCACAGCGCGCCAGGGCGGCCTTCTTGTCCATACCCAGTCGCAGGCGCAGACTTTCGGACAACTGTGTACCGATACGACGCACGGGGTTGAGCGCGGTCATCGGGTCTTGGAAGATCATTGCCATGCCGGTGCCGAACTCGTTGCGTACTTGCTCGCGAGTCATGGCCGTGAGTTCCTTGCCGTCGAACACGACCGTGCCGTCACGTTGCACATTGCTGCCCGACAACAAACCCATCGCTGCGCGACACGCCACTGTCTTGCCCGAACCCGACTCTCCAACGATGCCCAAGCTGGCCCCGGCCGGAATCTCCAAGTCGACTGCGCGGACGGCTTCGAGCAGGCCGAACGGAGTTGCGAACCGAACGTGCAGGTTCTTGATCGACATCATCGAGGTCACAGGCGGCCCTCACGTCGGTCGAGCTTGCCACGCAACACGTCACCAACGTGGTTGGTGCTGATGACCGTGAAGGCGAGCGCGATGATCGGAATGTAGAGCGCATGCGGGTTGTATTCGAGGTCGTTGCGACCGCGCGCCAACATGCCGCCCCACGACGCACCATCGGGGATGCCGACCCCAAGCAACGAGAGCGACGCCTCGGCGATGATGACGACACCGACAGCGAGGAACCCGACGGCAATCAGCGCTGGCAGCACGTTCGGCACGATGTGCCGCGAGATGATGTGCCGGTCACGCATACCCATCGATCGCGCAGCCACGATGAACTCACGACCCGACCACGCCAGGGTCGCCGCCCGCGCGATACGACCGAGAATCGGGATGATCACCACGGTGAGTGAAATGACCAGCGTGGCGAGGCGTCGCCACGTTGGTACCGCCTCGTTGATGTCGACGTTCGTGGCGAGCACCGCTACGAGTGCGAGTGCCAGCACAAGGTTGGGCACGGAGAGCACCACGTTGAATGCAGTGTTCACGAACGAGTCGTAGCGGCCGCGATAGTACGCCGCAGTCACACCGAGGAACGACCCAATCAGTCCACCGAGGCCCACAGTGATGACCGCGATGAAGATGGAGAGCCGAGCCCCGTTGATGATGCCCGAGAAAATGTCGTAGCCGTTGGAGTCGACGCCGAACCAATGGCCCGAGGTGAAGGGTGGCGAGTCGATGAAGTCGCCATGAATCACTTGGTAACCGTCAACCGGAAGGAACGACCCGAAGAGCGCCAAGAAGACGGCAAAGCCCAGCCACCCAAACGCAAAGTAGGTGGGGATGGTGTACTTCTTACGCATTGATGCGACGATCCCTCGTGCGTGGGTCCACATATCCAGCCACGATGTCAATCACCAGGTTGAAGACGACGTAGAAGATGGAGATGAGCCCGACGATCGACTGCAGGGCGATGTACTGGCGGCCGCTGATGGCGGCGAACACTTCGAAGCCCACGCCGTAGGTGGCAAAAATCGTCTCGACGACGATGGCGCCGCCGATGAGACCGCCCATGTTGAGCGCCGCAGACGTAAAGAGCGTCACGCTCGATGGGCGAAATGCGTGGCGCCACAGGATTCGACGGTCAGAGAGTCCCTTGGAGGCCGCCATGGTGATGTAGTCCTCACGCAAGGTGGCGATCATGTCGGCACGCAACAGACGCGTGTATGCAGCAATCAAACCAACGCTCAAGCTGACCACCGGCATGATCATGTGCTTGAAGTGCTCCCAGATTCCGGCGGAATAGGGCTGGTAGTCGAGTGTGGGTAGCCACTGTAGACGCACGCCAACCAAGAGCACGAGCAGCAGGGCGATGGCAAAATTTGGGACGGACGACATTGTGAACAGCGTGTTGCTGATGACCTTGTCAGCCCGTCTACCCACTCGGTACGCCGACCACACCCCGAGCGGAATCGCAATCGCCAGCGCCAGAATCTGCGTGTAGATCATCAACCACAGCGAACGCGGGAGGGCCGTCGCCAAACGTGTGGAGACTTCCTCGGTGCCACCCGAGTAATAGATGTTGCCGAAGTCACCGGTGACGAACTCACCGAGCCACTTGAGGTAGTAACCGATCGGTCCCCGATCCAAACCAATTTCCTTCGTCAACAACTCACGCTCTTCGGGCGAACCGACGGGAAGCAAGATCTCTGCCGGCGAGACGGGTAACAACTGCACCAGTAGGGAGCAGCCGAACGTCACACAGAACACGGTGATGAGCAACTGTGCAAGTCGCTGCACCCAGAATGATCCGCGCACGTGTTTCCCCCTTGAAACTCCTATGACGATAGGCGAAGTACCGCTACTTCACCAAACCTCCCGATCACATTTCGCATCATGTGCAACGACGCGCGAGACTGATGCGAGGCGTCAGGTACCCCGAAAAACGCAACGCGGGTGGCAGGGCGACTGCCCTGCCACCCGCGCAATGCGAGTACTACGGAATTCGGGTTACTTGCCCGTCTTCCAGACTCCGGTGAAGTCGATGCCGAAGTTGGTCATCAACTTGCGGTCCCCACCGTTGACCAAGCCGAGTTCGCCAACACCCTTCACGTTCGTGCGGTATGCGAGGGCATACTTCAGATACGTGATCGTGGTCATGCGTGCTTCACTCTGGAGTACTTCGGTTGCGCGCTTGTAGACCTTCGCGCGCGCCTGGGCATTAGCGGTGGCTTTTGCCTGCCAAATCAGTTCCTCGCTCGTCTTGTCAGTAAAGGCCGACAAGTTGAGGATGCCGTAGAGCACCGCCAATGGCGTCTTACGCAGGAGGTGCGTCTGGTTGCCGCCAGAGGTGTCGCTGATGACGAACGGCGCAATGAACGCAGTGCCGGTGCCTTCCATCAGCAGCAAGGCCATGGCCTGGAACTGCTGTGGGAACGCGCGCTGGATGATCTCCGCCGTGGTGAGCGGCAGGAGGTTCATCTTGATGCCGGCTGCGGTCATGTACTTCTGAATCTGCGTGGCATTGGCCAGCGACTCAGTCGAACCTGCGGTGTACGGGAACGAGAACTCGAGATCCTTGCCAGTCTCGGCCTTGTATGCCGCGGCTGCTGCCTGAGCCTTCTTCAGGTCGTACTGAATGAAGTTCTTCGCGCTGTACATGATGTTGTTCGGTCCGACGATGCTCTTAGCCGGCGAGGTGTAGTTGCGTTGACGCACCTTGTTGTAGTCGACACGGTCAATTGCATACGAGACCGCCACGCGGGCGTTCTTGTTGTTGAACGGCGCGATGCGGTGGTTCATCCAGATCGAGGGGTAGTACTCCTCGGCTGACTCGATGACCGTCATGTTCTTGTTCTTCTGCAGGTCACGAATCTGCTTCACTTCGCCAGCGCTGGTGAACATCGCGATGTCGAGCGACTTGCTCTTCAGACCGCTGACGCGGCTTGCGGTTTCCACCAAGAAGGTGAAGGTGATGCCATCCAAGTACGGCAGACGGGTACCGTTCTTGTCTTCGCGCCAGTAGGCGGTGTTCTTCGCCACGACGAGCTCGTTCAGCTTGGTCGAGACCAACTTGAACGGTCCGGTGCCGATTGGCGTGGTGGAGCACTTCGCACCACCAAGGATCTGCGATGGAGCACGCACGAAGAAGCGACCCGAGGCGTACAGCGTCTCGAGGAAGTCGACCTGCGGACGATACAAGTTGACCTGCACCGTGTTGGTCGCCACCTTGATGACGTCAACGATGTTGGCGGTGAAGCCGCCGGCGGTGCCGGGGCTCGGCGCGCGACCCAGCAAGGTCAATGCACCACGCAGCGCCTGGAGGTTGGTGACGAGCGCGTCACCGTTCACCGGCGTGCCGTCGTGGTACTGCACGCCGTCACGGACGGTGAGCTTCCACTGCTTGAAATCTGCGCTGTTTTCTACGGCAGACAGCACGTACGGCACGACCTTGCCGTCGGCGCGCTGCTCTACCCAGGTCTCATAGATGGTGCGACCAGCCATGAGTGCCGAGTTCGCAAGGTTGTCGGCCATGCAGTAACCGGGGAAGCTGTCGAAGATGCCGACACTCAAGGTGCCGCCAGCCTTCGGCTTCTCCGCGGCGCTGGTCGGCGCCACTTGGCTCAGCGAGGCAACGAGTGCCACCGCCATCACGGCGGCCACCTTGCGGCGACCACCTCGGAATAGATGCTTCATTTCCTGTTCCCCCCTCGAGGTTGATGAGTTGTGAATAACTCGGCTCTCACCGTACAGCGCAGGCTGGCGGAGTGTCAATTGTCTTATCGGTCGCATCCCGGGGCTCGTGCTAGGGCGCACGAACCCGCTACGACGCGAGGGCGGCTTTTACCAGGGCGGCGATCTGGGCGCCATCGGCACCCGGGCCCGCCTTTGTGCGCACGGCCTTCACCACCTGGCCCATGGCCTTCGGCCCGGTCAGACCGGCGGCGGCAGCACTGGCTACTTCTGTTGCGATAATCGCCTGTAATTCTTTTTCGTCTATTCGGGCAGGCAGGTAGCGCTCCAGAATCACCAGTTCGGCGCGTTCGCTGGCCTCGGCATCGCTGCGTCCCGCGTCTTTATATATGTCGGCGGCTTCCGATCGCTTTTTGGCTTCGGCTTGCAACACCGTAATCACCTGGTCGTCGGTGAGCGTGACGGCCTCATCACCCGCGACGGCCGCATTCTTCACTGCGGCAATCGCCATGCGCAGCGTCGACTTCTCGGCGTCGTTGCCCGCTTTCATGGCTGCGGAAAGATCGTGCTGCAGACGTTCAAGCAAAGAGGTCATACATCCATCGTGCCACGCCGTGAGGCAGCACCCCGCAACACCAGGTCACGCATTCACTGATGTGCGTTTGGTCTCATGGCCACACCGAACACAGCCTCCGTCACCGTCGGTACGCTCAATTTGATGGCGAACGAAGCCTTCGAGTTGTTCTTTGCGTTGCTCGCACTGCTCGCCATCTTTGGCAGCGCCGTGGTGTTGCTGGCCCGCCTCACCGGTGCCGCTGCCGGGCAACAATTGCTGGCCGGCCTGGCTCCGCTCGGGCTTGCAGTGCCGGCACTCGTCACCTCGGTGTCGATGATCGGCAGTTTGTACTTCTCCGAAGCCGTCGGTTACCGGCCTTGCGTCTTGTGCTGGTACCAGCGCATCGCCATGTATCCGCTCGCCATCGTGCTCGTGATTGCCGCGGTGCGCAAAGACCGCGCGGTTCGACCGTATGCGATGGCGCTCGCCGGCGTGGGTGCGGTGATCGCGGGCTACCACTGGCTGCTTGAACGCTGGCCGAGCATCGATACGGGGTCGTGCTCTGCCGATGCCCCATGTTCGGTTCCGTACTTCGCAGTCTTTGGCTTCGTCTCATTGGCATTCATGGCGTTCTGTGCATTCGCGACGGTGCTGGTGTTTTTGGGAGTCGTCTCCCGCCAAACTGATATCCCGCCGAGCGTTGCCTCGAAGTAATCGCCCAGTAATGAAATAGCCACATCACAAGGAGCCCACCATGAACAAAATCACCGCAGTTGCCGTCGGAGTCGTCGCCGTGCTGGCCGCAATCTTCGGCGTGGTCGCATTTACTGCGAGCAGTGACGACGACGCCAGCGTCGAAGGCGCATCGGAGTTTCAAAACGTCGTCGTCACCGGTGAGGCGTTGCCCGAGTACGGCAAAGGCGAGACCGATCCGGCGATCGGCATGACTGCCCCGGTCTTGGAGGGTTTCGGATTCCTCGGGAACGAAGTCACCACTACGCCCGGCAACCCAATGTTGCTCGTGTTCCTCGCCCACTGGTGCCCGTTCTGCCAGAAGGAAGTGCCAATTCTGGTGAAGTGGAGCCAGAGCGGGCTCGTGCCCGAGAATCTCGATGTGATTGCGGTTACCACCGGCACGGACGAGACGCAACCGAACTTCCCACCTTCGGTGTGGTTGGCGAACGAGAAATGGCCGGAGCTGTGGCCGGTGCTCGTGGACAACAAAGACCAGACCGCGGGCAATGCTTTCGGTCTGGCCGGGTATCCGTACATGACGCTGATCGGCGCCGACGGCAAGGTGCTGTGGCGCAACAGCGGCGAGATCTCTGCTGAAGCATTGACCGACGCCGTCAACGCCGCGCTCGGCAATTAGTCAGCGCGGTGGGGCTAACCCCGCACAACACCGCCCCGCACAACACCGCCCCGCACAACACCGCCCCGCGCAACACCGACTTCGGGTAACACCGCCCTGGCATTGCACCGCCTGAGCCAGGATGCGAATGAGAATGATTCCTATTCGTGATAGGATGCAGGGATGACCAAAAACTTCAACGCCTCGTCGCTGCGCCGACGTGGCATCGCGTCCTTCGCTGTCCTTTCCCTTGCCGCACTCGGGCTGTCCTGTTCGGGTGAAGACCAATCGCAGCCGGTCGACGAGCCGACAGCCGACACGACCGCACCCGAAACGACGGATGCCCCTGCTGTCGATTTGCCCGACGTCGTGGTCACTTACTCTGTACTTGCGGCTGTGGTGAGCGAGCTCGTCGACGGAGTCGCTGATGTCGTGACCATCATTCCCGATGGTCAAGACCCACACGAATTTGAACCATCAGCAAAAGATCTTGAGAACATCAATAACGCCGCCTTCGTCGTGGCGAACGGTCTCAACTTTGAAGAAGGACTAGACGAGGCGTTGGAGAAGTTGCATGATGCGAATGGGCCCGTTTTCTTCGTCGGTGAGCACATCACCGTGCGTGAAATGGAAGAAGATGGAGACGGCCACAGCCACGGCCACAGCCACGGCCACAGCCACGGCGACGACAAATCCAAGGATGACGATCACGACCATGATGACGACGACCACGGTGACGACGACCATGGTGACGACGACCACGGTGACGACGACCACGATCACTCAGCCGGTGACCCACACTTGTGGCTGAGCCCCGCAGTAATGCTGGAAATGTTGCCTGAATTGTCGGGCGAACTCGGCGCTGCGCTCGGTGTGGATCTCACGACCGCCACCGAACGGGTCACTGCCGACCTCACCGCGCTCGACACGGAGTTGCAGAGCATCATGTCGGGAGTTGCCGAATGTGAATTGGTCACTGGTCACGACGAGCTCGGCTACTTCGCCGATCGCTATGGGTGCGAAACAATCGGAGCGGTGATCCCCAGCCTCACCACAACATCCGAGGCATCAGCGGGCGAGCTCGCCGACCTGAAAGAGACGATTGCCGAGCACGGAGCCAAAGTCATTTTCACCAGTCTCGGCACGCCACAAGCCGTCGCCAACCAAATCGCCAAGGAGACCGGGGTCGAAATCGTCGAGCTCAGCACGCACGTAATGGGCTCGGCAACTTCGTACGCTGATTTCATGAGGCTCGTCGCCAACCAAATCGCCGACGCCCTCAAGTAAGCCGTCGTCGTCATGCCGGGTGGGGCACTGCTCGACCCGTTCGTCGCGAACGAGTTCATGCGCCAAGCACTAGTCGCCAGCGTCCTCGTTGCCCTCGTATGTGCGGTGACCGGTACCTATGTGGTGCTGCGCGGTCTGTCGTTCGTCGGCGATGCGCTCGCTCACGGCGTGGTCCCCGGCATCGCCGCTGCGTTATTAATGGGTGTGTCGGGCGTACTCGGGGCGGCGGTCAGTGCGGCAGTCATGATGACGGGCATTTCCGTAATCACGCGCAAGTCGCGGCTGTCGAGTGACACGGCAATTGGTTTGTTGTTCGTCGGCATGTTGGCACTTGGGGTAATCATCACCTCGCGATCGCGCAGCTTCGTCGGCGATATCACCCGAATACTCTTTGGTGAATTGCTCGGTGTCACGACGAGCGACTTACTGTGGCAGTCAGGTGCGCTCGCGATCGTCAGTGCGGCGGCAATCATCGCCCACCGACCATTTGTGCTCATGTCAATCGACGACGGTCTCGCACGCACATCCGGATTCTCGGTGCCGTTCTTCCACTCACTCATGTTGGTGCTGGTTGCAATTACCGTCGTAGCGAGTTTCCAGAGCGTGGGCACGCTGCTGGTGCTCGGCATGTTGGTCGCGCCGGCAGCTTCTGGTGCTCTGTTGGCGCGAAGAGTTAGCTCGATGATGCTGATTGCCGCCGCCTACGGCACCGCCGCGAGTTACATCGGGCTGCTGGTGAGCTACCACTACAACCTCGCGGCGGGTGGAAGCATCGTCTTCGTCGCGGTTGCCCTCTTCGGGATGACCGCCGTAGTCGCCTCAACTGTGGCGCGTCGGCGCGAAGCAGAGGTCCCCCATCAGCACGAGCACCGCCACTAGTCGCATGCACACGCCAGCCTGCACGATAAAGAGCGAGTCGTTGGCTGTCGGCTACGGGCGTCACACAATCGTCGGCGACCTCAACCTGCACCTCATGACCGGCGACCTCGTCGCGCTGATCGGCACCAACGGCTCGGGAAAGTCGACACTGCTGAAAACCCTGGCCGGCATGCAGACCGCGCTCGCCGGCAGTGTGTCGGTGCTTGATGCCGCCCCAGGTGCGTCGCCCAAGCGCGTGGCATACCTGCCGCAGCACCCCGTGTCGTCACACACGTTGCCATTACGAGCGCGGGACGTCGTGGCGATGGGCCGCTACGCACATCTTGGGCTGTTCAAGCGCGCCGGCGCTACCGATCGCAAAATCGTGGAGCGAACGATGCATCGCACCGGTGCAGCCGAGTTTGCCGATAAGCCACTTCGTGAGATGTCGGGCGGGCAGCAACAACGCACGCACCTCGCCCAGGTGCTCGCGCGTGATGCAGAAGTGCTGTTGCTCGATGAACCAACGGCCGGGCTCGACATCGCCGGCAAGGCAGCGGTTGCCGACATCATTGCCGCCGAGCGTGCACGCGGTGTGACGGTAGTGCTCGCCACGCACGATCTGGCTGATGCAACGTCAGCTACGGCAGTGATGTTGCTGGCACAGCGGGTCGTGGCGTTCGGCCCACCGGCTCAGGCGCTGAGCGACGACAACGTGCGTGAGTGCTTCGGCTTCACCCAGCCGCATTAGCGACCCGAGTCGCCCCGCACTCTGCCGACTAGTTGCGGTCTTCAAGCGCGAGCAGCCGTCGCTTCATCGCCAACCCCAGCGCGTAGCCGCCGAGCGAACCATCGCTGGCGATCACGCGATGGCACGGCACGATGATCGGCACCGGGTTGGCGCCGTTTGCCGTGCCTACTGCGCGCGTCGCGCGCGGGTTACCGATTCGTCTTGCCTGTTGGGCATAGGAGATGGTCGTACCGTACGGAATCTCGCTCATCTCGGCCCATGCTCGTTGTTGAAACTTGGTGCCCTTGAGATGAAGCGGGACATCGAATCGCCGACGCTTGCCGGCAAAGTACTCGCGCAGCTGACCCACTGCCTTTTCGGCGTAGCGGTTGGCCTTGGAATCGCCGTCGATGCTCGCTAGTTGCTTCACGCGTTCGATCGCCACGACGCCGATGGCATCAGCCGTGACGCGCAGCACCCCTACCGGAGTGTGCAGTGACCGTCGAGCGAGAGTGCGCTCCCGCTTTTGTTTCGTGGTGTTGACGCTGTTGTTCGCGGATGCGCGGGTCATGTTCACGACGTTGCGGGCGTGAGCGTTGCCGTGATCACGGCCTTCACATCGGGCAGTCGTGGCTGACCCTGACCCGTGCGGTGCAGGTGTGCGGCTTCGGCGTGATACGCCTCAAGTGTCGCGCGAACCGAATCAACCGCATAGACGCTGCCGTCGACGATCGGGCCACGAACTCGGTTGATCACTGCTTCGACATCCGCACCATTCAACGTGCGGTGCCACTCCAACGCGTGCGCCAAGCACAAGATCTCGTAGCGGTTGGCCTCGAGCATCGTGCGCGTGCGGTCGTAAATCTCCCGCAGACGCTTCTCCACACGTTCACCCAGCACGGGTGACGCCTTGAGGTCGTCCTCTGGTTGCTTGCCGTTGCCACCGTTGCCCGCGCCGCCGGCTGAACCAGCGACGAGCACCGAGTGCGAAGCGATGTTCTCGCCCATGCCCCAACGCGACTCCATCACCAACGCGAGTCGCGTGGCGTTGTCGAGGTCGCCGCCCACGCCGTTGGTGCTGTCACCGTCGAAGAACATCCGCTCGCCGACGAGGCTGGCGATCGAAATTTGGATGTCGTTTTCCAGTTCGGTCTTCCACTCGAACATTCGCTCGACGATCGGCACGCGCGAGACGAAACCGCCCACGTCACCGCGTCGCTCGATGGTGGCGACGTCAATCTGGAAGTCAGCCTTCAAGCGGTACGCCGCAATTGCGTGGCACGCTTCGTGAATCGCAATCGCATGACGCTCACGGTCGATGTACTCGAAACCGTCGGTGACGCCGTGCTCCTTCAGGCTTTTCGCGGCGATGATGTCGCGCCATTCGATGACTTCGCGACCGTCGCGCAGCGCCGCCATGAGCCCTTCGTTGACGACGTCTTTGATTACCGCGCCGGATGAGTACGGGCTCGAGGTCGCGAGCCGCTCGATGTCGGCCTCGGTGAGTGAGTTCTTCACCTTGTCGAGATACCCGCGGTACGTGCGAATGCGCCCCTCGCGCGACGGATACCCGACGCGAAACTTGCGGTCGATTCGACCCGGGCGCAACAGTGCCTCGTCGAGCGAGTCGGGCAGGTTCGTCGCCATCACGTGCAGAATGCGGTACTTCGGCGGATTCG
>Ga0208047_1000297_pt1 | contig 18765 bp, 13 predicted proteins | sample Kivu_220m_FD_184162 | JGI IMG/M metagenome (GOLD analysis project Ga0208047, IMG submission 184162) | Freshwater microbial communities from Lake Kivu, Western Province, Rwanda to study Microbial Dark Matter (Phase II) - Kivu_220m (SPAdes)... | ecosystem: Environmental > Aquatic > Freshwater >...
CCAGCAATTAATCATCTTGGCCTAATTTTATCCTAAATAAGAATAAAATAACTGCTATTTTCGTAATAATTATATCAGGCATTTTCCAGATTGTGCTTTTTAGGGCAAAAATTTATGCAATTTTTAGTTTTATGAGTGCCTAAACTATCTGAAATTGTGGTAATATTAAATTAATTGGATAAGGTGATCTTTTAAATACTTAAGAATTCAAGTAGGTGTTATATCGGAACAGGCACAAGTGGGGGCAGCCTTTTAAGGGTTAAAAACTCTGCTTTTATTATATTTATTAAATAAATCTTGGTTTTAACCTTTACATCTTTAATATTTCTTGCAAGAAAAATATTAAAGATATTAACACAGATAAATAAAAGCAGCAGGAATGTAATTATTGCATTGGCGCTATGCCTGTAAATATGATCTGCTTTCCAGGTATTTGCTGTTTCGTTAAAACATTTATTTTCTATCTGCCAGCGGCTGTGGCAAATCTTAACAGTATTTTTAAGATCACCCATACTATCATCCAGTAAATTTGTTACCCACATCCAGTTAGAAACTTCGGTCTTTTCTTGCCAGCCTTTACCATCTTTTGCATGTATTTTCTTTGTAGTTGTCTCCTCTGACACAATAACCCTTACATCCTTTCCATATCCATCCCAGCATCCGCTTATTGTATGATCCCATATTCTATATGTGGTTTTACCTTCTGTGTATATTTTAGGTTCGGTAAGAAGTGAGAGTTTATTTGCTTCTTCAAAGAGCTGTCTTCTTTCTTCCTTAAGCACTGCTATTGTTTTTTTATGGTGAGATTCTAAAAGCTTAAATATTTTCTCATTTAAATAAAGTGCATCACCAATTAATATCTTAAATGCCTTAGGATAATTTTTGCACACCCTTTCAATTAATCTGTATGAGCTTGTAACCTCAGACTCACCAGGAAGTATTGGTTCAATATCAAGCACAAATGAATGCTTGCCTCCTGCCAGTATAAAAGCGGTAAAACTATGATAATACTCATATTTTATTCCGTTTTTTACCTTTCGCTTTCTTTTTTTACATTGACTGCACTTGCAGTATTGGCTTACGGTAAGTTCATGACCATCAATTATTGCTGTCCACTGGCCCAGGTAAGGAGCAAGCATCTTTTTAGCTCTTGCTACTTTGTAAACATGTGCACCCACATCTCTTATACTGTCAATGTCTACTTTATCAGCAACTCTTGCAATGGTTGATATTGACGGGAGCTTGCTTGCTACCTTGCTTTGAGAAAAGCCGTGTAGTGAACCAAGGCTTGCAATATGAATAAATACAATGGCTGCTAAAATTTTTATTGTTAAAATCTTCGGTTTTATTCTTCTGTCTGTTATATATGCCAGTTTGCCAAAAAGACCAAAGTGTTTCTCTGAATATTTTATTATTCTTCTAAACATGGCTTTTATCCAGTTTTAACTGCTCATAATTTAGCTCGGATACTTTCTCTAAAAGCTCTTTTATTTTGTGATAATTGTCTATCTTCTTTTGCATATCTTCTTCAAGTCTTACCGGTACATAAGTCATTGATGTTTTTTTATCCTGCTTTCTACACAGATACAAAGAGATATGCTTTTTGTCCTGGGTGGCGCATCTGCATCTGGGGTTTCCGCATACCCTTTTCATAGTAACTGCATTTCCCCTTATGTAGTTTCCACCATATACAAGTTTTGCAAGATGAGATGTGGCCTTTTTTAGCTCAAGCTCCATGTATTTTCTGTTCATCTTATACTCCTTTCTTATATGATATTACTTAGTAATATCATATATAGAGGTAAAAATCAATCATTTCTCCAAATCGAATTTGCTTATTGTCTAAATTTGATGATTTATTGCCTTTATAGTGGTATTATTTAGAAAATTTATTCAAGATGATTAATTGCTGAAATATAATAGATTCCCCTGTCATTTCCTCCGGTTTTTCTACTTTTAAAAAATCCAATATTGTGGGCGCAATATCACTTAATTTAAAATTGTTATCTTTATTTTTTAATCTTATTTTTGAATTACAAACTATAAAAGGCACTGGCGATGTAGAGTGAGCAGTTATGGTCTTTCTATCAACAGAGCATATCATTTCCTCCGCATTACCATGATCCGCTGTTATTAACGCCAGTCCGCCATTTTTATTTAATTCTTCAACTACTCTTCCCACACACCTGTCCACTGTTTCAATGGCTTTTATAGCGGCATCAATGTGACCGGTATGTCCTACCATATCAGGATTTGCGTAGTTTAATATTATTACATCATGTTTTTTTAATTTAATTTTACTTATAACAGTATCGGTGACTTCAAAAGCACTCATTTCCGGTTTCAAATCGTAGGTCGCAACTTTGGGAGAAGGAATCAATATCCTATCCTCGCTTTTAAATGGTTTTTCAATACCCCCGTTAAAGAAGAAAGTGACATGAGCATATTTTTCAGTTTCAGCAATTCTTAATTGTTTTAAATTATTATTTGAGATAACCTCTCCTAAAGTATTTTTGATTTTTTGCGGATGGAATGCTACTGGAGCATTAAACGTTTTGTCATATTGAGTCATGCACACAAAGTGGACTTTCGGCGGCTTCTTGCCCCTATCAAACTCTTTAAATCTATCACTTATGAGTGCTCTGGTAAACTGTCTTGCCCTATCAGGCCTGAAATTAAAGAATATTACAGAATCTCCTGATTTAATCTTCGCCTTTTCTTCATCTCTGCTCCTAACTACAGATGGGACAACAAATTCATCATCTATATTATTACTGTAAGATCTTTCAACAATATCGGCAGCTGTTTTAAATTTTTCCCCAATTCTATATACCAGAGTATCATAGCTTTTTTTAACCCTGTCCCATCTATTATCCCGATCCATGCTATAATATCTCCCACTAACCGACGAAATCTCACCAATCCCTTTTTTCTTTAAATAATAATCTATTTCCTCCAGATATGGTATTGCACTTCTGGGAGGAACGTCTCTTCCATCAAGAAAGGCATGTATAAATAAATTTTTTATTTTACTGTCATTGGCCAGATTAATTAATGCTTTAAGGTGTTCTATATGGCTATGCACACCACCATCTGATACCAGCCCCATCAGATGAAGACTGCTATTATTTTTTTTTACATTTTCGATGGCTCCAGTTAATACTTTATTTTTAAAAAAAGCTCCGTTCTTAATTTCTTTATTTATTCTTGTTAATTCCTGGTATACAACTCTTCCCGCTCCAATATTTAGATGACCTACTTCAGAATTTCCCATTTGACCTTCTGGAAGTCCTACTGCTTCTCCTGATGCATCCAGTCTGGTATTCGGATAAATTTTATAATTATTATCCATATAAGGGGTTTTAGCAAGTCTAATAGCATTGCCATCAATCTGGGCGGAAAGACCCCAGCCATCTAATATTATTAAACAAATTGGTTTTATTGTTTTAGCTCTATGTGTCACTGCTATCCTGATAATTAATTATTGCTATAAAATCATCAACTTCCAAACTCGCGCCACCAACCAATGCTCCATCAATATCTGACATGTTCATAAGTTCTGAAATATTGAAGGGCTTAACACTTCCACCGTACTGAATTCTTATAATTTCAGAAATCTTTTTATTGTAAATTTCTTCTATCTTCCTTCTTATAGCCAGGCACATATCATTTGCATCTTCCGATGTCGCAGTTCTACCGGTACCAATAGCCCAGATTGGTTCATAGGCTATAGTAAGATCAACAATATCCTCTTCATCAATACCAACCAGACATTCTTTCAGTTGGTCCATAACAAATTCCTCAGCCTTACCACTTTCTCTTATTTTCAACGACTCACCAATGCACATAATGGGTTTCAAGTCTGTGTTAAAAGCAGCGTTTACTTTTCTGCTAACACCCTTGTTGGTCTCACCAAAATACTGCCTTCTTTCACTATGACCAATTATTACATATTCAACACCCAATGCTTTTAGCATTTCCGGTGAAATCTCCCCTGTAAAAGCACCTCTAGACTCGTAATACATATTCTGTGCGCCAAGCTTAACTTCAAGATTATCACTGTCAATTATGGTTTTCACGCTCTTTAAAGCTGTTGCAGGCGGGCAGACTGCTACTTCACAATTATTTTTATTCTTATACTTATATTCAAGATCCTGCATAAAATTTACAGCTTCCAAATGAGTCATATTCATTTTCCAGTTCCCAGCTATAAAAGGTTTCCTCATTTCTATAATTCCTTTCAAAATAATTTACATTATTTTCAATTATTTATCCAAAAGAGAAATTACACCCGGTAATTCCTTACCCTCAAGGAGTTCTATAGCAGCTCCCCCACCACTTGAAACATGTGAAAATTTTGGGGACAGATTATATTTTTTTAATGCTGCCAGTGTGTCTCCACCACCCGCCACGGTAACTGCCGGGCTTCCGGCAATTGCGTAAGCAATACTCCTGGTTCCATTTGAAAAACTATCCCATTCAAAAACACCGACAGGACCATTCCAGAAAATAGTCCTGGCACCTAAAATTTCTTTTTTAAATAATTCTACACTTTTATCTCCAATATCCATACCCATCCAATCTACCGGCATTGATTGTACAGATACTAGTTTTTTTTCTGCATCACCATCAAATTCTTTTGCAACAACAATATCTATAGGCAGTACTAAATTAACATTATTCTTTTTAGCCAGAGTAAGCATTTCTTTTGCAAAACCAGTCTGATCGTCTTCACAAATTGATTTACCTACCTCATAACCCTGTGCTTTTAAGAAAGTATAAGTCATTCCCCCACCTAATATTAAGCTATCCACTTTACCTAACAAGTTTTTTATAACCTTTATTTTATCCGAAACCTTGCTTCCTCCAAGTATGGTTAGAAAAGGCCTTTCCGGTGACTCCAGAAGAGATGTTAAAACCTCAATTTCTTTCTTCATTAGAAATCCTGCTACTGACGGAAGGTATTTGGTTACTCCCGTAACAGATGCGTGGATTCTATGCGCCGCGCCGAAAGCATCATCGACATATATGTCTGCCAGAGAAGCAAGTGATTTTGAGAATTCATTACTATTTGCCTTTTCTCCGGGATCAAACCTCAGATTTTCAAGCATTATAATTTCACCATAATCCATTTCAGTATCTACATATTCTTTAATTTCCAGGGAATAAATCTGGTCAAATTTCTTAACTTTCTTACCAGTTAATTGCTCCAGCCTTTTTGCTGCAGGATCCAGCCTGAATTTATCTTCAGCCTTCCCTTTTGGCCTTCCCAGATGTGACATCAAAATAACCTTGGAATTGTTTTTAATAAGATAATTAATAGTTGGTAAGGATAGTCTGATTCTTATATCATCAGTGACATTCAACTCACTGTCCAGAGGAACATTGTAATCCACTCTGACCAATACTTTTTTATTTTTAACATCAATATCTTCTATTGTTTTTTTATTAAACATTTTCACCACCAAAGCCTTATTTCACAAATAACCGAGGCCCCAAAACCCCGGTTATTTATTATTTACAACTATTTACTAATTATTTCATAATAAAATTAATTACATCATATAGTCTGCTTGAATATCCCCACTCATTATCATACCATGATAAAACTTTAATCAAATTATCTTGCTTGAAAGTACATAGAGCATCAAAAATTGTAGAATGAGCATCACCAATAACATCTGCAGATACAATTGGATCTTCACAATATCTTAAGACACCTTTAAATCCCGGCTCTTTTGAAGCTTTTTGGAAAGCGCTATTTACATCTCCAACAGAACAGTCCTTTTCAACTTCTACCGTTAAATCGACCAATGAACCTACAGGTATTGGAATTCTAACTGCCAGACCATCAAGCTTACCGTTCAGTTCAGGAATTACCAAACCTATTGCACTTGCGGCACCGGTTGATGTAGGTATAGCCGACAGAGCTGCAGCTCTTGCTCTTCTTAAGTCTTTATGAGGTAAATCCAGGATTCTTTGATCATTAGTATAGGCATGTATGGTAGTCATAATACCATTCTTTATAACAAAATTATCATGCAGAACCTTGCATAATGGTGCGAGTGCATTTGTGGTGCAAGAAGCGTTTGAAATTATATTATGCTTATCTTTATTGTATTTGTTATGATTTACACCCAGCACCATTGTAATATCCGCTCCGTCCTTTTTGCAGGGTGCAGTGACTACCACTTTTTTAGCGCCGGCAGTCAAATGCTTGGTAACATCCTCTCTGGTTCTGAATATTCCTGTAGATTCCAGAGCAACATCAACTCCCAGGTCTTTCCATGGAAGCATTGCGGGGTCTTTAATAGATGTAATCTTTATTTTTTCCCCGTTAACTTCTATGTAATCATCCCCGGCTTTAATCTCGGCATCCAGAGTTCCATATATTGAATCATATTTCAGGAGATGAGCAAGAATTTTTGAATCAAAAAGATCATTTATAGCTACAACATCAATATTACCATCTTTATCATACTTTAATTTTGCCCTTAAAAACTGCCTCCCTATTCTTCCAAATCCATTTATTCCTACTTTTATTGCCATTCTATTCCCCCCTTACTAAAACATGATAATCAAAGATTTTAAACATATTTTATACAAATATAAAATACTTCTAATTAAATATAAACCGTGTAATTTTAACAAATTTACTTAAATCAATAAAGCAAATTTTTACAAAATTTTTATAAAAAACATCTCTGATTTATCTTAAAAACGCAAGTTTTTTCTGGTAATATTAATTATTCTTACCAATATCTCTATAGAATAATTTTATAGAATAACCTTTTAACTTTAAATATTCATATATCTTATCTGAAAGTACTACTGAACGGTGCTTCCCACCTGTACATCCTATGCCAATACCTAAATAACTTTTCCCCTCTGCAATGTAATTAGGAATTAAAAAGTCCAGCATCTTTTCAAACATACGCAGAAATTCCTTTGTTTCTTCACGGCATAAGACAAAATCAATCACTTTTTTATTTCTTCCATCCAGATCCTTTAATTCCTCATTATAAAATGGATTCGGCAGGAATCTCACATCCATCACAATATCCACACTTTCAGGTAATCCATATTTATACCCAAATGAAGTAATTGATATCTGTAGAAGCTTACTCTTTTCAACATCACTCATCATGCATTCTGTTATAGCTATCCGCAGCTCTTTTGAATTTAACAGTGAGGTATCTATAACAACATTAGATACTTCTCTGAGCCTGTTCATTCTTTCAATTTCTCTTTCAATTCCACTCCCAAGATTGCCATTCTCAACTAACGGGTGCTTTCTTCTGGTTAAAGAATATCTTTTTACTATTGCGCTCTTAGAGGCTTCTAAAAACAGGATTTTATATTCTATTTTTCTCTCATTAAGCTTATCCAGAGTCTTGTATATTTCATCAAAAAAATACCCGCTTCTTAAATCTATTGCAAAGGCTACTTTGTTGATATTCCTGTCCTCCATAGAGAAATAATCAATAAGATTCAATAAAAGATGAGCCGGTAAATTATCTATGCAATAATAGCCCGCATCCTCAAAGTATTTAAGGGCTTCTGTCTTTCCAGCTCCAGATAATCCGGTAATTATAACTATTTTTATCTTGCCTTCTATTTTTTCTTTCTTTGCAATCATATTTCTTTTTTTAAAATATCAGAACACACGTTTAAAATATATACTATTTTAATCTTTTTAATCTTTTTTTTCTCTAAAGAAAATAATTTTAGAAACTACTATACTGATAATGCTGATAACTATAGAGCTCCAGACATATCCCCAGAAACCCTCTATTTCCAATCCTTTAATAATTGAATCTACAATCCATAACATACCCGCATTTATAATAATATTGAAAAGTCCCAGAGTTAATATATTAATGGGCAGAGATAAGATTTTAACAATAGGCTTAACCAGTAGATTAAATAAACCCAGAAGTAAACCAGCAAGAAAAGCAATCTTAAATTTATCCCAGGTAGTATCTCCTGATATATATATAAATGGTAAAAAATATGAAGCAACTGCTATAGAAAAAGTAAGTATCACCCAATCTAAAAACCATTTTAGCAAATTGACCACCTTATCCTTTATCTATGGATATTTCTATATATATTAGCTGCATCTTTATAATTTAATCCCTTTATATTCATCAAATCCTTTATGGTCTTGCTTTTTAACTCTTCAATTGAGCTTATGTTTTCAAAAATATATTTCTTCTTTTTTTCTCCTATACCCTTTATCCCGTCCAGCAGAGAATCAGTCATACTCCTACCCCTTAACCGCCTGTGATAGTTCACAGCAAACCTGTGAGCTTCATCCCTGACTTTTATAAGAACGCGCATATAATTATCACTTAAATCGAGCTTAATCCCATCAGGATATTTGCTGCAGAATATTGTTTCTTCTTTTTTTGCAATGCTGATGATATCAATATCCTGTATTTTTCTTTCACTTATTAATTTACTTGCAGTATTAAATTGCGCCTTGCCGCCATCGATTATTATTAAATCTGGTTTTTCATAGAAGCTGTTTCCTTTTTTTATTTCCCCACCTTCCAGATACCTTAACCTTCTGGTGACAATTTCTCCTATCATTCTGCAATCATCCTGACTGGCTACAGTTTTTATTTTAAAATATCTATAATCATTCGTTAGTAGTTTACCATCCAGAGCAACAGACATTGATCCCGCAGGGAATGTATTTTTTAGATTGGAAATATCAAAACATTCTATTCTTCTAGGAATATTCACCAGTCCAAGAACTTTCTTTAACTTGACAAAGTTTTTATAAATCTTACTGTGCCCGGTATTTTTTTCAAACTTTTTTTTCTCCAGGTATAACTTTGAATTTCTTACTACCATCTCCATTATTTTTTTCTTCTCACCAATTTTTGGAACACTTATTTCAATCTTTCCACCTTTCTTTTCAGTCAGCCACTTTGATATCAATTCTGTGTTTTTAATCTCAAAAGGACAGAAAATCTTAGAGGGAATATCGTTTATATTTGAATAATAATTTTCAATAAAGTTGGATAAAATTTCTTCATCATTAAAATATCTGGTGTTATTTATAGTAAAATTACTAACAACTGCCAGTACTCCTGATCTATAAGTAAATAGACTTATAACTGCGTCATCTGCATCTCTGGCAGTAGAAATAAAGTCCCATGTACTTTCAGCGGTAAAAAATATTTTTTGGTCCTTATGAAGTTTATTAAAATCCTCTATTTTATTCCTAAGTTCTGCTGCTTTTTCAAATTCTCTATTCTTTGAATACTGCTCCATTTTTGCTTTTAACCAGTCAATAATAGTTTTATCTTTTCCCTTTAGAAATAGCATTATAAAGTCAATATTCTTGCAATATTCTTCTTGAGAAACATTGCCATCACACGGAGCCAGGCATAATTTAATATGGTAATTGAGACAGGGCATATTTGTACTTTTACCTGGACTGGCTTTCTTGCAATCCCTTACAGGAAATATTCTTCTCAAATATTCAAGAGTTTTTCTTACAGCTCCTGCATCAGTATAAGGCCCGAAATATTTTGCACCCTTAATGTTTCTATCTCTGGTTAAAAACACTCTTGGAAATTTTTCATTAACTGTAACCGCAATAAACGGATATGACTTATCATCTTTTAAATCTATATTATATTTTGGTTTATTTTTCTTAATTAAACTACCTTCAAGTATTAACGCTTCTGTTTCATTATCTGTGACTATATAATCTATGGATTTAATTTTTTTTGCAAAATTTAAAGGCTTAGCATATAAAAAATTATCACTTTTATCTTGAAAATAGCTTTTTACCCGGCTGTAAAGATTTTTTGCTTTACCAATATAGATGATTTTGCCTTTAGAATTTTTAAAAATATACACTCCGGACTTCTTCGGCAGTATCTTTAAAAGTTCCTTTATTTTATACCCCTGATAATTATTTTCATTTATTTTTTTATCTACTGCTACCGTATTCATACAGTTGTTCCTTAATCAAATTTTTATCCATATACATCTTTAGAAAATTTCCTGTGTAAGAATTTTTGTTTTCTGCCACTTCTTCTGGAGTCCCCTGGGCAATAATTCTTCCGCCTTTATTTCCCCCTTCAGGCCCAAGGTCTATAATATAATCAGCAGTTTTAATCACTTCAAGATTATGCTCAATTACCAGCACAGTATTTCCTGCATTAACTAATCTTTTCAATATTGCCAGTAACTTATTTATATCATCAAAATGCAGTCCAGTAGTGGGCTCATCCAGCAGATATAAAGTATTGCCTGTACTCTTTTTTGAAAGTTCTGTAGAAAGTTTGACCCTCTGTGCCTCTCCACCCGATAAGGTTGTAGAAGGCTGCCCTAATTTAATATACCCCAAACCTACATCATTAATTAATTCCAGTTTTTTGCTGATTCTTGGAATATTTTTAAAAAGGTTCATGGCTTCTTCAACAGTCATATTCAGAACACCATCAATATTTTTTTCTTTGTATTTTATTTCTAAAGTTTCGCGATTAAATCTCTTGCCTTTACAAACTTCACAGGGGACATAAACATCAGGTAGAAAATGCATCTCTATTTTAATAAGACCATCCCCGTTACAGGCTTCACATCTTCCACCTTTTACATTAAAACTAAACCTGCCCGGCTTATAGCCCTTAATTCTGGAATCATGCGTTTTTGAAAACAACTCCCTGATATAAGTAAAAACACCTGTATATGTTGCCGGATTTGAGCGTGGAGTTCTTCCTATTGGTGACTGATCAATAACAATCACTTTATCCAGATTCTCGTAATTGAGTATTCCGTCATGCGCACCGGCACTGCGGTTTGTTCTCATCAGCAAATTGGAAAGAGATGGATATAATATTTCATTTACAAGGGTGCTTTTACCAGACCCGGAAACTCCGGTTACTGCAATTAATTTTCCTAAATCTATATGGACATCAATGTTTTTTAAGTTATGTTCCCTGGCACCTTTAATAATTATATATTTACCGCTTCCGTTCCTCCTTATTTCGGGTATCGGTATAAATCTTTCTCCGCTCAGATATTTTCCGGTTATGGATCTATCACAGTTATATATGCCATCCAGTTTTCCGCTGAATACAATTTCTCCACCATGTATGCCGGCTCCTGGTCCTATGTCAACTACAAAATCTGAATTTCTTATGGTTTCCTCGTCATGTTCTACTACTATTATGGTATTTCCCAGATCTCTTAGACGCTTCAGGGCATTTATTAACTTTTTATTATCTCTCTGGTGAAGACCGATACTTGGTTCATCAAGTATGTATAGAACTCCTACCAGTCCTGACCCGATCTGTGTGGCCAATCTTATCCTCTGGGATTCACCTGCGGATAAAGTGCTGGATTTCCTATCCAGAGTCAGGTAACTAAGCCCCACATCTTTTAAAAAATTCAGGCGTTCGATAATTTCTTTAATCAGTCTTTCACCTATTATTTTTTCTCTTTCAGTCAATTTAAGCGATCTTAACCACTCAATACCCTCTTCAATTGTTTTTTCACAAAAGTCAGCTATAGATAACGAACTAATTTTAACTGCCAGGATTTCCCGCCGGAGTCTTTTACCGTTACATCCACTGCATGGTCTGCTGCTTATCATTTTCTCTATTTTAATTCTTTGACTCTCAGATTCTGTCTCCAGATATCTTCTACTCAAATTATTTACAAGACCCTCAAATTTTAGATAATAATGTCTTAATTTACCCTTATAATTTATATAATTAATTTTTATCAGTTTTCCATCAGTCCCAAATAAGATTATCTTTTTTGCATATTCATCAAGATTCTTAAAAGGAGTATTTAAATTGAACCTATATTCTTCAGCCAGACTTCTCATTAACTGGGAATAATAATTTGAATAACTCATATTAAAGAAAGGAATAGCTCCATCCATTATACTTAACTCAGGATGCTCTACAATTAAATCAGGATCTATTTCCTTACTTATACCCAGACCGCCACACTCCCTGCAGGCTCCATAAGGGCTGTTAAAAGAAAACATCCTGGGGGTAAGTTCCTCAAAATCTATTCCACAATCTACGCAGGAAAAATTTTCAGAGAAGCTGTGTATTTCTCCGGAATCCAGCAGTTGAATATATACAACGCCGCTGCTTTCTTTAAGCGATATTTCAATATCTTCAGAAAGCCTTTTTTTTATATCCGGTTTTATTTTTAGCCTGTCAACTATAACTTCAATATTATGTTTAACGTTTTTATCTAATTTAAAATCAAAGTCTTCCTCTAGTTCATAAACCCTGCCGTCTATTCTGACTCTTGCATATCCGCTCTTCTTGACATTTTCGAAAGTCTTTATATATTCACCCTTTCTGCCCCTTATAATAGGTGAAAGGACCTGGAATTTCATTCCTTCAGGTAATTCCATTACTCTATCCACTATTTGATCTACTGTCTGTCTGGTTATGAGCTTACCGCACCTATGACAATAAGGTATCCCAATTCGAGCATATAGAACCCTGAGATAATCATATATCTCAGTAATAGTTCCTACTGTAGACCTGGGATTTTTAGAAACACCTTTCTGATTTATGGATACTGCTGGTGATAAGCCCTCTATTAAATCAACATCGGGTTTTTCCATCTGTCCCAGAAACTGTCTTGCATAAGAAGAAAGTGATTCTACATATCTTCTCTGTCCTTCAGCATAAATGGTGTCAAATGCCAGTGATGATTTTCCTGATCCGCTTACGCCGGTGAAAACTATAAACTTGTTTCTAGGGATTCTTAAATTTATATTTTTAAGATTATGCTCCCTGGCACCCTTTATTATTATTTCTTCTTTCATAAGTATTATCTTTTAACCTCTATATTAGTTATTTTTTTTATTCTCTTTATTTCATCCCTGATAGCAGCAGCCTTTTCAAAATTCAATTCCCTTGCTTCCAGGTACATTTCCTCTTCCAGGCCACTTATTATAGTAGCTGCTTTAGAAGGGTTCATATCCAGCAATTTATATTCGCTGAATCTTTTTTTCTGTTCACTAACTTTAAAATCAGCTCTCACTTCCTTTTTGGTCTTTATCCCTCTGTTATATAATATGTCAGATATGGTTTTATTTATAGTTTTCGGTGTAATATTATGCTTCTTATTATATTCAATTTGCAGGTCTCTTCTCCTGTCGGTTTCAGATAGCGCATTTTTTATGGCATTAGTTATATTATCAGCATACATTATAACTTTTCCGTTAACATTTCTTGATGCCCTTCCAATAGTTTGTATAAGTGATATTTCTGACCTTAGAAACCCCTCTTTGTCTGCATCTAATATAGCAACCAATGATACTTCCGGGAGATCTAATCCTTCCCTCAGTAAATTTATTCCCACCAGCACATCGAATTCTCCAGTCCGCAGCCCCCTTAATATTTCCACTCTTTCCAACGTTTCTATAGTGGAATGTAAATACCTGACCTTAATTTTTTTACCCGATAGATAATCAGTAAGGTCTTCTGCCATTCTTTTAGTGAGAGTAGTTACCAGAACCCTTTCACCTCTACTCACGACTTTCTTTATCTCATATATTAGATCATCTATCTGACCTCTTGTTTTTCTTACAGAGACTTCTGGATCTACCAGGCCGGTAGGCCTTATTATTTGTTCCGCTATCTGACTGCTCGCTTTTCTCTCGTAGGGACCCGGTGTAGCTGAAGTAAATATCACTCTACTGACTTTTAATTCAAATTCTTCAAATTTTAATGGTCTATTATCTAAAGCTGAAGGAAGTCTAAATCCATAGTCTACCAGAGTTTGTTTTCTTGAGCGATCACCTTCATACATTCCCCTTATCTGAGGAATTGCAATATGTGATTCATCAATAACCACAAGAAAATCATCAGGGAAAAAATCCAGTAAGGTATTAGGCGCTTCTCCTGGTTTTTTTCCTAATATATGCCTTGAATAATTCTCAATACCACCACAAAATCCTAATTCTTCTATCATTTCCATATCATATCTTGTTCTTGATTCTATTCTCTGAGCTTCAAGCAGCTTATTCTGGTTTTTAAAATACTTTATTCTTTCCCCAAGCTCTTCTTCAATGGTCTCTAGAGCTTTGCCAACCCATTCCACAGTTGCTAAAAAATGAGTGGCTGGCGATATAATATATGCTTCTTTCTCTTCATAAATCTCTCCTGACACAGGATTAAACTCGACAATTCTTTCTAATTCATCTCCTAAAAGCTGCAATCTTACAGCCTTGTCCTGATATGCCGGGAATATTTCAATTGTATCCCCTTTGACTCTGAATTTACCATTGGAAAAATCATAATCATTTCTTTCATATCTTATATTGACCAACCTATCTATTATCTCCTCTCTTGGAAATTCTTCTCCCAGCCTTAAAATAATTCTCTGTCTTCCGTATTCAGAAGGTGATCCCAGACCATATATACAGGAAACGCTTGCAACTGCTATAACGTCATTTCTGGTATAGAGAGAATTAGTGGTGGATAATCTTAACTTTTCTATTTCTTCATTTATAGAAGTATCTTTCTCAATATACATATCCTTGCCGGGAAGATATGCTTCCGGTTGGTAATAGTCATAATAGCTTACAAAGTATTCTACTGCATTATTCGGGAAAAATTCCTTGAACTCGTTACAAAGCTGGGCTGCAAGTGTTTTATTGGGAGCCAGAACCAATGTTGGAAGCTGAACATTCTGTATCACATTTGCTATTGAATAAGTCTTTCCGGACCCAGTAACTCCCAGTAAACTTTGAAATTTAAAATTATCTTTAATGCCTTTCGTCAGCTGGCTAATAGCCTTATTCTGGTCCCCCTGAGGAGAATAATTGGATACTATTTTAAATTTAGAATCAAGCATACCATATGCTGTGTTTTTTATTTTATTTATACTTAAATATTTTTTAAAATTTTTTCTACTTTTTTTAACAAACTCTCTTTAGAGTTATTATTATTAATAATAAAATTCACTTTCTTTCTATTTATTTTTATATGCTGTCCTTCTATTCTTAATTCTACATCATCATCCAGAAAATTTTTATTCTTTAGAAAGATTTCTCTTCTCCTGTCAGAAGTATCAACCAGAATAATATAATCGCACATTATATCCAATTTACAGTCAAATAATATTGCTGCTTCTATTATTATATAATTTTTGTACCGGTTTTCATTTAAAATATTTTTCACTTCACTTCTAATTAAAGGAAACATTAATCTGTTCAATTTCTCCAGTTCCGTTTTGCTTGAAAAAACTTTTTCTGCTAAAGATTTGTAAATTAAATCCCCGTCGGAATTAAAAACCTCATCTCCAAATATTTTTCTAAGTTCATTCAGGATTTCGGGATTTTTTGAATAGATTTTTTTTGCTACCTTATCTACATCCAACATCAGGGTATTTCTCTTTATTTTTTTTATATATCTGCTTACAGTGCTTTTACCCGAAGCGATTCTGCCGGTAATTCCTAAGACTACTATTGTATATTCCTCCTGCTAATTTAGTAATTTAATGAGTTCATGTCTGGACAAAGAAGATTATAATCAATGTGAAAAAGATAATAATATCTAATGGTTTTTATAAAACATTATCGTGGTTCTATGAAGTTTTAAGGCACAAATTTGAATGGCTGAATATACTACTCTATATTGGCTTCTTCTTTCATTTCTTTCAATATTTCTTTTATTTGCCTTTTTTTATTGGATTCTTTATCTGATTCTTTATCTAAAACTTCTTTTTTTTCACTCTTTTCTTCTGATTTTGAATCTTTAACCTTTTTTTCTTCTTCTTTATCTTCAACTGGATTCTCGACTTGCTTAACACTGAAAGCCATTCTTCTCTTATCAAAATCTATATCAATAATTCTAACCATCAGCTCATCCCCGATTTTCGCAACATCACTTGGCCTCTTTACCGGTTCCAGACTTAATTCAGATATGTGCACAAGGCCTTCAAGGCCTTCCTCTATCTGTACAAATAATCCGAACTTTACTATTCTAGTCACTTTACCCTTTACCACATCTTTTACGGAATAATCTTTTATTCTTTCCAACCAGGGATCCTTTTGGGTTTGCTTTAAACCCAGAGATAGTCTTTGCTTTTCATAATCAATACCTAATATCTCTACATCTACTTCTTGATTAACATTAACCACTTCCGAAGGATGCTTTACATGATTCCAGGAAAGTTCAGATATATGTATCAGACCATCAACACCATCTACATCAACAAAAGCTCCGAAATCTGCGATACTGGTAATTATACCTTTTTTTATCTGACCGATCTCCATACTATTGAGTATTTCTTTTCGTTGTTCTTTTCTTTCATCTTCTATAATGACTTTCCGGGATAGGACAACATTATTTCTATGTCTATCGACTTCAATAATTTTACATACACATCTTTCACCAATATAGGACTGGAGATCTTTAGTTTTTCTAACATCTATTAATGATGCCGGTAAAAATCCCCTCAAGCCTATATCTACAATCAGGCCTCCCTTGACACACTCTAGAATCTCACCTTCAACAATATCGCCATTCTCATATATTTTCTCTATCCTATCAAAATTTTGCTCTACTTCAGCTCTTTTTTTTGATAGTATGAGGCGGCCATCTTGATCTTCCTTCTGAATTACCATTATCATTATTTCATCATCAACCTTCAGGACATCTCCAGGTTTTACATCATTTCTTATTGATAGCTCACTCCTGGGTATAACTCCTTCTGATTTAAAGCCCACATCAACTAAAACTTCATCTTTATCGATCTTTACTACCCTACCTTTAACCACATCACCATCATTCAAATTAACCATAGTGAGATCATAATTGGGAACCAGCTCACCTTTTTCATTTTTTATCATACAGTTGTCATTTGTTAGTTTATTATAAATATTATTCTCAGTCATATTTTTATAAATCAATCTCCTTTTTTAATACTCGAAAAGGATAGCATGCAAGAAAAGAATAATCAATATTATAAAATATTTTTTTAAATATACCAATTCTTGCCAGTTTTTATATCCACTCTAAGTTTTACTTTTAAACTCACGCAATTTTCCATTGATTCTATCACTATTTTTTTAATTTTTTCTAAATCTCTTTCCTTTAATTCCAATACCAGTTCATCATGAACATGAAGTATTATGTTACTGTCTATGTTATTTAATTTTAATTTGTTAAAAAGAATTACAGTAGAAAGTTTCACTATATCTGCAGCACTTCCCTGTATTGGAGTATTTACTGCAAATCTCTCTCCCAGGCTTCTTATTCTAACATTACTGCTTCCCAGCTCTTTTAAGTATCTTTTTCTACCAAAAATTGTGGTGGTGTAACCTTTTTTGTACGCATCATCTATTAAAAATTTTAAATATTTTTTCACCCCGGTGTATCTATCAAAATACTTTTGAATATATTCTTTAGCCTCCTCTTCCGGGATAGAAAGCCTGCTCTTCAGACCATATTCGGTCATTCCATATATTATCCCAAAATTTATAGCTTTTGCCTTTCTTCTTAAAGTAACATCAACATCATCATAACTTACTCCGAATATCTCTGAGGCTGTGCGATTATGTATATCTTCTCCCCTGTTAAATGAATCTATAAGATTCTCATCCCCTGATAAGTGCGCCAGCACCCTCAACTCAATTTGAGAATAATCTGAAGCCAGAATCAAATCATAACCTTTTCCAGGTATGAAAGCTTTTCTTATCTGCCTTCCATAATCAGTTCTTACGGGAATATTTTGCAGATTGGGGTCACTGCTGCTTATCCTTCCTGTAGACGTTCCTAATTGATTGTATGTAGTATGGACTCTCAAGTCTTCAGGATCTATTAAGGCGGGTAGAACATCAATATAAGTATTTTTTAGTTTGGTCTTTTCCCTCCAGTCCAGTATTTTTCTTATTATAGGAGAGCTGTCATAAATAGCTTTAAGAGCACCTGCATCTGTAGAAAATCCGGTTTTAGTTTTTTTTGTGACCGGAAGGTTTAGCTTTCCATAAAGAATCTCCGACAGTTGCTGTGAAGAATTTATATTAAACTCCTCACCGCAAAACTTATAAATTTCTTTCTCAAGTCTTCCTATATCCAGCTTATATTCCTCAATTAAACTGCTTAGATACTTTTTATCTATATTAACACCTGTATATTCCATCTCAGCCAGTACCTGTATAAGCGGCTCTTCTATCTGCCAGTATAACTTATCCAGTTTTTCCTTTTTTATCTTTTCAAGTAATCCAGTCTCAATTTTTTTATATAGACTTAATCTTTTTAATATTCCATCTAATTTTTCCCTGTCCGCCTTTATTTTCTGTTTCTCATTCTTATATAAATCAAGTATAAGCTGTTTTTTTTCTTTTATATCCTTGAATTCAATTAAATCACTGCTTTCTTTGCCTTCACTTAATTCGATATCTTCTATTTCCATATTCAGCAGATCACCGGTTATCTCATCCAGGGTAGTTGTAGATTTAAGTGGATTCAAGATTAAATATAATATTTTATAATCTATAAACTTCCCGCTTAAACAAATACCATAATTTTTTAAAATTTTATATATTCTTTTAAAATCAAAACCTGATTTTTTAATTTCCTTATTTTCGAGCAATTTTTTTATAGTCTCTCTTATAGCACTTTCATTTAGACTATCTCTTTCAATTAAAAAGGCGCTATCTGCTCCAGAATATAAAATAATACCGTAAAAAGCATCATCACCGGTAAATTCTGTAATATATATGTTCGTAGTAAGATTTTTATTTAAAATTTCTAA
>Ga0208047_1000298_pt1 | contig 18679 bp, 12 predicted proteins | sample Kivu_220m_FD_184162 | JGI IMG/M metagenome (GOLD analysis project Ga0208047, IMG submission 184162) | Freshwater microbial communities from Lake Kivu, Western Province, Rwanda to study Microbial Dark Matter (Phase II) - Kivu_220m (SPAdes)... | ecosystem: Environmental > Aquatic > Freshwater >...
GCCCTAATCACCGCCAGAGCGGCACTGGAACAAGGACGCGAGGTTTTTGCCATTCCTGGCGACATTTATAGCCGAAATTCCGCCGGCACAAACAAACTCATAGAAATGGGCGCCAAGCCGGTAACCAAACCTGAAGACATATTGGAAGAAATAATTATCACTAATCATACTCATTTTAGCGCGCATGACCATAAATAATGTTAAAAAACTGCGCTAACCGCCTTAGTTAGAATATATGCCAAAAAAAATCTCTAAAAAAATAAGTCTCATTATCGTTGAATCGCCAACCAAAGCTAAAACATTGGCCAATTTTTTAAACGGCGATTTTTTAGTTGAATCTTGTAATGGACATGTTCGCGATCTGCCAAAAGGCAAAATGGGCATCAATATTGAGCAGGGATTTCAACCTGAATATGTTATCCCCACAAAAAAAAGGAAACTAGTCAATAATTTAAAAAAGATCGCCGCCAAAGCAAACTCTCTTTATTATGCCACTGACTCTGACCGTGAAGGCGAAGCCATTGCTTGGCACTTGAGTCAAGCTTTGCAATCTGAAAGTCAAGATCCGCCGACGGATGAACAAAAATTTTATCGAATCAGTTTTCATGAAATTACCGAAGAGGCGATAAAACAGGCATTGAAAAATCCTCGCTCTATCGACCTTAACTTGGTTAATGCCCAGCAAGCCCGCCGAATTCTAGACCGCTTGGTCGGTTACGAGTTATCGCCTTTACTTTGGAAAAAATTAGTCAAAGGACTGTCTGCCGGCCGAGTACAATCGCCCACCGTCCGTTTGATTGTCGAAAGGGAAAGAGAAATTGAAAAATTCAAACCAGAAGAATACTGGTCAGTAGTCGCTACACTCCTAAAATCTCCATTAAAAGCGAATCCGCCCCTGGTGGAAAAAATAAATACTTTTGAAGCAAAATTATATAAAATTGGCGACAAAATTATTTCTCGACTGGATGTCAAAACGAAAAAAGAAGTTGACGAGATTGTTGGAGATCTGAAAAAATCGGAATATCAAGTTCTCGACATTAAAAATAGACAGATTAACAAACCCCCATTGCCCCCTTTTACCACCAGCACTTTGCAACAGCAAGCCAATAAGGAATTAAATTTCTCAACAAAGCAAACCATGCTTTTGGCCCAACGACTTTACGAAGGCGTCGCTCTGGAAAAAAAACGAACAATGGGTTTGATTACTTACCACCGAACCGACTCTTTAAATTTAGCCGAAGAATTTCTGAGAGAAACCGGACAATTTATAAGCGACAAATACGGTCAAAAATACTTGAATATCAAACATTATAAAACAAAATCGAAAATGGCTCAGGAAGCCCATGAAGCTATCCGTCCGACCTCTTGTTCCCGGGAGCCGGAAAAAATAAAAAAATTTTTAGATAATAATCAATATAAATTATACGATTTAATTTGGCGCCGGACTCTTTGTTCGCAAATGAGTTCCGCCTTGGTCGACGCCGTTTCCGTTAATATCGAAGCTAAAAAAATCGACAACAATCAAAAAACCTATATTCTCCGCACCAATGGCTCAAATTTATCTTTTGACGGCTGGTTAAAACTATATCCCAAAAAACAGGTGGAAAACCACTTGCCCCATCTGAGTGCGGAAGAAAAATTGGATTTAATAAAAGTAAACGCCGACCAACACTTTACCGAACCGCCAGCGCGTTATAACGAAGCAAGTTTAGTCAAGACGTTGGAACAATACGGCATCGGCCGACCCTCAACTTATGCACCGATAATTTCCACCATTCAAGAGAGAAATTACGTTCAAAAAGAACAAGGGAGTTTTCGGCCGACGGAAATAGGCGTTTTAGTCAACGATCTTCTTCTTGAGCATTTTCCCAACATCGTCGACTATCAATTTACAGCCCAAATGGAGAACAACTTGGACAAAATAGCCAATGGGCAAATTGATTGTTTGGAAATGATTGGAAACTTTTACTTCCCGTTCAAGCAAATTTTGGAACAAAAAGAAAAAGAAATCGCCAAAAAATTTGAAAGCGAAAAAACCGAGAAAAAATGTCCCGAATGCGGCCAGAATCTGATTATAAAAATGGGACGGTTCGGAAAATTTCTGGCTTGTTCCGGTTTCCCTAAATGTCGCTATACTAAAACTCTGGAGCAAAAACAAATTAACGCCAAACTCGGCATAAAATGCTCTAAATGCCAAAAGGGGGAAATTATAAAAAAAAGAACCAAAAACAAAAGATTCTTCTATGGTTGCTCCCGCTGGCCCCAGTGCGATTTTGCAACCTGGAAAAACCCCGCAACCGAACATCATCCCGTTAAAAATGCTCCTTCTGGCAAATAATTTTTTAACGACAACTCATCATTTAAGATTGGCGGCAAAAATTTTCATTCAAAATCGCCGCCATTTTCTTTTATAAACAACCGATAATAATAGTCGACGATATTAACGCAGTCATCAGAAATGCGTTCAAAATTGATTAAAATATCGTTAAATATCGGTCCATCGGACACCGAACATTCTCTTTGATAAAATCTTCTCAAATGCTTTTTTCTGGCAGCTTTCGCTATCTCATTAACCTCCCATCTTCTCTTAATAATATCTCTTGCCTTTTCAACCCTTCCCTCCCCCATTAAAACAACAAGGTCGTCAATATTTTCCTTTAATGTCTTTTTTAATTCTTCTATTTCTTTTTTCCCTTCCGCAGAAAATTCCACCCTTCTTTCCGTCTTATACTCGGCCAATTTAGCCAGATTAACAAGACGGTCGCCTATTCTTTCAATATCGTCAACCAGAGCGGAATACCTTATCAATTCCATCACTCCTTCTTTTTCTAACTCTTTTTTAGGTAATTTATCCAAGAATCTCATTACGTCCTTTTGTAAACTGTCGAGAACCAACTCAAGATAATTAATATCACGAAGTCCCGAAGAACGGAAATCATCAATTAAACTCCCGGCTCTTGAAAGCATTTCTTGAAGCAATAAAACGCCCCGATGCAATTCTTTTTTTACCGCCACCAAGGCCTCGGAAGGAAACGCCAAAAATTTTTCATCCAAATATTCAGACCATAAAGGGAAAACCTTTTCTTCACTAGGGATTATTTTTTCAACCAATTTCGAAAAACCTCGAAGAATAGGGAAAAAAAGAATCATCGAGAGTATGGCCTCGAATAAATAAGCGTTAACTATTTGTTGCCCGACACTTTTCGGAGCCAAATACTTTAAAAAGGACACAAAATAAGGCAAAAATAAAAAAATGACAGCGACGGTCAAAAAACGAAAAATGAAATAAGAAAAAGCGGTTTGTTTAGTGCTTTTCCCGCTGCCGATACTCGCTAAAATGGCGGTTGCCGTAGTTCCAATACTTGCCCCCAGAACAAAACATATGCCGCTCTCCGAACTAATTAATCCCTGCTGAGCCAAGAGTATCGCCAAAGAAGCAGTTATAGAACTCGCTTGAACAAGAGCGGTAAAAACAAAGCTTATTAAAATGGCGAAAAGAGGATTTTGGACATATTGGAGCAAGTTGATAAAATACTTCTCTTGTTTTAAAGGTTCCAACGCCTGTCCCATCAATAACAAACTGAAAAATAACAAACCGAAATAGAAAACAGCTTCTCCAATCGCTTTTTGTTTTTCTTTCCCCACCAGCCAGAGTAAAATTCCGGCAATGATAAAAACCGGCGAAATATCGGCAAATTTGAAAACTACTAGTTGTAAAGTAATAGTTGTTCCCACACCCACTCCCAAAATAATCCCCAAAGAATTAAAAAAACTGATTAAACCGGCGCTTACCAGGCCGACAGCTAAAATCATAGTGGCGGAGCTACTTTGAAATAAAACAGTCATCGCCGCTCCCAACCAAGCACTCCGAATCGGCTTCTTTACTAATTCTTTGATATAATGACGAATTCTAACCCCGAGAAGACGCTGCATGCCGGCGCTCAACTTTAAAAGACTAAATATCAAAAAAGCCAGACCAGTTAAAAATAAAATAATTTGTTGCAACATATTGCTAATATTATAACAGAAAAAATAAAAATGGGCAGGTTATTTAACCTGCCCTAAATAAAAAGACGAATAAAAATCTTTTTGATTTTTCTGATACTTCGCTTCAACCAATAATATCTTTCTTTTTTTGCCGCGCCAACGCTTCCAGTAAAAACAGCATTTCTTTTATTTTGTTTTTCTTTTGATCAGCTTTTCTCATTAAGTTCGCAAGCTGTTCCGCATCAACGTGATAAACACCAAAATCGTAGTCGGCGATGGCAACATCAGTTACTGTTTTACAAATAGGGCAATAGTCCGGCCACATACCTATCACCTTCCTCTTTAAAGAACCGCGTAAACTTCTGGCACAAGTGAAACAAATGACACTATAAGGATACTCTATTATTCCCATTTTTCCTCCTCTTCTTGTTTCATTATATTACATTATATATTATAATAAAAGCTGCTATCAAATGTCAATACTCTTGCAAAAACAAAAAAATCAGTTAAAATATATTAGGGGATCTTAGTAAAATAATGTCATGGCGACTGGATTGGATAAATTCATTTTGTCCAAATAACGCCGCGGTGGCGGAATAGGCAGACGCGTACGACTCAAAATCGTATGGGCGCAGGTCCATGAGAGTTCGATTCTCTCCCGCGGCACCAACTCAATAAAATTAATTGTTCCAATCTCTATAAAACGCGCAGCATTATAAAATTTCGCAATTCTGAAACTTGTTTTTTAAAATAGAATTGTTAAAATAACATTAACATCGCGGGGTAGAGCAATGGCAGTCCCGACAATCGTCGGGATCCCGATTTCCTTAATTTAAAAATAAAATAAAGTAGAAATCGGGACTCGTCAGTCCTTGATAAAAATGTTATTTATGGACTATTGGGCATACATATTAAAGAGCTTGAGAATAACAGCGAAAAAAAACTACTATATAGGACATACCAATAACTTAAAACGCCGACTGGTGGATCATAATCGCGGCAAAGACCACTCCAGTAAATGCGGTAGACCATGGAAAATTGTATATAAAAAAACTTTTAATAACCGATGTGATGCCATCAAACACGAAATATACCTCAAAAAATTGAAAAATAAAAAATATTTGGAAAAAATTATCAACATCGCGGGGTAGAGCAATGGCAGCTCGTCAGGCTCATAACCTGAAGGTTGCAGGTCCGAATCCTGCCCCCGCTACCATTTCATTATTTATCCAAAAAATAAATTCGGTAGATGCAGGTCCGCCTCGTCATCCAATGGGGCGCGAATTCTGCCCCCGCTACCATTTCATCTTGATTGAAAAATTAACGGCCTTGTCTTTCAATTATAATGGCAGGGTAGCTCAGTGGTAGAGCACGCGCTTCATAAGCGCGGCGTCGCGGGTCCGATCCCCGCCCCTGCTACCAAAATAAAAAATCCCTTATCTTCAGGGCTTTTTATTTTAAAATTTTATCCGCGCGTTTTAAAAATCACTTCTTTCCAAACCGAAATTTTCTAAAAAGAAATACCGCTAGCCAGGAAACAGCCAAAGCGATCGCTACTCCGGCTAAAATATCGCTTGGATAGTGAACGCCGACAAAAATTCTGCCTAAACCAACCAGTGTGGCCGGAATTAGCAAAATCAAACCGAATTTTTTCCAATCGAATAAAACGCTGATTGCCATAACAAAAACGGCAGCAGTGTGATTTGAAGGAAACGAATAGTCCTTCAAATCGGCAAATAATTTAGCCAGCCGATAAACTCCGACATGACTGACAAAAGGCCTCGGCCGGGCCACAACCCCCTTTAACGCGTAATTTATTAAACAAGTCAGAATAAAAGCGAAAATTATTTTCAATAAAACGGGAATTATTTTTTCTCTTCTTCTCGAAAAAAAATAAACCAAAACAATGATTAAAGGAACAGAAAAAATCAAAAAATCGGAACAAATAATACCTAAAACATCAAGCCACGTTTTTTGGCCGGCTAAAGCATTAAACCAATTAAAAATAGAATAATCCATAAAAACTATAATAATGTGATTTTATTTGATGCATTTGATCGCACTTAAAGAACTGAAGTCCGAATTATCTCTCCAGTCGGGACCGAAGCAGCAGGCCTGCTTATGAGATCCATTGTCTCTTTTTTTAGTTTATATCAATCCTTCCGCCTGCCGAAAAAATAACGCCACCAAATTTTAAAATGCGAGACATCGTTATCGGTCGAACTTTCTTTATCCGCGTCCTGTTTTTGAACGCCATTATCCGAGGGAACGACGACAATCACCTGCTCGCCGGGTCGCTGTAATCCCAAATCAAGACGCGCGGCTTTTTCCTTAAAATATTCCGTCTTCATTTTCTCTATTTCGCCTATCAAATCCTGATTTTCCCTCTCCAAACTAGAAATTTGATTCTCTAAAGAAAGTGATTGTTTCTTTAAAATCAAGCGACGATTAACTTCTCGGCCAAAAGAAACCAAAGCGAAAATCAACAATAAAATCAAGGGATAAGACAATGACTTGGACGCAAAAATTTTTTTAAGAGGCGATATTTTTTCTTCAGACATAAAATATTGAATATTTAGAACCACTGATGGCGAAAAATAACCGGAAATCTGCAATAAACAAAAATTATTTATCTGTCGATTATCCGCCCAAATCTCTAATGGCTACCTTTTGGTTATCGCCCAATAAGCTTCCGCCGGAATATCCACTCTGCCTAATTTCATTAATTTTTTCTTTCCCCTTTTTTGTTTATTCAACAATTTCATTTTTCGCGTTACATCGCCGCCATATAATTTAGCCGTGACATTCTTGCGCATAGACGGCATTTTCTCCGAGGCTAAAATTTTTCCCCCAACCGCGGCCTGAATCTTAACTTCAAAAAGTTGGCGGGGTAAAATGGTTTTTAATTGCTCGACGATTTGCCGGCCGACTGAATAAGCCCAGTCGCGATAAACAATGGTCGACAACTGATCAACGGAGTCTCCGGCAACCAAAATGTCTAATTTCACCACGTCCGCCTTTTGATAATTTATAAATCGATAACTATACGAAGCAAAACCTTGACTGACACTTTTAATTTTATCGTAAAAATCAACCAAAATTAAAGATAAGGGCGCTTGGTAATGAATAATCACTCTCTGTTGTTTTTCCAAATCACCTTTGTCCCCGCCAATGTATTCCAGAGAAACAAATTTAATTCTTGACTCCATTCCTTTGGCCACTTTTGATAATAAATCCATAATAGCGCCAAGGTAAAAAACCGGAGTTATAATATCAATTTCCATCCAAGGTTCCTGCACTTCGGCTATTTGCGAAGGATCGGGAAAATCGCTTGGAGAATGTATGATTTCAAAACCCTCCTTTTTATCCGCTGGCCGAACCGCCGCGGAAATAACGGAGTTTAAGGGACTCTTCTTAAAAAGCCGATAAGCTACGCTCGGGGAAGTGATCACCAAATCCAAATCATATTCTCTTTTTAATCTCTCTTGAATAATATCCAAATGGAGAAGCCCTAAAAACCCCGCCCGAAAACCAAATCCCAAGGCCAAAGACCGTTCCGGTTCAAAAACCAAACTAGCATCATTTAATTTCAATTTCATCAAAGCCAAACGTAATCTCTCTTGATCAGCGCCTTGTTTAGGATAAATGCCGGCAAAAACCATTGATTGAGGTTCTTGATAGCCTGGCAAAGCTCGAACTCTCGCTGCGCCCGACTCGCGATCAGTCTCGCTTTTAAATGCGGCAATTGTGTCGCCAACCCGACATTTTTCAATATTTTTCAAACCAGTAATAATATAACCAATCTCTCCTGACGAGAGCGTCTCCTTTTTTTTTAATTCGGGTAGAAATACTCCGACCTCTAGGACTTGCGACTCAATTTCAGAGCCTAAAAACTCAATTTTGTCCCCGATTTTAATTTGGCCATCGACGACCCGAACATAAGCGACAACCCCTTTAAACTCGTCAAAATAAGAATCAAAAATAAGAGCCCTAAAAGGCAATTTCATATTTCTTTCAGGGACGGGAATTTTTTCGACTACTGCCCGTAAGACACCTTCAATATTAACGCCATTTTTGGCCGAAATACAAATAATTTCTTCCGCCCTCAAACCAGTTAGGTCGGCTAGTTCTTTCCTGACCGAATTCAAATCAATATCTTTTAAATCAATTTTATTGACCACCGGAATGACGGCTAATCCTTGTTTTCGAGCCAAATAAAAATTAGCCAAAGTCTGCGCTTGAATGCCCTGGCCGGCGTCAACCAAAAGAATCGCCCCTTCAACCGCGGCTAAAGAGCGGGAGACCTCATAAGAAAAATCAACGTGTCCGGGAGTATCAATTAAATTTAAAACATAAGGTTTAAGATTCAAATTATATTGCATGGTCACTGGTTGGAGTTTAATAGTGATTCCTCTTTCCCTTTCCAAAGACATCGAGTCCAAATATTGGGGTTTCATCTTTTCATAAGAAATCGTTTTGGTCAATTCCAAAAAACGATCGGCTAAAGTCGATTTCCCGTGGTCGACATGGCTAATAATGCAAAAATTGCGGATATTCATCTCTGTCATATTCCAATCTTATGTCATTTAAGGGTTAGTGTCAATAAAAATCTCGCGTTTACACGCGAGATTTTTTACTTTGTTGAATCGACGCCTTTGAAAGAATCGTTTTTAAAAATCCCTCCGAATTTTCCCAGATTCTTTCTTGAATCAAAAGAAATGACTGACGACGAGAAAACCCCGCCTTTCTGAGAGACTGATAATAAATATGCAGGGTTTTTGTTTTCTCTTCAATAAGAGCTTTTCTTTCTTTTTGAAGATCTTGTTTTACTTCCAAATAACAATTTATGACTGTTTTAAGGCAGTCGATGAACTCCGGCTGGGCGATTCCAATATACTCTTTTATTATCGGGAGCTTGTCATGAAATACTTTGAAAAAATTTTCCAGATCCGCGCCGAATTCTAACCATTCCGATTCCGATCTGAGATCTTTCAATTCCCGTTGAAGAATACTTCTTTTAAGTTTCTTCTCTTCACTGTCGTCGTAAGTAAATCCAAGTCCCTCGAGTTTTCCTATTATCTCTTTTATTCTCCTGGAAAAACCCTGAACCCTCTCTTTAAAATCCATAAAAACCTCCTTTAAATAGCTTTGTTTAAAATATAACTCATCCGATATAATGTCAATGAGCGATTATTTGTTTTTAGCCCGCATACTCTTCAATTTTCGCGAAATAAATTCCCTTATAAAATTCACTTCTTCAAATCTCCAAAACAAACTGGCGGTAAAATAAAATGATCCGCCAATAACGACGGCTAAAACCGTTTGAATCAAAACTCCGGCAAACGTCTGCATATTTACCAAAGAAGCGATCTGATATTTCGCCAATTGGATCGCCACCGCCATCAATAAACTGTTTCCCACAATCTTTAAAACGGCTTTTCCTATTTTCCCGTTCTCCAGTGGCATAACCTTTTTATGGAAAACAAAGTAAAGTAAAACAAAGTTAATTAAAGAAGCCAAAGAAAAAGAAGCGGCCAGTCCCGCAACCCCGATTAAAGGCCCTAAAACGACACAGCCAACGATATTGATTAAAAAACTGAACAAAGCGATTTTAACCGGCGTCCGCGTATCTTGAACGGCGTAAAAAGCCCGGGCAAAAACAGGAATCAAACTTTGAGCAAAAAGAGAGAGTGAAAACCAACCGAGAGTTTGAGCGGTCAATACCGTATCTCGCCAGGAAAAATTTCCAGAACCCAATATTAAACGGACGACCTGAGCGCGCAAGGCGATAAATAAAACAGTAAAAGGAATAACTAAATAAAGGATTTGGCGAATGGTTTTCGAAAAATCCTTTCCGAAAGCGTCTCGCCTGCCTTCGACAAAATTTTGGCTCAAAAGAGGGAAAATGGAAACAGCCAAAGAAATGCCAAAAATACCAACCGGAAAATTAACCAGATTAAAAGCCAAATTGTAAATAGCGACCGCTCCGATGGTAATTGTCGAAGCGACGAAAGTGACGACGATAAAATTGAATTGATTAATAGCTAAAGCGAAACATCTTGGAAGCATTAATTTTATGATTCTTTTCAATGCCGGATGAGTCAGTTCCAAAAATGGCTTCCATTTATAGCCCGTCCGCCATAAAGACGGAATTTGAATTAAAAAATGAAGAAACGACCCCAAAACTACTCCCCAAGCCAAACCTTTCGGGCCTAAAGACGTTTTGGTTAAAAATAAAACCCCGAAAATAATTCCCAAATTATACATTACCGGCGCTAAACTGTAAGCCAAAAAACGACGAAAAGAATTTAAAACGCTGCCAATGACATTGCTAAAAGTGAAAAACATAACACTAACCAACATTATTCTGGTCAGAGAAACCGTCAAAGATTTGGCCGCTTCGCTAAAACCAGAAACCATTATCTCAACCGCCATTGGAGAAACAATAAATAATATTACGATAAAAAATAAAATTATCAAAGATAAAAGATTCAAAATTGAATTGGTAATCCGCCATGCCTCTTTTTTGTCTCGGGAAAAATATTCCAAAAATATCGGAATAAAAGCCGAAGAAAAAGCGCCTAAAATTAAAGTATTAAAAACTAAGTCCGGCAAACGAAAAGCCGCATAATACGAATCCAAAACTTGACCGGCGCCAAAGCTAGCACTCAAAAGCCGATCCCTTAATAAACCAATTAAACGACTGAATATAGAAAAAAGAGCAATAATTATTGCTCCGCCGGCAACCGTGCTTTGTAGACGGACGATTTTAGACATATTATCAAATTATCGTAAAGATTTTCACGGCCGTAGAATCTTTACTAATTAGAAAGTTGACGTTTTTTGACTTGACACTTATTTTCGACAAATGTCTTAATTTCTTTTTTAAATCTTTCTTTGGAAAATTTTTGGGCGTATTTTTGTATTTCTTCCGGTTTAAAATCCCGATCTTTAAAATTAATCACCGCTTCGGCCAAGCCTTCCCATGTCTGTTCGTTAAAAAATTTACCGCTTAAACCGTTGATTACCGTCTCTGTGGCGGCGCCGGCGTTATAAGCAATAACCGGCCGACCGGAAGCCATGGCTTCAATAGCCGTAATGCCAAAATCTTCTTCCTGGGGATAAATAAAAGCTCGGCAACGCGATAAATACTCCGCCTTTTTCTTGTCGGAAATAAAGCCGAGAAATTCGATATAAGGACCAGCGATTTTCCTTAAACCCTTGTCATTGCCCTTACCGATAATTTTTAAAGGTATTTTCAGTTTATTAAATGCCTTAATGGCCAAATCGATTTTTTTATAAGGTACCAATCTGGAAACGATTAAAAAATAATCTCCAATTTCTTTTGATATTCCGAATTTCTCCACTTCCACCGGCGGATAAATAACCGTGCTCTCCCGCCGATAATAGCGCTGAATTCTTTGAGCGATGAATTTGGAATTAGCAATCAAACTATCTGGCCTTTGAGCTGCCAAATAATCCCAAGTTCTTAAATAAGTTAAAAAAGGAGCGATTATTTTGCTCATTATTTTCTCTCCCCCTTTCAAAGAATTCAAATAATCATAAGTGTCTGACCACAAGTAGCGAGTTGGCGTATGAAGATAAGAAATATGACAAGTCCCCGGATGAGTAATCACCCCTTTACTGTAAGCGGAGCAATCGGAAATAATCAAGTCAAAATCTTTCAGATTGAATCTCTCTACAGCGCTGGGCATTAAAGGCAAATACCAGCGATATTTCTTGACGCCAAAAAGAAGATTCTGAATCGGGGAAACGCGGATATCATAATCGGAAAATCTCTGTTTCATCGCTTTTTTATCGTAAAATAAAGTAAAAATTGGCGCTTGAGGCCAAATCTCATGAAAACACTCCATAACTTTTTCCGCCCCGCCGTACTGAGTTAAAAAATCGTGAATAATCGCCGCGCGCATAGACGCTCTCGTTAAAATAAAAAATAAGATATAAAAAATAAAAAATGCAAAGAGTTCCAAAAAAACCTGAATATTTTTGGTCTTTTACTTTATTTTTATCCTTTTAAAAAGTAAAAATTGGCTGGCAATGGCAATAGACGAATAAGTGCCGACGGCGATGCCGATTATCATTGCCAGAATAAAACCTCGAATCGAGTCGCCGCCAAAAAAACAAACAGCCAATAAGGCAAAAATGGTGGTTAAAGACGTATTGAGCGACCTAATAAGGGTCTCATTTATGGAAGCATTGACTGTTTGCGTTAAAGTTTTAAATTTATGAACCAACAAATTCTCCCGAATCCGGTCATAAACCACAATCGTGTCATTAACCGAATAACCTAAAACCGTTAAAATGGCGATAATAAACGCCGCATCGATTTCCATGCCTTTAAAATGTCCCATAAAAGCGAAAAAACCAAAAACAATCAAAACGTCGTGCGCGAGTGCAAAAATCGCCCCGAATCCATACCTCCACGACTCGCCTTGGCCAAAAAGCTTGGCTATTTTTCTGAAAGCCCAAACAATATAAAAAATAATAGCCAGTAAAGCCAAAAAAACCGCCCATTTGGCTTTTGTTTTTAATTCTTGTCCGATAACCGGTCCAATTGATTCAAATCTTTTCTCCTCAACATTTCCCAAAGAACTTAAAATCTGTTGATGTGTTTCTTCGCTAATCTCCTTAAATCTTAAAATAACTCCTTGATCGCCAGAGACCTGAACTTTTATTTCTCCCAAATCCAATTCGGCTAAAATTTTTTGTATTTCGGGATTAGCCGGCCTTTGCCCTTGATATTCGACTTCCATCATTGAACCCCCGTTAAAATCAATACCCAGACGAAATCCGAAAAAAATCAAAGCCAAAATACTCGCGGTTAAAGCAACTCCCGAGATGATGAAAAAAATATTACGATATCGAATAAAGTCAAACATAAAAATTGCAAATTTTCGCGAATTAACAACGAATTTCCGCAAATCACGAATATGCGATTCGCCTCTATTCGTAAAATTCATGTCAGTCCTTTTTGACTGCTAATTTTAAAAACGTCTTGGTCGCAATAATGGCCGTAAACATACTAATTAAAACGCCCAAACCCAAAGTCAGTCCAAAACCCCTAACCAAGCCCGTTCCAAATTGATAAAGTATAAAACAAACAATTAAAGTCGTGATATTGCTGTCTCTGATCGCCGTCCAAGCGTTTCTGAAGCCGTCGTTAATCGCTCCTGATAAGGATTTTCCCAATCTCTCTTCGTCTTTAATTCTTTCGAAAATTAAAACATTGGCGTCAACAGCCATCCCCAACGACAGAATAAAACCAGCCACGCCGGCTAAAGTTAAAGTAACGGGAATCATTTTAAACAAAGCAAAAACAACTAAAGCATAAACTGATAAAGCCAGAGAGGCTAAAAATCCTCTTAATTTATAAAAAGTAATCATAAAAAAGACAATAATCAAAAACCCTATAGCTCCTGCTGTCAAACTTCGCCTCACTGAAATCACGCCTAAACTCGGTCCAATACTTTGTTGACCAGATAATTTAATCGGCACCGGCAAGGCTCCGGCAGACAAACTCTGCGCCAAATCTTGCGCTTCTTTCAAAGAGAAATTCCCTGTAATTACCGCCCGACCTTCGCTAATCGCTTCTTTCACCATCGGAATACTTAAGGGATAGCCATCTAAAAAAATGGCTACTGGTTTGCCGATATTACGAGCGGTAATCTCGCCAAAAAGTTTAGCCCCTTCGCTGTTGAACTCCAAAGACACTTCCGACTCGTTCGTTTGAGAATTAAAAGAAACAAAAGAAGTTTTTAATTGTTTTCCCGTCAAGCCGGTATATTGCCATTGAGTAGATTGTTTCACCATTTCTTCCGACTGAATGGCGATTAAGATATGACTAACCCTAACTTCTTTTGTCGGCTCGATCTCCGCTTTGATTCCTTTCTCTTCCGTCTCCACTCGTGTTTCCGTGTTCTGTTTAACTCTTTCGTCAACTTTTTTGATAATATGATAACCGTAAACGGTTTTGACTAATTCCGGAGTAATCTCGCCGACACTTAAATCGTCAAAAACTGCCTTTTCAAATTCGGGAACCATCACTCCCTTGGAAAACCATCCTAAATCGCCGCCGGCGTCTTTTGAACCCGGGTCTTCCGAATATTCTTTTGCCAAAACGGTAAAATCAGATCCCGTTTCTAGGGCCTGTTTTAAAACGCTCTCAGCTCTTTTTTGGGCGTCCTGATTATATACTTCGATTTCCCCCTTTTCATCCGGCGTTAATTCTCTAATCGGAGATTGCTCTTTAAATTCCAAAATTGGCGTCTCGCCAATCATTTTTATGGCTTGATTAACATCTTTGACTCCGGGTAGTTCGACAATCAAGCGCCATTCCTGACCAACTTTCGCCGTCTGAATAATCGGTTCGGCCACGCCAAAAATATTAACGCGCCGCTCAATTACATCGCGCGCGCCTTCAATCGCCGAAATTCTCTGCTCCGCGGGAATTCCCGAGACATCAGTTTGATAAATAAGGTGAGTTCCTCCCTGCAAATCCAAACCAAGATGAACCTTTTGTTTTGAAAACCAGGAATAACCAGGAATCCATTCTGGCACTCGAGGAATATCGATTAAAAAAGCTAAAATAGCAATAATAACAATAGAGATAAAAGATATCCAAAGCTTATTTCTATTCATATAAATTTATTTTTGGGGGGAGCGACAAGTAACAATTAAACATTATTTAAAAACTCTTGGAAAAAGATTGCCCTTTTCCCATTTCATCATAAAACTTAAATGAATTCGGTTCAAATAATTAAAAAATTAGAATTATTTCTTTTATGGCAGTGAAATTCACTACTGAATTTCTTCAACTCATTCTCTAGATATTCAATTTTCATTTCCGCCTGTCTAAGCCTCTCTTCTAATCCTTCTATTTTTTTCTTCAGCCAGATTTCTTCCCTCCTGTTGTTTGGCTAAACGCTTTTACGGAGCGTCATTCAAATATCTTATCAGACCTATAAAAAAAAACAAGTATTTTTTAACAAAACGCACGGAGCCAAATCTCGTACAAACGCGTCAACTCGATTATGAGAAACAAATAATACCAAATATTTAGATATTTCAGATAATGTTAATTGAATCTCTGCCACTTGGTTTTTACCTCTACGTTTGTTCTTAACCAATCGCTAACTCGTCATATAAACTCATATATTTTCTGTCCCGGCTCGTGGCCCATTATCCAAAAATAAACACTATTTTTCTATTTTTATTTCCCATGGCACTTTTTATATTTAACAGGCACCCCATCGGGGTTTTTTGCTCCGCACGGACAGGGGTCATTGCGGCCGATTTTTCTCTCGCTATTCGCCGGTGGTTTTTGTTCAAAAACAATTCCCTTACCACCTGTTTTCAAAGCGTTATTTGGTTTAATATTTCGCCCTAAAAAGCCAGATGGCCTCTCGGCTAAACCAATTCTATAAATAGAAAAAACCACTTGTTTATTAACCGCATCCATTAGTTGATTGAACTTTTTAAACGACTCTCTTTTATATTCAACTAACGGATCTTGTTGGCCGTAAGCCCGCAAACCAATACCACCCTTAAGATTTTCTATCACTTCCAAATGATAAACCCAATAACGATCAATGGAATGTAAAAGAATAGAACGAATAATTTGCCCCATTACTTGCTGGGAACTCAAATTGTCCATATTCAATTTCTCTCGTGACTCCTCAATACTTTTTTCTAAATTTTGATAGGCGGCTTCCGACAACTCCGTCAAATATTTTACCATTCTGTCGCGGGCGTAAATATCAGACCGACTATCACCGGCTTGATGATAGATGTTTTCCAAATTTTCAATTAAAGGTTTCTCTTCCGCAGAAAAAATATTCTTGATTATTTCAATAAGTCCTTTTATGTCCCATTTTTCTTTATCGGTCCCGGCGGTATGAAAGCTGACTATTTTAGCTATCTCTTCTCTTACCATTTTTAGAATCTCTTCCCGCAATTCCGAATCGTTCATTTTTAAAATATTTTTTCGCCGGCGATAAATGGACTCCCGATGTTTATTTAAGACATCGTCATACTCTAGTAAATGCTTCCGCGTGTCGAAATTGAATCCTTCGACTTTTTTCTGCGCCGCTTCGATAGAGCGGGAAACTATTTTATTTTCAATCGGAAAATCGTCTGGCACTCTCAAACTCTGCATTAACGAAGATAAACGAGCGCCGCCAAAAACGCGCATTAAATCGTCATCTAAAGAAATAAAAAACTGCGATGACCCCGGATCGCCCTGACGCCCGGCACGACCTCGAAGTTGATTATCGACTCGCCTAGCTTCGTGCCTTTCTGTGCCGATAATATGAAGCCCTCCCAATTCAAGAATCTTCTTTTGCTCATTTAAATCAGGTGGATTACCGCCCAAAATAATATCTACTCCTCGGCCGGCCATATTTGTCGCCACGGTTATCGCCCCCATTCTTCCCGCCTGAGCGATAATCTGCCCTTCTTTTTCATGATTAGTTGCATCCAAAACCTGGCAATCCAGCCCTTCCTGCGCCAAAAAATTTTTAATAATTCTATTTTTCTCAATGGCGCCCATAGTTTGTTCGCCGATAGTAAAACCGCCAGTGCCAACCAGAATCGGCTGCCCCTGGGAATGTCTTTCTTTTATTTCCTCAACTACCGCCTTGAATTTTGCCTCATTGGTTCGATAAATCCTGTCCGATTTATCTTCTCTAATCATTGGTTTATTGGTCGGAATAGCAATCACTTCAAGATTATAAATCTTATGAAATTCTTCCGCCTCAGTCGTTGCCGTACCGGTCATTCCAGCCAGTTTCCGATAATAGCGAAAATAATTCTGAAAAGTAATTGTCGCCAATGTCCTTGATTCTTGTCTTATTTTTATCCCCTCTTTGGCCTCAATCGCTTGATGAATCCCTTCGGAATACCGGCGGCCGTGCATTAGGCGACCGGTAAATTCATCGACAATAATTATTTCTCTCTCTCCGTCCGGAGCGGATTTAACCACATAGTCGCGATCTTTTTGGAAAATAACCTTTGCCTTCAAGGCTGCGTCAATATGATGGATTAAGGTAAAATTATTATTTTCCCACGGGTCTTCTCCCAAAAAAACGACCATCTTATTAACGCCGCCTTCTGTCAGGGTCACGGCTCTCATTTTCTCGTCAATAATATAATCTTCTCCACTTTTTAAAAGATCGGCCAAGCGCGCCAATTTGTAATACAAATCGGCCGATTCCTCGGCCGGCGCGGAAATAATCAAAGGCGTCCGGGCTTCATCAATCAAAATACTGTCGATCTCGTCAATAATGGCGTAATAAAGGTCTCTTTGCACCGCGTCCGCCAAATTTTGGACCAAATTGTCGCGCAGATAATCAAAACCGAATTCATTATTAGTGCCGTAAGTAATATCCGCTTGATACGCTTCTTTTCGGCTGATTGGTCTTAAATAGCTTTCTTCTATTTTAAAACTTCCTTGTTCATCTCTTAATTTATCTCTTTCTGAGTTTTGGTCATTAGAATTTTCCCCGCGAAGCGAGGTTTCGCCTGACAGGAGAATTTGTTTGGAATTTGAAATTTGGGATTCAGAATTTATTAAAGAGGGATCATATATAAAAGCGGTGTCGTGCGCGATACAAGCCACGGATAACCCTAAGGCGTGATAAATCTGTCCCATCCAAACACAGTCGCGCTTAGCCAGATAATCATTGACTGTAACCACATGAACTCCCTTGGCGTCCAAGGCGTTTAAATAAACAGCTAAGGTCGCCGCTAAAGTCTTCCCTTCTCCAGTTTTCATTTCCGCGATTTTCCCCTGATGTAAAACAATACCGCCCATCAACTGAACATCAAAATGTCTTTGTTTTAACGTTCTTTTGCCGGCTTCGCGGACTAAAGCAAAAGCCTCGGACAGAATTTTATCTTTATCTCCGTTTTTCTGAAGATATTGCTTAAACTCAAGGGTTTTATTCTTTAACTCTTCGTTTTTTAATTTCTCGAATTGCGGCTCAAATTTGTTGATTTCTCCAACGATTGCCTGAAATTTGTCAATTTCCCTTTTGTTCGGATCCCCAAAAATTTTTGATAAAAAAGACATAATTTTAAATATTTAAATAACTTAACAGATTTTGCCAAAAAAACAAGGACAGACGCGAGTCATTTTATTTAACCTACATTGACAAAAGCGGAAAAATATGCTTAAATATAAACAGTCCTTTAAAACTAAAACATATAGGAGGAATCTATGCGCATGCGTAAAGCAGTTTTTCTGTTTCTGTTAGTGATGATTTTTTCTATTACTTCGACTTTTGCCGAAAAAATTGAAGTGAATAAAACTACCGGAGAAGTTCGAGTTTTAAAAGAAGAAACTTGGACTCCCGCCTCAGAGGAAGAAATGGCCGCTTTTAAAAATCCGGAGGTAGAAATTCCAGTGGTATATAAGAGAGCAGCGGCAAAAAGGATTGATTTTTTTCACTATACCCCGGTAAAAAAATATGATCAGGTTGTTGTGTTTAAAAACAACAAAATAAACACAATAAATAAATCGGGCCAAAAAGAAGGCGAAGAAGAATTAGCGATCTATGTAATACTATTAATGGTAGCGATACTACTTATGGCCATATCGAATCTGTTGGTATATTCTAGTAGTTCTAAAAATGGTCTCAGGGTCGCCGTCGCCGCCTACGCCTTCGCCGCCTAC
>Ga0208047_1000302_pt1 | contig 18610 bp, 14 predicted proteins | sample Kivu_220m_FD_184162 | JGI IMG/M metagenome (GOLD analysis project Ga0208047, IMG submission 184162) | Freshwater microbial communities from Lake Kivu, Western Province, Rwanda to study Microbial Dark Matter (Phase II) - Kivu_220m (SPAdes)... | ecosystem: Environmental > Aquatic > Freshwater >...
TAGATGAGCAGGTCGAGGAGGAGGCCAACGCCTCCAAGATCGTCCAGGACCTGAGGCTGGTCGGCAACGAGGGCCGCGGCATCCTGATGATTGACCGCGAGCTCGGCAGGCGGAACTTCGTGCTTGCGCCGGACCTTGCCGCGCTGTATGCACAGGCGGCCGGGGCATAGGAGTTAGCAGTCAGCGGTTGGCAGTCAGGAGTCCGGGAGTTGGCGGGCTCGATATACGACCTGCCAACTCCTGACTCTTGACCTGACGAGAGGAACTATGGGCAACAGCGGATTCTCGGCCATCAAGGTCAGTGAGCACGTCTGGTGGGTCGGGGCGGTTGATTGGTGTCTGCGCGACTTTCACGGCTACTCGACCGGCCGCGGCTCGACCTACAACGCCTTCCTGGTAATGGGCGATTACCCGGTGCTGGTTGACACGGTCAAGGCTCCGTTTCGGGACGAGATGCTGGCGCGGGTCGCGTCCGTGGTGAACCCGACCGACATCAAGGTCATTGTCTCGAACCATGCGGAGATGGACCACTCCGGGGCGCTGCCGCAGGTGGTTGACATCATCAAGCCGGACAAGGTCTACGCCTCCCAGATGGGCGTGAAGAACCTCCACGACCAGCTTCACAGCGGGCATGAGATAACGCCGGTCAAGGACGGCGAGACACTCAAACTCGGTGGGCTCAGCTACACTTTCCTGGAAACGCGGATGCTACACTGGCCCGACTCGATGATTTCCTACCTGGCCGAGGACGAGCTGGTCTTCTCGCAGGATGGTTTCGGGATGCACCTGGCGACCTCGAAGCTGTTCGCGGACGATAACGACCCGGCGGTTATGCGCTACGAGGGTCGCAGGTACTACGCGAACATCCTGCTGCCTTACTCGCCGCTCATCCTGAAGCTGCTTGAGCGCATCAAGGGGCTCGGCATCAGCATCAAGACGATTGCCCCGGACCACGGGCCGGTCTGGCGTCAAGACCTTGGTACGTTGCTCGGCTGGTATGCGGAGTGGGCGACGCAGAAGCCGGAGAACCGCGCCGTGGTCGTCTTCGATACGATGTGGCAGAGTACGAGCCTGATGGCGCGGGCGATTGCCGACGCGATGGTCGGCGACGGCATTGAAGTGAGTCTGCTGCCGCTGCACGGCAGTTCACGGGCCGACGTGATGACCGAGCTGTTGTGTGCCGGGGCACTCCTGGTCGGTTCGCCGACCATCAACAACGGGATGTTTCCGACCGTCGCCGACGTGTTGACCTACGCCCGCGGGCTCAAGCCGAAGAACCTCATTGGCGCCGCCTTCGGCTCCTACGGCTGGAGCGGCGAGGCCTGCGCCCAGGTCGAGGAGTACTTCCGGCAGATGGGTGTCGAGCCGGCCGCACCGGCCCTGAAGGTCAGGTTCGTGCCGGATGCGGCCGGGCTCAATCAGTGCCGCGAGTTCGGCAAGGCAGTCGCAGCGAAGCTGCGGGAAAGGACCGGAACGTGATTGAACAGGCTGGTGCCAACGCCCATTGCAGTATTGACCAGTCCCGCATAGACTTCGCCGCGCTCAATGCCGTTACCTACGGCCTTTACGTAGTCACGGCGCGGGAGGGTGACCGCCGGAACGGCTGCGTCATCAATACGCTGGTGCAGGTGGCCCTTACACCGTGTCAGGTCTCGGTCAGCCTCAGCAAGGCGAACCTGACCCACGAGATGATAGCGAGGACCGGTCAGTTCGCGGTCGCGGTGCTGGAGCGAGACACGCCGTTGACTTTCATCGGCACGTTCGGGTTCCGCTCCGGCCGGGACTCAGACAAGTTCGCCGCGGTCAAGTACCGGGACGGACTGACCGGGTGTCCGCTGCTGACCGAGTACACGCTGGCGGTCATTGAGGCGAAGGTGCGGACCGCGGTAGACTGCGGCTCGCACACGACCTTCATCGCCGATGTGGTAGTTTCCGAGACGGTGAAGCCGGGCGTGCCTCTGACCTATGCCTACTACCATGAAGTCAAGGGGGGCAAGACCGGAAAGAACGCGCCGACCTATGCGGCGGCCGCGGCGGCAGAGAAGGCTGAGCAGATGGAAAGGAAAGAAACCGTGAAGAAGTACGTTTGTGCGGTGTGTGGCTACGTTTACGACCCGGCGGCCGGTGACCCGGATAGCGGCGTTCCGGCCGGCACGCCCTTTGAGAAACTGCCCGATGACTGGGTCTGTCCGGTTTGCGGGGCCAGCAAAGACCAGTTTGAAGCGGAAGGATAGGCGGCCCCGTACGAAGTCAGCATTCAGAATGCAGAAGTGAGGACGAGGATCTGAGCGAAAGCTACTGAGCTTTGCGCTGCAGCCGCCTGGATACATACTCGGGCGGCTGCTTCGCTTTCACGGTGGCGGCGGTGATGATGCACTCCTCGGTGCCCGGGCGTGAAGGCAATTCGAACATGATGTTGAGCATCGTCTCTTCCAGGACCGCGCGCAAGGCCCGGGCGCCGGTCTTCCGCGCGGCAGCGACTTCCGCTACCGCACCCAGCGCCTCCGGCGTGAAGGTCAGCTTCACCCCTTCAGCTTCGAAGTAGAAAGCGAACTGGCGGGTCAGTGAGTTGCGCGGCTTGGTTAGTATGTCAACCAGCGCTTCCTTGGACAGGCTGTGCAGTCCGGCGATGACCGGCAGGCGGCCGACCAGTTCCGGTATCAGGCCGTACTTCACCAGGTCATCCGGCTCGACCAGCGGCAGCAGCTCGTCACAGGTACGCTGTCTGCGTTCGGATATATCGGCGCCGAACCCGAGGGTGCTTGACCGGATGCGGTGCTCGACGACCCGCTCAAGGCCGTCGAACGTCCCGCCGCAGATGAAGAGAATGTGGCGCGTGTCGATCGGTATGTACTGCTGTTCCGGGTGCTTCCTGCCGCCCTGCGGCGGCACGCTGGCAATTGTTCCTTCGAGGATCTTCAGCAGGGCCTGCTGGACGCCTTCGCCGGATACGTCGCGGGTAATCGAAGGTGAGTCGGTTTTCCGGCCCAGCTTGTCCATTTCGTCCAGGTAGATGATCCCGGTTTCGGCCTTCCGCACATCGCCGCCCGCGGCCTGAATCAAGCGCAGCAGGATATTCTCGACGTCCTCCCCGACATAGCCGGCCTCAGTCAGCGGCGTAGCGTCAGAGATGGAGAACGGAACGTGGAGGAGCCGGGCCAGGGTCTCGGCAATCAGCGTCTTGCCCACCCCGGTCGGGCCGATGAGCAGGATGTTCGACTTCTCGACCTCGATGTCGGTCCGGCGCGAGAAGACCCGCTTGTAGTGGTTGTAGACCGCGACCGAGATGACTTTCTTGGCGTGTTCCTGTCCAATGACGTACTCGTCGAGAAAGGCCTTGATTTCGGCCGGTTTGGGGACCGCTGCCGGAGGCTGGACCGGGGATGCGTCCTTCTGCTCGAGGAAGAGGCCGGATACCGTGACTGCGCAGCGCTCGCAGATGCGGCCGGTTCGGCCCTGGACCAGCTTTGTATCCGGGCTGCCTTCGATGCCGCAGAACGAGCAACGGCTGCGGGTTGTCCGCCGCCGCTTCGGGCCGTCCGTCACTTCCGTTTCTCGATTACTTCGTCAATCAGGCCGTAGGTCTTGGCCTCTTCCGCGGACATGAAGAAATTGCGGTCCGAGTCTTCGAGTATCTTCTCGATTGGCTGTTTGGTGTGTTTGGCCAGAATCCTGGACAGTTCTTCCTTCAGCTTCAGTATCTCGCGGGCGTGAATCTCGATGTCGGTCGCCTGGCCCGAGATTCCATGGGCCGACGGTTGGTGGATCATCACTCGAGCGTTGGGCAGGGCGAACCGCTTGCCGTTCTCGCCGGCGGCGAGCAGCAGTGCGGCGATCGAGGCCGCCTCCCCGACGCAGGTGGTTGAGACTTTGGCTTTGATGTAGCGCATCGTGTCGTAGATGGCAAGGCCCGAGGAAACGACGCCGCCCGGCGAGTTGACGTACAGGTTGATGTCCTTTTCTGAATCCTCGGCCTCTAGGAAAAGCAGCTGGGCGACGATGAGATTGGCGACGTTGTCGTCAATCGGCGAACCCAGGAAGATGATACGCTCTTTCAGCAAGCGGGAGTAGATGTCATAGGCTCGCTCGCCCCGGCCGGTTTGTTCGATGACCATTGGAATTAGCACAGGAACCTCCGTCTCAGATTTCATGCTATGTTGAATACTAATGGCTAGGTGATATTCGCCTTGTCTACGATCAGCTTGAGCACCTTCTCCCGCAGGAGCTGGTTCTTGTAGACCGCGCTGCCGAGCATCGACTCGACCTCTTCCACCGGCCGCTTCGATTCCTCGGCTACCTCTTGAGCCTGCTCCTTCAGTTCGTCGTCGGTCACGGTGATGCCTTCCTTCTCGGCAACTCGAGCTACGATGCAATCGAACTTCGCCCACTTCTGCGCCACCGCCATCATTTGCTGGCGGGTCGCATCGTCTTCGGGGAGGTTGTACTGGGTGCGCAGGCGGTCGAGTGACGACTCCACCCATGATTCGGGCGGTTCGAACTGGTGCTCCGTGGTGAGGAAATCGAAGGCCTGGTTCTTCAGACCGTTGCGGGTGAGGCGCTGGCGATCCGCCAGTATCGATTCGTTGATCTCAATGCGGAGCTTGTCCATGCTCTCGAAACCGAGGTCGGTCGCGAATTCCTCATTGACCTCGGGCATGATTCGCTCCTTCACGTCCCGGACAGCGAACTTGTAGGTCAGGGTCTTGCCGGCGACCTTCTCGTCCTTGTAGTCGGTTGGGAACGTGGTCACAGCGGTCCGTTCCTCGCCGGGCCGGGTCCCAGTTAGTGCCGTGTTGACCTCGGCTGAGTTCATCGCGTCGCCTATCTCCATCATCACGTTGGTGCGCGGCTTGCCGGTCTCGGTCTCGCCGACGAATGTCTTGTAGTCGACCACGACGAAATCGTGTTCCTGTGCGGGCCGGCTGACCGGTTTGAAGGTGGCGCACTTCTCGCGCAATTCCTGCAGCCGGCGCTCGAACTCGGCCTCAAAACCAGTCGGCTCCTCTTTCTTGAGCGAGAGGCCGACGTAGTCCTTCAACTGGAATTCGGGGATGACCTCGTAGGAGAGCTGGAACTTGATGGTCTTGTCCGGCGCGATTTCGAGGTCGGAGAACTTGGGTTCGGTGACCGGCTTGATTGCATCGTCGACCAGCACTTCGCGAATGGCATCCTCAACCAGTTCCTCGGCGGCAGCGGTTTCGAGCTGGTTGCCGATGCGGCGTTCGAGGACCGCGCGTGGCACGTGGCCGACCCGGAACCCCGGCACAACGGCTTTGGGCTGCAGGTCGACGTACGACTCTTCGATCTTTGCCTTCAGTTTCTCCGGCTCGATTGTTACGTCAATTTCACGCAGCCACTCTTTCGGTGACCGGACTGTCTTCTCCAAAACGAATCTCCTTATCAAGTAACAGCAGGTTCGAGGCTATGGGGTCCGCCCTGGGACGCTGGAATCCTGCACCTCTTGATTCTCTGAGCCCTGGGCTGCTCTCTTCATGCGAGGAGGGGGAGTTGAACCCCCATCCGGTTAGGGACTGGATCCTAAATCCAGCGCGTATGCCAATTCCGCCACCCTCGCATGGCGGGTCAGTATAGCTAAGTGCAGAACTCAAGTCAAAAGACAGACACTGAAATCGCCTTGGGGTTGTCCTGATCGAGCCGTGACCTTTCTGCCGCTACGTCTGATAGACCTGGACTCGTGCGGCAGTGCTGCCGCAGATCAGAGCGTTTGTTCTGCTAGTGCACCAGCACAGCTTTGCGTGTTACGACACTGCGGCCTGATGTCAGCTTGACAAAGAGTGTCTGGCCGGCCGGGAGACCTGCCAGTACTTCGCTGTAGCTTCCAGGTGCGCGCTGGCCGATATCCACGTTCTTCAGCATGCGGCCCGTGGCGTCGAATACCGCGAGGCTGAGCCTGCCGGGCCTGAGCACACCGATGTCTACCGGCAGGGCCGAGCCGTGGGCGATGGCCGGCACTTGCAGCGTGAGTCCGGGCAGCCGTGTCACTTGCCACGGGTTCTCCTGGGTTCCCAGGTCAGAGAGGTACGCTTCGGCGAAGAAGAGGTCGTTGTCGCCACCTCGACCATCGGTCCAGACTGCGCGGGCATAGGTTGAGTCAGTGACAATGATGTGATATTCGCCAAGGAACGAAACTGGGCTGGTGGATGTGGTGTCGGTCAGCCGGATGCTGGGCGAGATGGATGCGCCATAGTCGTCGGAATAGGCGTATCGGATGGACCAGCGACTGGAGGATGAAGTCGGCCAGGATGGCGTGTGGTACCACATGAGGTGCAGCCTTCCCGCGTAGTCGGCCGTGACCCAGCCTTTGCACTGGCCGCCTGCCGATGAGTCGGGCAGGCGGGCGGTGGCGCTCCAAGTCTGGCCGCTGTCGGTCGAGCGGCAGTAGACAATGTCCCAGTCGCCGAGACCGTCATCGACCCATGTGATGACCACGTTTGAGTCGGTGGGCGCGGCAATCGAGGGGAGAGGCGCACGGTCGCCGTAGCCTTCCGTGTACGAGCACGTTGGGTCAACCGTGACCCACGGCGCCCAGGTTGTGCCCTGGTCGGTCGAACTGGTGCAGAAGACACCGTCCCAGCCCCAGTAGCGATTCATCAGGTAGATGATGCCGGATGGACTCAGACAGATGCAGGTAATGCCGGTCCGCGTCGAGTCGGCGACGGTTCGGTTCCAGGTACGGCCACGGTCTGTGGACTTGGCGAAAATGATGCCCTGCTGGGTAGCTCCCCACTGCTGCCACGCGACGTAGATGTTGCTGCCGCGCATCACACCCCAAGGTTTGTCGACCGTGGCGCTCGGGAGGTACTCCGATACGTTGGTCGTTTCCGACCAGGTCACGCCGTAGTCGGTTGAGAGGTAATGCCGGAGCACCGTCGTGGAGAACTGGCAGTAGAGGTGAACGTAGTGAGAGTCGTCGATCATGATGAACGGATCTGAGTGCCAGTTGATGCCGACCGACATATCCTTCCAGACGCCCGAGGTCCACGTCGCTCCACCGTCGGTTGAACGGCCGTAGGTGAGCCCGGCGTGGCGGTCCCGCTCGGCCCAGTTGCAGACGCAGTATATATAGTCGCCGTCCGAGGCGATGCAAGACTCGCCCTCGTTGATGGTGTCGCCGACGTCGGCGGCGCGGACGTTCGCGTTCCAGGGCGGGTTGGCGATTGCCGCAGTCGCAAGTAGTAGCGGAATCAGGACTATGAGGCTCTTCACTTTTGCTCCCGGTTCAGCGTTTCCTGAAGATGCTAGTGGCGCTCGCGGTCGATGTCAAACCGAATGGCTACGCTTGACTTCGGTACAGCAGCTTCTACCATTACTTGACACACAACGTTCTTGAACAGGTCTGGATTCAGATTCGGCGCCCGGCTGCTGCAGCTCTACTTCATACTTGGACTGCTGGCGCTGGCCGGGGTATGGTTCTTCTATTCCCAGTATCTACTCATCAGGCTGTCGCGGTCTTGGCAAGGCTACGTTTCGACCCTGTCGGCCCAGCTCGAGAACGACACGCAGCTTCGCTCACGGATATACGCCAAGTTCATGTCGCGCGCAACCGAGCCGTCCGAAGGCAGCTCGCCGGAACTCGATATCATCTTCGACGAGATCATCAAGAAACTCGACTTCCCGGTGATAATCAGTAACGCCGACGGGAAGCCGACCTCATGGCGCAACCTGCCGGTTGAGAACCCGGATTCGGCGCGGCTCGCAGGCCTCGTGCATGTGCTGGATAGCGAGCATGAGCCGGTCCCGCTGGCGGTCGCCGACGGCGACTCGACCCGGAAACTCGGAGAGATCCACTACGGGCTGTCGGCATCGGCGGTGACGCTGCGAAACGTGAACGCCAACCTAGTTCGCTCGGTTCGGTATCTGACCGTCTTCTCGGTTCTGCAGGTGCTGCTCCTGATCGGATTCGTGATTGTCGGCATCTGGGGAATCCTCTCCTACAAGCGTCGAGAGCAGGAGCACATCTGGACGGCGCTGGCCAAGGAGACCGCGCACCAGATGGCGACGCCGATCTCTTCGTTCAGCGCCTGGCTGGACGTGCTGCGGGAGCGTGCGCCGGATGTCACCAACGAGATGGAACAGGATCTGGTACGCATGAAGGAGGTGCTGGACCGGTTCAGCCGCATCGGGATGCCGCCAGAGCTCACCCCACATCAGGTCGGTCCGGCGATCGAACGCTCGGTTGCGTTCGTCCGTCGCCGGGCACCGAAAACCGTGTCGTTCGCGGCCGAAATCGTAGACGACGCGATGGTTCGCGTGGATGACGTTCTATTCTCGTGGATGCTTGAGAACCTGCTCAAGAACAGCGTGGATGCAATCGGCACCAGGCCGGGCGAGGTCAGGGTTCGCTGCGTGCTCTCGGTCGACCGCAGGTTACTCGAAATCGAAGTGACTGATACCGGTGAAGGAGTGAAGACCGACCGGCTCTTCGAACCGGGCGTCACTACCAAGAAGTACGGTTGGGGAGTCGGTTTGACCCTGGCCAAGCGGATTGTCGAGGGCTACCATCAGGGCAAGTTGGTGCTTAAGGAATCACAGCCGGGCAGAACGGTCTTCTCCATCTTCCTGCCCGTGAGTCGAGGCTCGGACAAGGAGTCCTAGCGTATCTCGTCGTCCTGAAACCACGAAAGGAAGATTGTGAAAATCCTCTGGATTGACGACGAGATAGACATGTTCCGTCCGTTCGTATATGCGCTGAAGGACAAGGGTTATGACGTTGAGACCGCGACCAACGGCCCGGATGGAATCGAACTGGTCAAGGCCCATGACTTCGACCTGGTTCTACTCGATGAGATAATGACCGGGATGGACGGACTCGGGGTTCTGCGCCGGCTCAAGCAGATCGACCCGAATCTCCTGGTAGCGATGGTTACCAAGTCCGACCAGGAGGAGTTGATAAACGAGGCGTTCGGCAAGCTGGTCGACGACTTCATCATCAAGCCGTTCACGCCCGTGCAGTTGCTCGCCGTGATCAAGCGTCTGCTCGAGCAGAAGCAACTGGTGTCGGCCCGCATCGCGCAGGAGTATATGGCCGCGATGAACGAGCCGCGCGACCTCGGTTCGTGGAACGGCTGGGTCGAATACTACCGCCTGTTGGGCAACTGGCAGAGGCTCCTCGGCCGCTATGCCGATGCCGGGCTGCAGGAGATTGAGTCGGACCGCCGGCGCGAGGCGAACGTCGGGTTCAACCGTTTCGTCGAGAGCGAGTACCGGAGTTGGCTCGACGGCAAGGGCCCGACGTTGTCACACCAAGTGATGGAGCAATTCGTCCGGACGCACTTGTCCGGTCCGGGCACCACGTACCTACTCGTGCTCGACTCGATGCGGGCAGACCAGTGGGCGGCCATTGTCCCGTTGCTGCAGGACTACTTCGACGTCAGCACCGACTGCTACTGCTCGATACTCCCGACCGCCACGCCCTATTCACGGAACGCCATCTTCTCGGGGCTGCTGCCGCTGGAGATCCATCGACGGTTCCCGAAGTACTGGGTCACCGAGGAGTCGGGACAGAACCGCTTCGAGGCTGAGCTGCTCGGGGAGCAGTTGCGGCGGATGCGGTTCGACGGCCGCCACACGTTCATCAAGGTTTCGCACGGCGGCGAGCTTGAGAGCGCCCGCGCCGCCCTGCTTGACAAGAATCTGCGTTTCGCGGCCATTGTCATCAACTTCCTGGACTCGTTGATTCACTCCATCAGGACCACACGGCTGCTTGACGAAATCGTGCCGGATGACGCGGCCCTCGTGGGTCTGACCCGGGTTTGGTTCGCGTCCTCGCCAGTGTTCGACTTCATCAAGGCGCTTGCCCGGCGTGACTGCACTGTTGTCATCACCAGCGACCACGGCTTTGTCCGTGTCAAACGGCCGACGCTCATCTACGGCAGTCGCGATATCTCCGCGAACCTACGCTACAAGCACGGCGCGGCCATCCGGGTCGAGGAACGCGACGCGCTGTTGATCAACTCGCCGGAGGCGTATATGCTCCCGCCTGACCATCTCGGGACCAAGTTCGCCATCTGCCGGAGCGACTACTACTTCATCTATCCGACCAAGCCGCGCGAGTATGAGAAGGCGTACAAGTATACCTTCCAGCACGGCGGTATCTCGCTCGAAGAGATGGTCGTACCCATCGCCACGCTCAAACCGCGCTAGCGGATACCGGGGGAAGGTGTGTTAGCGGGATTCTCGGTCAGCAGGGCGCGCGGAAATGGGAGTTGTCGTTAGAACGTCGCGGTCGCGCCAAGCTCCCAGCCGCGCAGATTGGCGATGTCTTCCATGCAGGGCGTGAAGTCAAACGACAAGCGCGGCAGTGGCCTGACTCCGAGACCGAAGTACGTGGTGTTGTGAAAGTAGGTCGTAACCGCCCCGTGACGCAGTTCCGAAGTCCAGAAACCGACCGAGGCCTCAGCGCCGATCCGTAGGGTTAGCGGCCCGCTGTTCCATTCGAAGCCGGCAGGCGACAGGAGATTCCACGACCAGTTGTGGGCCGCGGGTAGAACATGACAGCGAAGCCCGGCCGTCACGACGAAGTTCGGCCGCGGAGTGAAGACCAAGCCGCCGGTCAGGCCCAACTGGTGCCGGGTCTCTCGTCTTTGAAAGAGAAGGCCGTTCAGCGTGTCGTAGAAGTCCTCGCGGAGCATCGTATGTGTGTATGAAGCGAGTACGCGCCAAGTAACCATGTCGCGGGGAAGCGTCAGACGCAACACTGGCGATACCACCGTTGATCTGCTGTCGCCGCACAGGACGAAGCTGTCGAGCGTTCCGCGCATCCAATATCCACGGGCCAGGAGCAGGCCTGCGTTGCCGTCGAGCACTAGACCCGGACTCGACCAGCGGCAACCGATCGTGCCCTCACCCAAGCCATAGTCATATCCGAGCAAATGCACGGACGTGTCTCCGCTGACATCGTCCCCGTATGGATGTTGCTCACCAATGGCCCAGGCCGTGGCGCTAACACCGAGCGCTACCGGTCCCGCGTTCCATCCGATGGCAAGTGAAGGGTCGCAGTTGGCGTCTTTAAGCGAAGCGTGCATGGCTCCGGTTATGGATAGCCGTCCGGGCGTTCTAGCCAGTAGATTGTAGCGGTCGCCCTGCAACACCTCGACGCCAACCAGCCAGTTCTCTTCCAGCGTGTTTGATTGCGGGTAGCTCAGTGGGTCGGTCATCGGGTCAGCTACAATGTCCACCAGGTTTGGTCCGAGTCCTGCCATTCGTATCGAAGCGAAGGAGACGCCGCACACGAGCAAGCCCAGCAGGCAGACGCTTGGCAGATTCCGCGACCGGATCATAGCTGGATTCTAGGAATCGCGCGGACGGTTGTCAAGCGCGCGGGGCGGGGCCGAGAGTTGGACGCTTCTCACAGGTACATCGGGGCAGACCAGCTACCGGTGTGCGGTTTTGGGACGGCAACAGGCATGTCCGCGGCTCGGAGCGATTTTGCGCTAGCGCAGCAGTCGCACGAACTCGTCCGGCGTCAGCCCGGACTGTCTGATTACCTGGCGCAGCGTGTCCTTGCGCATGTCCTTCGTATGCCAGGGCAGCGTCACGCCGCGGCCGCCTTTGACATAGATGCGGTGACTGCCGCGTTGACGAACGAATTCGAAGCCGGCCCTGGCCAGTGCCGCCGCTGCCTCGCGCGGCTTCACTCCCGGCAGCTTTGTCATTCGGTCTTAAGCTATGACACGGACAGGAGCGACGATGAACCCGGAATCGCTCCGGCCGGGTTCGCACCTGCGCTCCTTCATTACCTCCAGGTACAGCGTCGCCGCCTCGCGGATGTTCGTCGCTGCCTGCTCGAACGTATCGCCCTCAGAGATGCATCCCGGGAGGGCAGGGATGTAGACAGTGTACCCGCCCTGCTCATCATCCGGCTCGAAGATGGCGGTGTACTCGTGAACGGCTTTACGCAACTGCTTCTTCATGCTGACTGATTGTAGTCCGTGGCCCCTGCGCTGTCAAACGGCGGCCCGGGGGCAAACAGGGACACTTCCCTATTTATTGATCGGCTGAGGGCACATTCAAGCGCGAAGTGCAACAAAGCGGGCGGCAGCTTCTAACGGAGTTCGGTAGCCGAGACACTTCATCGGGCGGTTGTTGATGGCCGACTCGACCCGTTCGATCTCGGCTTGCGTCAGTCTAGCAAAGTCGGTGCCCTTTGGGAAGTAGTAACGGATGAGTCCGTTCCGGTTCTCGTTGGTTCCACGCTGCCAGGCCGCGTAGGGGTCGCAGAAGTAGCACTTCGTGCCCAAGACACTCCTTACCTGCTCATGACCGACATGTTCGATGCCGTTGTCCATGGTCAGAGTCCGACGTGCACTTGCCGGCAGTGACCGCAGTTTCCTGACTATCGCCTTGGCAGTTCTCTTTCCGTCCCGTCCCCGGATCCGCACCAGCCGCACCAGTCGCGTCTTGCGCTCAACCAGTGAGTAGAGCACGGTGGTGTTGCGACTCGACACCATACTGTCGCCTTCCCAGTGTCCCATCTGCTTCCTTGGCGCAACGGCTCTCGGCCGGTCATCGATTGATATCCGATTGGGAATCCGGCTCTTACGGCCACTGCCGGTACCACGTTTGCGCCGATGGCGGTGGCTCCGTCGCAGGTAGTGGATGTACTCCTCACGTTTGGGTGGCTCGAGATGGTAGATGTACTGGTAGATAGTCTCGTGGCTGACGCTGCGTCCGGGCAGGTCGAGCCGAATGCGGCCGGCGATCAGTTCCGGCGACCAGTCGGCCTTGAGTTTCTCATCTACATAGGACCGGATGCGTTCGTCTCGGAGCCGGCCGCGTCGGCTCGCCTGTGCCCTCCGCCGGTCGGCCCAGATCTGCGCGCTTTCGTCGGTGTAGCAGTCCGCGTGCGGAGACACGTTCCGACGCATCTCGCGCAGGATGGTACTCCGGTGCCGACCCAGCAGCGCCGCAATTTCCGAGCAGTTCTTGCCCCACATCTTCAGAAACATGACTTGGCCGCGCTCGACCCGCGACACATGGCGGTAACCTCTGTGCATAGACACTTAGGATAGCTCCTTTCGTCCATCCTGCCTCCCAAGTGTTGCACTTCATTGTTGAACTCGCGCGCGGGCAACAACTAATAGGGGAAGTGTCCCTATTTAAGGCGTCTACTTCGTTGGTCTCGACACGCCGGGATTCCGGTCGGTGAAGAAGGCGGTGGTCGCGCGCTAGGGCGCGCAAGAAGACAGAATGCAGTATACAGAATACAGGTAAGGGGCGGGCTCTCGCCCGCCCCTTATATGTTATGCTACCTATGTCAATCAATGTGAGGTACGATTGAGCAGCAGGGACGCCGCGCAGGGATTGCCATGACCACGCCGGGAAGAAGACCACCCGCCCCTCAATGGTTCGACCGTCAACGAAAGATCGTCTCTCCCGGCGCTGATGGTGTGGGAGGTTCCATAGTGAGCTGTCTTGCCCCGACCGACGTGGCAAAGACCGATATAAGGCCAACTGCCCGCCAAGGTCATCGCTCTCCCGCACATGTCCCAAAGGAGAATGAAGATGCTCTACCTCGGCATTGACTGGGCTGCTGACAGCCATACGGTAACGCTTCTCGCCGCCACTGGCGAAGTACTGGCATCAATCGCGATCGACAACAGGCTCTCGGGTTTTCTCGTGTTGATCGAGGCCATCCGCAAGCACCTGCATAAGCTGGAGCCGGCTGCGACCCCGGACTCGGTGTCGTTTGCCATCGAGGACCAGAACCAACGTCTGACCGACTTCCTGCTCGCCCAGGGCTTTCAAGGCTACCTGATCGAGCCCAGCCGGATGAAGGGCTACCGCCTGCGCTATCGCTCCTCCGGGAACAAGACCGACCCGGACGATTCCTTCATCTTGGCCGACGTGCTCTATCGGGACCATAACCAGTTACCACGGATGGCGCCCGACAGCGAAGTGATCGGGGCGCTGAAGACGCTGTTGCGGGATCGGGAAGGCTTTGTCCGGGATTCAACCCGCCTCACTAATCGACTTACCGCCTGTCTGAGGCAATACTATCCTGAGGCGCTCGGTTTCTTCGAGGACGTCGCCGGCAAGACAGCGTTGAACTTCATCGCGGCCTTCCCCGACTTCACCGCTGCCAGCCAGCTTAGTCGCCGAGAGGTGCAGCGGTTTCTCGCGGAGCATCACTGTAATCGTGCGACGCAGTTGGAGCGAATACTGACGGCGTTGGGCAGCGGTCCAACGCCGGTGCCCGCAGTTGTCGTCAGGACCAAACGGCAGCAGGCACTGGCGATAATCCAGCAACTGCGTACCGTCCAAACTGCGGTAGCCGAGTACGATGCCGAGATCGAGCGATTGGGGAAAGAGAACGACGATGTGAAGCGTTTCCGCAGCATACCGGGAGGCGGGCCGATCATCGGCGCCGGCCTTTCTACTCTCTTCGGCGATGACCGGACACGTTTCAGCAGAGCCATGGCTGTGCAGAGTCTTGCTGGCACCGCTCCTAAGACAATACAGAGCGGTCAGTTCCGGTCGGTCTGCTTCCGCTTCGGCTGCAACCGCTTCTATCGGATGCTGCTGCAGCAGATGGCGATGGGGGCTCTACGGTCATCAGCATGGGCGAAGCAGTACTATCGGAAGAAACGAAGAGAAGGGAAAACGCACCAGCACTCCCTGCGTTGCCTGGCTAACCTGCTGTTGAAGATCGCCTACGCCATCTGGCGAGACGGCACGGAATACAACGAGGACCGTCACCTAGCTCAAGTCATGCGCCATCACCTAAGGCCGACATCAAACTCCGTTTGACATAGTGAGTCTTGTGTGCTCAGGCGCACCGCAGACAGATTCCTGCTTCATACAAGCGTCTCTGCGGACGTCCGGGCAGGGGCCGGAGCGAGGGCTGTTGCGGCGGATGTGGCGGTCGCTGTCGCGAGGCAGGGAACAGGCACAGGAGCGAGGGCCGTTGCGGCTGGAGAAACGGCGGCTGCTGCGGTGGCCGTGGCAGAGACCGGAGCGGCGGCCGGAGCGGGTGAAGAAGCGAGGCCTGCTTAAGGTGGAGGACCCGTACCTGTTGCGGGTGCTGTTGCGGCTGGATGAGCGGAGGCTGTAGCGGGAGCCGCACCCGAGGCCGTTCCGGAGGGTTGAGCGGCGGTCGTTCCTGGTGCTGCCGCAGTACCTGCAGCGAGTCCGGCAGCGAGGCCTGCACCAGGGGGAAGAGTTCCCCCCACGAACCAGGGGATAGTGTTCCATGTCAAACGAGGTCAGAAGTCAGATGGCAGAAGCCAGAAGTCAGAAGTGCGGAACAGTCTGAAAGACTTGGACTTAGGGACTTCGACGAACGAAGAACGATGGACGAGTGAACGAAACGAGGTGCTGCAGGGCGCGATTTCCACATTCTTGCCAGTGACGCACATACCATATGTAGTGGCGAAGCACGGTCCTGACCGCAATTCTGCCACCCGCCCCATGATCCCCAGGCCGCCTGCCCTGTAGCTTCTGCCCATGCAATGCAGGATGCGTTGAAGCGGGCAATGGCCGGAGCATCGAGCCGAGCATCGAACGGAGCAATGGCGCGAGCGATTGCTGGTGCAACGCGCCACGCAACTCTGCGAGCATCTGGTTGTGCAATAGCCGACGCGGGTTGAGGTCAAGGTTAATGTCGAGTGCAGAATCCCGTTGACGACGGACTTGCCGACTCAGTTGGTTACGCAGTTGGCGCAGCCTTGGCCGGTACCTTCTGACGAGCAATGGGAGGTGCAACGAAGGGCCGAGTCAAAGGCGGAGGTAGAGGCTGAGTTCAAGGTTGAGTCCGTTGTTCACCTGAGCCGTCTGCGTCATCTGCGTAATCTGTGGATAGCACGGCTGCGTCGAACCCGGCGGCGGTTGGCCGGCCTAGATGACCGAGATGCCGAAGGTGCCGCGCACGACCTTGCCGATGACTCGGCTGCCCGGAATCGAGCCGAGGATTCTCTTTACCTGCCCAGGTGCTGCCATTAGAACCATGCCCATCCCCATGTTGAAGGTGCGATACATCTCTTCGTCCGGCACGTCGCCGAGTCGCTGGATGAGCCGGAAGATCGGCAGCGGTCGCCATGCGGACTTGTGGATGACTACGGAGACTTCGTGCGGCAGGAGTCGGGCGATGTTGGCGTAGAAGCCGCCGCCGGTGATGTGGGCGAGCGCGTGGATTCGGTTGAGCAGAGGCAGGACCGGTTTCAGATAGGAGCGGTGCGGCCGCAGCAGTTCTTCTCCGAGCGTCCGAGTCAGGCCTTTGACCCGTGAGCCGACCTTGAGTCCGGCCCGGTCGAAGAGCACGCGGCGCGCGAGCGAGTAGCCGTTGGTATGCGGGCCCGAAGAGGGGATGCCGATGACAACATCGCCCGGGGAGATTCGAGAGGCGTCGGTGATCTTCTTCCGTTCCACAACGCCGACGATGAAGCCGGCCAAGTCGAAGTCATGCGGGCGGTAGATATCGGGCATCATCGCGGTTTCGCCGCCGACGAGCGAGCAGTTGTTGTCGCGGCAGGCCTTGCCCAGGCCTTGGACGATGGCGAGCAGCGCTTCGGGCGCGAGCTTGGAGTGGGCGATGTAGTCGAGGAAGAACAGCGGCCGCGCCCCAAGGGTCAGGATGTCGTTGACCGAGTGGTTGACGATGTCGATGCCGACGGTATCGTAGCGGCCGCAGAGCCGGGCGACCACCAGCTTGGTGCCGACGCCGTCGCAACTGGCAACGAGTACCGGGTCGCGCAACTTCGGGACCCGGCAGAGGGACCCGAACAGCCCGACTTCGGAGAGGACCTGCGGTCCATAGGTGGAGCGGGCAATGCCGGCGATGCGGCGCTTGACTGCGTCCATGGCGTTGATGTCGACCCCGGCGTCACGATAGAGCATGTCAGTGCCTCCGTGGTTTTAGGGTTAGTGGAATGATGGTATCGAGCTCATTGCAGCGGCAGGTGCTCTGCGGTTCAGGCTGGAATCCGAGATACCGGAGCGGCGTAGCCGCGATATAGGTGCTGAGTGTGCCCGTAAGGGCCGTGCGGGCACGCTGCGTTGAGAATCGCATGATCCGGTTCAATGCACCACGCATACGCGAGTCGTTGCCGTAGCACCTGCCACGGTCAGTCGGCAGAAGTAGATGCCGGCCGGGATGCCGCTGCAGTCCCAGGTGTACTTGCCCGAAATGGCTCGCGACGCCACCAGGCTTCCAGCGGTGGAGAAGATGTCGATGCTGCCCGCGGCAGTGACCGGCGTGGTGCTGAAACTGACACCGACAGCGGCCGGGCGGGGAGTTGCGGCGAGCTGTACGGGACTGGAAGGGACCGTCGAAGGGGACACGGGTTGACGCCATGTCGGCGCCAGGAAGTTCACGGCCTGCGTGTAGGTCTGACCGGCATCGGTGAAGGACAACTCCAGGCGAAGCCGTACGCGCGCGCCCGGTACGATTGTGCCGGATGTGTGGATGCGGAACTGCGCCGCCCGATTGTCGACCGTCTGTCCGCGCAGAGCATTGGGGAACGGCATCACCGAGTCGAGGACCTGCACGTCGTCGGTTTCGGATACGAGTCTTGCGGTTATCCCGGATGCGGAATCCAGCGGGTGAATGGCCTGGTTTCTGATGGAGAACCAGATACCGGAGAGTTCGTCCGGGTCGAACCGGCCGTTGCCGTTTCCCGTCAGGGAATCGTCAAGCCTGGCCGACAGGCCTTCGAAACAGGCCCCGGCCACTCGCGCAAGGTAATATAGATTGGGTACATTGAGGTCGCACTCGTTGTTGATGTACTCCGAGTCAAGCCAGCCATACCAGAAGTCGGTTGTCCCGAGTTCGCAGGTGAAGGCATAGGTTACGAACTTGCCCGCGGTGTCCGAGTACTCCCAGTCGACCGACATGCCGTTGCAGGGGTAGAGGGTCGTGTAGACCTGGTTCGTGTGCGAAATGGGGTAGTGGTTGTTCGTCTGGAAAGTGTCGACTACTTCCTGTAGCACGGCCAGGTCGGGCGGCTCGGTCTTCGAGTAGCCCCAGGGATACATGTTGTAACGGCCGAAGCTGTGGAGGTCCAGGCAATTGCGGGGACGGTAGGTTGCCAGGAAGTCGCGGATCATCTGCGTCTCGGGTTCGCTGAACGGCGAAGGCCCGCGGTAGGTCTCATCCCCGGGTCGGCCTGAAGACCCCCAGTTGTTATGGCCCCACTTGTAGCCGTAGTTGCGGTTCAGGTCGACTCCGATGTCGGGTGGAACCGGGCTGCGACGGTTCTTCCGCCAGTTGGACGCGGCTCCGCCCGAGTCTGAGTTGTAGACGTAACCGTCCGGGTTCATCACCGGCGCGACGAAGATCTCGCGGTTGTCGATGAGCCAGGTCGAGGCCGAATCGTGGCCGTACCCAGAGAGGATTCTAGTGGCAAAGGCAACGCAGCAACTGGTGCCAAGCGGCTCGCGCGCATGAGTGGCGCCATTGAAGAAACAGGCCGGCTCGCTATCGTCGGCCCGCACGTTGTCGGAGACCTTCAGGCACCAGAGCGGGCGTCCCTGGGGAGTCGAACCGAGGCTGAAGGTGCTGCAAATGTCCGGATAGGCTGCTACCAGCTTCGCCAGGGTGTCCTGTACTTCGTCATAGGTCAGGTAGTAGCCGAAGTCGCGGCCGGCGTCCGTG
>Ga0208047_1000304_pt1 | contig 18573 bp, 21 predicted proteins | sample Kivu_220m_FD_184162 | JGI IMG/M metagenome (GOLD analysis project Ga0208047, IMG submission 184162) | Freshwater microbial communities from Lake Kivu, Western Province, Rwanda to study Microbial Dark Matter (Phase II) - Kivu_220m (SPAdes)... | ecosystem: Environmental > Aquatic > Freshwater >...
CACTCGTGCTGAAAGACCTTGACGTGATCTCGAAGATCAACGAGCGCTCCTGGGCGTGCGTGATGTTCAGCATAGTCCGAGGCGACTCCGAAGAGTATGGCAGGGTCTTCGAGCCTAACGCGCCGAGAATCGAAGGGAGATTCCGAGCCATGAGAAAGATCGCTGACGCTGGAATACTCACGGGAACTGCGTTCATGCCTATCCTACCATACATCTGTGACGATGACTCAAACCTAGAGACCGTCGTGAAGAAGACGGCCGAGAACGGGGGAAGATTTGTGATGGCCGCAGGACTCACTATGAGTGGCGCCCAAGCGACATACTTCATCGAGGCGCTGAAGAAGCATGAGCCCAAGCTGGTTGAGAAGTACGAGAAGCTCTACGCAGGTGCGTATAGTCCTCTCGACACGGAATACTCTGGCAGAATAGGGCTCAAGGTGAGAGAACTCTGCGCGAAGCACGGGATCCTTGACAGAATGCCAAGGTACATTCCTGACGGCCCCTTGAGGACGAACAAACGCATCGCAGAGGAGGTCTTCAACAGATGCTACTACATGGAGTTGGAATCCGCGCCGTCGTACAAGACCTGGGCATACAGGAAAGCAGGATGGACCATCGACGAACTTGACCAAGACATCTCAGCGCTGTACAAGAAACAGGGAGTCAAAGGGTTGCAGGCGCTACCGAACATAGGGCCGAGCATAGCTGCCTTCTTGGCAGAAAGACTCGACAGCATTTGAAACGCCAGCTGTCTCGCCCGCTTATCCTTATACTGGGGCTCACTGATACATCGCGCGAGCAGCTCATGCCCCGAAAGCTACCCAAATCGTACCTCGTGAAGTTGAAGGAGGAACAGGTACGAACTGTCGCCGCGAAGGTGAAGAGAGAGGAAAAGGAGCAGAAGCGGGCTGAGCAGGGTCTTTCAAGCGTAACCATGCTGAGGTCTTTTGAAGGCGACTGCGCATCGTGCGGCCAGCACGTCCGATTCACAGTTGACGGTCTCGGCTACTGCAAGTGCAACAGGTGCGGCGCTCAGGCAAACTTCAGAATGGGCGTACCGTAGGAAGACTGCTATCCGACTGCCTTGACGAACAGTCTGAGGAATTCCTGCAGCCGCGTGGTGGGAACCATCGCTCCAGCGGCGAGCATGTGTCCGCCACCTTCGCCGCCCACTTTGTGCGAGAGTCTGAGAACCAACTTGCCAAGATGTTGGGGACATTTGTCCGTGCCACGAACCGAGATGCGAGCGTGTCCAGCTCGTCCCGTCGCTTGGTAGACGAGGCTCGAAACCACGTCCGGAACGCCCAACAGTAGTTCCGCCGTTGTTCCAAGTGCTAGGTGACCCGCTCGAGCGACAGCAACCCGCCCCTTCACCTCCGCTCGATCGTACAGTTGCCTCTGAATCCTCAGCATTCCCATGGCTTGCTGATCAGCAAGGCGACGAACCGTGGTCATCTCGTGAGGCAGCTGAAGCGACGAGAGCCCAACGACGATTCTCTTCCTCAATGCGCCAGTACACTTCCGGGAGGAGAGAGCAAGCGCTAGGAGGTGACCTTCGTACGCGTCGAGGTTCCAACTCGTCCCAAGAATGACTTCACGGGTAAGGCGCCCGGAAACCGGTGGGTCCGTCACGGAGCCGTAGGCTGCAAGATTGATCGCCTGATCAGGGAGCATATCCCTGAACAAATCCCAGACCAATACGCTCGAACATTCATCCAATGAATGCCGAACAATCACCTTCGTGTTCCGGAGGATCGACTTCGATTCCGCAGAAAGCAAATGATGATCCACGTACAGTACGTGCTTCGAGATCGCAGAGAGGCCGCTGATCACGTCCGTCTTCTCGTTGAGACCCAGATCGGCTAGGATGAGCCAATCCAAATTGCGCGGCGTACTCTCTAGGGTCTTCTCCAAGTCCTCGTACCCTGTCAGGTTGAATGAGCAATGTGTTGCGCAACGGGCAAGCGCCGCACTCGCAAGCCCATCAGGGTCATCCTTGTGAGATATGCAGAAAACCTCTGATCCGCGGGGAATGGTCAAACGACCCTTGCGGGATCCCGGAAGACTCATTGAGGAAGACTCATCCCCAGACCGCGGTGGTTTCTTCGGGATGTCCGAAACACTTCCTGACCCTCATAAGTCCTCTCATTCAGCAACTCCTCGAGAACGAGGCGACCAACCAGTTCATTTACGTGTGACTGATCTCAAAGCGCGTTCGGGCACACAAAGGGCGTGCAGGCTTTGATACGGTGCAAGTCGCTAACGAAGAAGTTCGGAGAATTCACCGCTGTTGACCAAGTTAGCTTCGACGTTGGCAACGGGGAAGTCTTCGGCCTTCTCGGCCCAAATGGCGCCGGCAAGACAACAACAATGCGACTACTCAGCACGCTGCTGAGACCAACCGGCGGAACGGCGACCATCGCCGGCCACGATCTTCTTCGAGAACCTAGAGAAGTGCGCGCATCGATCGGTGTCCTCCCTGAAGACGCCGGCCTCTACGACCGCCTCACGCCAAAGGAACACCTACTCTACTACGGTAGACTGCATGGGATGCATGAAGATTCGCTCTCGAAGAGGGCTGATGAGCTTCTCGATACCATGGAGCTCACTGACAGAGCGAACACGAAGGTAGGCGACTTCTCCAAAGGTATGAAGCAGAAAGTCGCGCTACTTCGAGCATTCATCCATGACCCGCCGGTCCTGCTGCTGGACGAGCCCACAGCGGGGCTCGACGTGATGAGCGCTCGTCACATCCACGCGTTCGTAGAACGATTCCGCCGAGAAGGAAAAGCGATCGTGATCTCGACACACAACATGACAGAAGCGCAGAAGCTCTGCAGCAAGATAGCGATCATCGATCGTGCGAAAGTAGTCGGCATGGGAACGGTCAAGGAACTGCAGGCCCTGACCTCGCAGAAGGATCTGGAGAACATATTCGTACAACTGGTGACCGATTGAGGTGCCTAGCATGAACGCCAGAAGGATTGGAGTAATCGCCGCGAAGGAACTCAAGGACGCGCTGCGAGATCGGCGAACGATACTTGCTATGATATTGATCCCAATCATTGTCCTCCCGATTCTGATGTTCCTGCCCGTGTTCTTGGCGAGCCCTGAAAGGAACCCTGTGCGCGTGGCAGTCATCCAGACCGACACCTCATCGGACGATTTCCTGGCAACCCTCTCTTCAACTCAGGTCCACATTGTCAGGATCGGGCGCGAAGAGAACATCACGCGACTAGTTCAGGACGGAGACTACGAACTCGGAATGATTCTTCCACCCAACTTCTCAAGGATATTCGAAGGTCCTGACGAGACTGCGACAATCACAGTCTTCGTCGACCAGAGCAGCACTCGAGGCACGATCGCATTCAGCCTCGTCCAAGACGCTGTCACGGAATACGCAAAGAAGGTCGTCGAGGAAAGGCTAGCACAGACTGGGCTCCCTCCGGAAGCACTCAACCCGATAGAGACTGAGGTTCGAACTGTCTCAGTGACGGGAGTTGGTGCGATCTTCCTCGTGATACTTCTGCCGTTGTTCCTCGGCATCTATGCTGTCACAGGAGCAATGTACTTCATAATGGACACGACTGCTGGCGAGAAGGAACGCAAGACCCTGGAAGCATTGTTGACGATGCCTGCGACGCGCACAGAGATAGTACTCGGCAAGTTTCTGATCGCTGTGCTGATCGCACTTGTCTCGTCTGTACTTGCGATTACGGGAATGATGACGGGCGCTGTTTTCCTCGTGGGCGCCGCCGGCGCAGGTGAACCTGCAGCCGCGGGCATCGCCATTTCCTTCACTAACCTCATGCTGATCGGGTTGGCAACGCTCGTACTTGCGATGACGAGCGCATCAATTGAGATGGTGGTCTCGATCTTTGCAAGAAGCTTCAAGGAAGCACAGAATCTGCTCTCCCCTCTGACGATAGTCGTTGTGGTGCCGGCAATGGCGATGCAATACATGAGCGAGCAGACACTTCGTTCGCTCGAGCTCGCACCAATACTCAATGCCATGCTGATCATCAGGGACGCGCTTCTCAACAAGGTTGCGGCAGCGAATCTGGCCATAGAGCTCGCATCTGCGTTTGTCTACATGGTTATTGCCTTGGCGATCGCGATCAGAATATTCAACAGCGAAAAGGCAATGGCACGCTACTGAATCGCGGATAGCCTGGAGCATACGCAAAGCTCATGTTTGGACAATCTCATCTTACAGACCCATCTGGGGGAGACAAGACGACATGACCAGCGATGCCTACGAGCAGCTCGCAGATGCCTTGGATAGACTTCCCAACGGTTTCCCGCGAACAGAATCCAAGCTTGAGATTGCGATTCTGAAAAGGATCTTCTCGCCCGAGGACGCCGCACTGGCCAGTCAACTGAGCGGCCACATGGAACCCTTGGATGCGATAGCGACGCGAGTCGGACTCTCCGTGCAGGAGGCAGGGGCTAGACTCGGGAGAATGGCCGAGAATGGCCTTGTCTGGTTTGGGCAGGAAGCAGGAAAGCCACGTTTCAGGTTGGCGCCCTTCATCGTCGGAATCTACGAAGCACAGCTTGACAGAATGGATCACGAGCTGGCACATCTTGTCGAGGACTATCTCGCAAACGGTGGGGCAGTTGGCATCATGAAGCCGCAACCTGCGCTCCATCGTGTCGTCCCAGCACAGAGGGCCGTGAAATCTGAATGGATCCTACCCTACGATGACGTCCGCGAACTCCTCCTGTCCGCCAAGTCGTTCGGTCTCCAAGACTGCATATGTCGAGTACAACAGGACAAGCTTGGTCATCACTGTGACTTTCCGACGAGAAGCTGCCTCTTCTTCACACCTTATGAGCGACCAAAGAGCCTGACTGATGTCTCCCGAGAAGAAGCATTGACCGCCCTTGACGAGTTCGAGGAGATCGGGCTCGTCCACACCGTGAGCAACGTCATCAAGGGAGTCGGCTATGTCTGCAATTGCTGTGGCGACTGCTGCGGCATACTTCGTGGAATCAATGAGTACGGCATCGAGAACTCCGTTGCCCAGGCAAACTACTATGCGGTCATCAATCCTGACGAATGCCTAGGATGTGGAACTTGCGTGGAACGATGCCAGGTGCATGCGATCTCCGCTGGGGACGGCGTGAGTGTCGTGGATCGCAAACGATGCATAGGTTGTGGATTGTGCGTCACGGGCTGCCCCAACGAGGTGGCCAAACTTCAGCGAAAACCTGATGCTGATGCCGTTGAGCCTCCGGCAGACTTCGCTGTATGGAGTCGTCAGCGACTACTGGATCGTGGCTTGATCAAGCAGACGACACACTGACAGCCCGGCGACTCGACAAGCTGCATTAGCCATAAGTATACCTCTGAAGTCAAGCCTAGCCCACAGAGTGAAGCAAGAATTGGTTTCCTTCGTAGGGTTATGGAGCGGGAAGGATTTCCTCGACACGAACGATTTCTCTCAAGAACAGATCAAAATCGTTCTAGACGTGGCAGACACGCTGAGGAAGGAGTTCCGATCACGCAAGAAGCATCAGCACCTGCCGGGCAAGACACTGTTCATGATGTTCTACAATAGATCATTGAGAACGAGGAATTCCTTCGAGGCGGGCATGTATCAGCTCGGCGGTCACGCACACTTTCTGAGCCCACAGGATGTCTACACGCCTGCGCTCCCAGAAGACATGGTTGCATATCAGACAGAGGCGATCTCTGACGTTGCCAGAGTCCTCAGCAGATACGGTGACGCAATTGCGATCCGCATCTACGGCGACGCGGCAAAGTGGATCATAGGAAGAGGCCACAAGGTTGTACAAGAATTCGCCAAACACGCAACCATCCCGGTCCTCAACATGGAAGACGACATGTACCACCCCTGCCAGGCACTCGCAGACGCTCAAGCGATGAGGCAAGCCATTCCGAAGCTGAAAGGAAAGAAGCTCGTCGTATCTTATGCCTACTCCGGCGGATTGAAGCCGCTGGCGGTTCCTCAGAGCGAGATACTCATCGGAACACAACTAGGAATGAATGTCGTATTGGCACATCCGAAAGGATTTGAACTCGAAGACCTCGTGCTTGAGGCGGCGAAGGCAAACGCGAACAGGTACGGAGGCGAGTTCGCCGTCATGAATGAAATGAAAGAGGCCTTCGAAGGAGCCGACGTTGTCTATCCGAAGGCATGGTCCCCGAAGAACTTCTTCCCCCCACATTGCAGTTCCCCGGACAAGACAGGCGCTGCCGCCTACCAAGACAAGTTCAAGGACTGGATCTGCACACAAGAACTGATGAACATCACAAACAAGGCCAAATACATGCATTGTGGGCCTGCGGACCGCGGCCAAGAAGTGACCGACGATGTCATTGACAATTCGAAATACTCATTGTACTTTGAAGAGGCTGAGAATCGACTGCACGTCCAGAAAGCCGTGATGGCTTTGGTCATGGGCGATCGCCTATATGGGCGCCGAAAAGGAACCTGACTTGTAAGCACTGAACCACTGCAACGATGACAGTTCAGGCCCCATTGTCTGTGTCATGTGATCCGATGACGAAAAGTCCCCCTTGTGATGGTTCGAATCTGGATGTCCACACCAAGGACCCGCACACACGAATTCGGGAGTTGGAATCACCGCCAGTCTCAACGAGGTGAAGTCTCATGACAACTGACAACTACCAGATGAAGGGAATTGAGGATGCTCTAGACGTGGCCGCAGGGCGAGTCTTGGCTGGTGTCGAACCCAGTCAGCTGAGGAGACCGGTTTCTCCGGAGCGTTTCCTTGCCGCATACAGGCTCTCCAAGTCCGGCAGGCGACTGGAGGAACTCACAAAATGGCTGATCGGGGTGACTGTCATGTTGGCCGTTCTCACCGGCGTTCTGGTCCCTGACGTTGTCAAGAGGTTGCTGGATGCATAACGTTTTCCATATTCGCGTTTTATGTGCGCACTACCGCTTCCAAATAGACCAGAGAGAGCACCGACTTTCAGCACGTGGAGGGGAATCTGAACCTACTAGCACCAAACCGTGGAGAATGGAAGTGTCGGATGCATGAACACAAGACAGACTCACAGGTCAGATGTTTCATTGGTGGGATCTCTTTCGCAAGCCAACGAGCCTCTGACGAATCTCCGCTGTGCGCTTCTCGTCGACAAGAAAACCACATTCATCCTTCAAGTCGCTCACGGATTCCGACAGACGGTTTATGATATCCAGACGGCTACTAGATCCAGACGCCTGATCCGTGCTCAGTGATGCTATTTCGGCCTCAACATGGTCGAGTTGAATCCTAATTCTGGCAGACATCTCTTCCGAAGTCAGTTTCAACAAGCTTGTTCCGTCATGATCGAGAACGAAGCCGTTGTCATTCTTCGTCGCCAATCCCTGCTCGACGAGGCTTTCGACCGTGTCCAGAACCTCGAAACGACTGTGAGCTGTTTCATGGGCGATCTGTTCCAAGTCATCTAGTCGTATCTCGGTCGTCCCATCCTTTCGCGTTCTTTCATGAACCAGGCCGAAGATCAGAGCGTATATGACATGGTAGGGCGTGGATGGCAAGGTGAATTCCAGAAGCGCAGATAAGACTGACAAACTGTCAAAGGCGAGTGGAACCATGAAGCCTAGACTCAGTTTTAGGAATGGCGGAACCACAATCGACAGTAGAGTCGTGACTATTCCGACCAGTCCAGTTGTGACTGAGAAGTGAAGGTACCATTCCTTGATCCTTTCCCTTCGAACGGTTCTCATCCGCCACAGAGGAACCCTCTTAGATTCCAGCAACATGATGATTGATAGGCCCAGGAATAAGACCGCCGTCATCGCAGCCACCATTAACCCTACAGGTTCTATCCAAGGCAAGGATAGACCGAGAACGATTCCGATGCCAAGGTCCAACCTTACCATTCTCGTGTATCTGCTGCGATGATGCTTGGACGCTAGGTCGAGCAGAATCTTGATCGCCATGAGAGCTGATACCAGCACAATGACTAGGAGGACGAGCTCGGCGGGGCCTGCGTAGTTTGGCAAGTCACATCATTCCGCGATGGATGCACAGCTCGGGCTATACCGACCCAAGAGAACCTACAGATGAATGTTTCCAGAGGCATTCTCCTTATGACGCGTTCTCAACATGATGTCCGGTGTGGTGCATTTTCTTTGCTCGCAGCAGAGAGCCACGTCGTCCCCTTCCCGAGCCGTCAAGGACCTGTGCCAATGGAAGGAGCATTCTGCTCGTGCAGCGACGGGTCATGAGTGTCTGGAGATTGTGACTTGGGGCATATCGCAGGAACCACTATTGAACACGAGTGTTCCTCCCGTTCGTGCCTGAACACACAAGATCAGGTCAACTCCATCCTCGATCGTAGTGGATCACTTGGTGCGCCGCATCGTCGTCGGGTCACCTAGCCCGAGCAATCGAATTTGAACCGTCATGAGGAGAGGAGTTGGAGGAGCTTTCATCGTCGAGCGCTAACGCCAGAAGGCTTACATGATTCCGCGGCGAGTGTCGCGAGGATTCGGATGCAGATCGCCAGCGAGCAGCTCATCGCTCTCTTGATCTTCTTGGTAACCTACCTGCTGCTTGCGACAGGCTACCGTGAGCGTACGATTGCGGCGATGGCTGGAGTTGGAGCGATATATGCTTTTGGCATCCTCACACCTCAAGAAATGACAGGCTATGTTGATGTGAACGCCATCGGTCTGCTCTTCGGTATGATGATCATTGTCGGAGCCTTGAGGGAAGCACAGTTCTTTCGATGGGTTGGAGTGCGCGTTGCAAGTGTGTGCCGTGGCAGACCCATTCATCTCCTAGTGGCCCTTACGCTCATGACAGCCGGCCTCTCTGCACTTCTCGACAACGTGACCACCGTTCTCTTCATGGTCACTGTAACAATCGACATAGCGGAACTGGTGAAGTTGGATCCCAAGCCCTACATTCTGAGTGAGATAGCCGCCTCGAACATAGGAGGAGCAGCCACATTGATCGGTGACCCGCCCAACATAATGATCGCAGCCGCGACGGGTTTCTCGTTTCCAGAGTTCATAACCAATCTGGCTCCGGTTTCCCTTGCTGCTCTCTCGGTATCGTTGTTCTATTTCTGCATGAGATTTCGTAAGACCATGAAAGAGCATGGTGGAGAGCAGAAACTCGCGGCGCCCCCGACCATGGCGTCAGATGCGCCTCCGGATCGCCGTCTCCTCTGGACAGGTCTTGTGACGCTTGTGGCCGCTATCGTGATGTTTTCACTGCAAGACGTTGTCGGAGTCTACCCAACTGTTGTAGCTCTTGCGGCCGCGGTCATTCTGCTCTTTGTGGGTGGACCAAAGATGCCGGAGATCTTGAGAGATGTCGAGTGGAGCACTCTGATCTTCTTTGGATCACTTTTCGTTGTCGTGGGCGCTCTCGAGAAGACTGGCTGGATGAGTTTGGTAGCGCGGGAGATGCTACCGATTGTTGGAGCAAACAGGACAATTGGAGTCAGCGTCGTACTCTGGATTTCCAGCCTCATCTCGGCATTCATCGATAACATCCCGTTCACGGCCAGCTTCATCCCCGTTCTGACAGATCTCGGAAGCCTCTCCGGAGTGAATGTCTACCCTCTGTGGTGGGCGCTCTCAGCAGGAGCCGGGCTCGGAGGAAACGGAACCATCATAGGGGCTTCGGCAAACGTGATCGCCACGGGTCTGGCTCAGGCTAGGGGCGTGAAGATCACATTCATGGAGTTCGCGAGGACTGGAATTGTCATCTTGGTCCTTACCACCGCATTGGCCAACTTGATACTCCTCGCCAGGTTCTGGGGCTGAAGATACGCTCGTGTGAAAGTCCCAGGAATCACTCCCGTTACTCCTCATGGGCCCAACTGCAGATCACGGCACAAACTCGTGAGGCCCCCATCTGTTGGCATCCCTCAATCCCAGTCTCCCTACACCATTCCGAGCGCGCGAGCGCACCGTTCTGCTACGTAGAGTTCGACAACGACCGCAAGAGACGCAGATCCAGCATTTCCGTAGATATCTCTAGCCTCCACTGTCAGAGTCCAAGCGCCAAGCCGAATCAAGTGACGCCGCCGATGGGTGGAATGGTGTCGTCAATCGCCAGCGTCGGAGTGTCTGGCACGCCGCCAGGAAGCTACACGCTCGCCATCACGGGAACTAGTGGATCGCTGACTCACAGTGCGACGCTCACTGTCGAGATTGCGGGCGGAGGATCATGTCTGATTGCCACTGCCACTTATGGGTCTGAGCTTTCGGATGAAGTCCAGTTCCTGAGGAACTTCCGTGACAGATCGATCATGAAGACGATTGCTGGATCGAACTTCATGGTCGCATTCAATGCCGTCTACTATTCGTTCAGCCCAACTGTTGCGCAATTTATCAGAGAACAACAGACTGTGAGAACCACCGTGAAGGTCGTTCTTTACCCTCTCATGGGCATCCTGATGATCACTGCTTCGGTGTTCGACCTCTTCCCAACGAATCATGAGGCCGGTGCAATTGCATCTGGGCTTCTGGTAAGCTCACTCATAGGCGCAGTGTACTTGGCCGGACCGCTGACAGTCGTACTTACGTATTCTTCGAGGACACGCCGAATAGCCAAGAGAGCCCAAGTCCCCACAATGATCGTTCTATTCAGCGCTCTTGCGGCCGTAATTCTCATAACGGCTCTCGGCGCTCCAGCTATCGTGACGATCGTCGCAACCTCAGCGATCGCCCTCTCAAGTCTGGCCGCCTCAGCGTTGTTCGCCTCACAGGCGATAGTGAACGCACTAGACATGCGCCGCCACTCCTGTGGGTCCTAAGGGCGGCTATCACGACGGATTGCTGCCCCAATTGGTCCTGATATTGAGCGATCAATGTTCTTGACGGTGACCAACATCAGGCGACAACCCGAGGGTTCTCCGTTACACTCCACGAGCCTCACCAAGCTGTAATCTGACCTGTCAAGTAGGCGATGTTCGCAAAGTGTTCATGATCGCCATGGACGGCCAGAGGCAACAGGTGGAAGCGCTCTATCGCGGAACGAGCAGTATCAATCCCCGCCTCGAATTCCTCAATCGACTGCTTCGGTGGTGGTTTTCGCTCGCCGGACTCACCGACCGATTCCGATCAGTCCACGACGCTTGAGATCCCGCATCTCGCGTTCTGCTGTGTTCCAGTTCATTCTCAGGATGGATGGCGCTTTTAATAGGAATCAGTGTGCTTCACACCCAGGCGACTCCGGAGGTCTCGGGTGTGACTCGGTCATCGTGGATCACAGCAATATTGGTCTTGATCGTCCTCCTGATCCCTATGCTAACAACTGCCTCGATACCTACTTACCGTGAGGCCCTTCTGCTCACAGTGAGCGGAACACTGACCGAGGCGAAGCCGATCAATCATGTTCGTTCCCAACAGTTCCTCCCGAAAGGAAATCAACTGAAGATACTCCTCCGAATGTGGGCCAATCAACAGATAGATGCCACAATCGAGGTTGCGCGAATCATCGGATACTTCACCCCACCAAGGCGACTTGGCGAGACGAGTGAGGTACGCATATTCGGATTGTATCCGGAGAAGGCGGTGAACCGTACAGAGTGGAATTTCCACAACGAATATGGTAAGACGATCTATGCTTCACTGGACCGTGTGCCTGCTCACCTGCTGGGCAAGACCCAGATGGGTCTAGAGTTGGAGATATTCCTCGAGGGCCCCAACTATTCTTCCAACCCAACGTTCCTCGTGCATTGGGAGATCACGGTCTACGACGTCTACTAGCCGGTCGACATGATCGCGCCCGGACTCTCGTTCCCTCGTCTGTGCCACTCGCATATCAGAAGACTAATGAATCGAATTGAAGCATCGTCTCATCGGTTTCGAAAGATGCCGGTTGAATGGAGCCGCATAAAGTCCACACAAGAGAGCGTATTCAGCTGCATAGGAAGGACACCACTTGTGGAACTCCGAAAGATCAGACAAGAAGAGAGGATCTCAGCTAGGATACTCGCGAAACTGGAATACGTGAACCCCACGGGCAGCCTCAAGGACAGAATCTACTACGAGATGATCACACGCGCAATCAAGAGACGCGACCTCAAACCCGGCATGGAGATTCTTGAGGCATCAACGGGGAACGCAGGCATCGCATGCGCCTTCGTTGCGAAGCTACTCGGCTATCCGGCAACAATCGTCCTCCCAGCAGGTATGAGCCAGGAACGAATGAAGCTGATTCGAGCCTACGGTGCACGAATAATCAACACACCAGGAGCCGAGAGCGACGTTGACCTCAGCATCAAGAAGATCGAGGAACTGAAGCGAGACAATCCAGGCAAGTATTGGGAACCTGGGCAGTTCGCGAACCTGGACAACATCAATGCACATTACAAGACGACCGGGCCTGAAATCTGGGAACAGACAAAGGGGAAGGTGGACTGTTTCGTGGCCTCCCAGGGAACAGGAGGCACACTCACAGGAGTGGGCAAGTTACTTCGGAAGAAGAGCCGGAAGGTGCTCCTGTACGCCGTTGAACCGGCTGAGGCGCCGATTCTCTCGAAGCGGAGATGGGGGACCCACAAGATCGAAGGAATAGGCGACGGCTTCGTCCCACGGAACCTGCACCTCAGGCAACTCACAGGAATAGTGACAACTACCTCGGACGAAGCCCTCAACATGGCGCGCCGTCTTTCAACCACTGAAGGCATTTTCTGTGGCATCTCTTCCGGATGCAACGTTGCAGCCTCGGTGAAGATCGCGCGGAAGCATCCGAACCTCCGTGCGATTGTGACAATGATCAACGACACGGGCCAGAGGTACTTCTCGACTGAATTGTGCGGCGAGCCGAAGTCTGTGGAGATACCAGAACGCGAGCATCCCCTTGACGAGTACAGCCTCTCAGAACTCGACAAGTATCAGGCGTCGTGGGAAATCATCGAATAGCCCTCGCGCTGCACAACAACGGTGTCTGCCATTCGAGAAGACTAAGGCGGAGACTTCTCTGACTTTCTGAACGTTTCTCCTATTTGCGCGAACCTAGCCGCGTCCTTGAGCTGTCCTTCGAACTTGAATTGTCCAAGCATGAACGCCTTCATCCCGTCAATCTCGCCCGTCATCAGGCGATAGAAGACGTCCTCGGCTCCCTTCAGTGTGAGGTCTGGCTTCTCATGGACGCCATCAGAGAGCAATATCTGCCCGCTGGCAAAGGTGAGGTAGAATGGGGCTTCTCCGGTGATGTTGAATTGCACGATTCTGTCCCAGCCACTGATCATTTGTATCACGTCGGCTTGTCCGTTGGCACGTTCCGCGAAATGTTGCCAGCCGCCTTTGACTCTCCCCAATTCCCTCACCAAGTCGCGGCTGGAATCCGTCGTCTGACTTAAGAGTTCTCAGGAAAACAACAGACAAGATGTTTCGGCAGATGCAAGCGAATGAAACCATCCGGACGAGAGATCGGATTGAGATCAGGTGATTCAGGGAAGACCTATATCGTGTCCGAGAACTGTCAAGCTCGAACGGAGCTTGACTGACAGCACGATCTTCAACATAGGACTCCTACTTGTTGTTGCTGGATTTGCGATCGGAATAATGGCAGTCATCATTGCTGTTCTGAGATCTGCGAGAGGCTCCGAGTCGGTGCGCGGCGGAGGAGTCATCATGATAGGGCCGGTGCCGATAGTCTTCGGAACGGACAGTGGATCCGCTCGGATGCTGATCCTGCTCGCCATCGTCCTGATGGCTGTAGCGTTGCTATTCACGTTTCTCCCGATGATGTGGAGGTAGAAGCATGTCCCAACGTTGCGATATCTGCGGAACCCAAGAAGCACGTTTCGTCTGCAGAAAATGTGGAAGGCGAGTATGCCTCCAAGACTTTCGACAGGGGCAGTGGCTCTGCGTGAGCTGCGGACCAAGCGCTCGCTCGGAGGAGGCAGAAGCTACGAGCGTGCCTTCGGTCGGACTCTCGTGGATCATCTTCGCCAGTTTCGCGATGGTGTTTGTCGGCATGATCCTGATGATGATCGCTTCCTTCTCGGAGGGTCGCGGCTCCGCGAGTGGAGGCGCGATAGTGCTGATAGGCCCAATCCCGGTAATCCTAGGAAGCGGGCCGGAATCAACCTGGATGATCCTGCTTGCCGCCGTGATCACTGTGATCGCGCTGGTAGCTTTCCTGCTTACCCGCAGAAGGATGCACGGATAGGAGACTACTCTTTTCGTACAGTCTCGAAGCCTATCACGTCGCCGGTTTCCGCGTCGATCTGGAAGCGAAATGACTTCCGTTCCTTCATGACGCCTGCTTTCCTCATCGTCAGGACGCCTTCGACCTCCCATACATCTCTGCCTTTTCCGCCGACGAACCAGATCTTGCTGAATTTGACTTGGATCGGCTTGCCCGGGTACTGCGACTCAAGATAGCGTCTGGCCGCAAACTCTGCTATGGTGGCGTCCTCAACCCGGACATCGTCACTCATTCGTCAACCATCCGTCGGTCTACCTATCGGAACTAGTTCATTTATGGTTTGCATCTATTTGCGCGTTGACCCTGGGATACTGCACGCTGGGTCAGTGCATGTTGGGCGCAATTCTAGGCTGCGAGTCTGGGCGGCCTATCCGAGTACTTTCTTTGCGTAGTATGAGAGAAGCGGGGTCTGCACTAGCAGCGAGAGGAGTATGACCCCGAATGTGACCGCCACGATCACGTTCTTGAACGGGAACTCCGGCAAAGCCAGGGCCAAAGCTGCAGATACGGCCCCCCGTATCCCACCCAGAGTGGTCACGTTCCGCCACGTTCTCGGAATCTTCCCGATCAGCTTGGATGCTGGCACGAGGACCACTTCGACGCTGATGTACCTCGCCAATAGCACGGCTGCAAAAGCCACCACTATCAACGGCGCATACTGCAACAGATACGGCACTTCGGCTGCAAGTCCGATGAATACGAACGCCACGGTGTTGGCGATGAACGCTGCAACATCCCAGAAACCAGTCACTAGATCGTTGCTCGGATCCCCGGGGCTCGTCTGCTGGTAGTATCTTGCCATGTACAGCCCCAGAACTGCCACTGCCACTATGCCGGAGAAGCCCAGCGTGGATGCGAGTATGAAGGATCCGTAGGCCTCGCTTATCGTGATCATCACATGTGCGTTCCTGTCGGTCAGCAGAGGCGCCAGTTTGGTCGCAAAGAACGCGATCACCAATCCAACAATTGCGCCTCCACCGAATTGAACCGCAACTCCGACCACATTGAAGATTGGGTTAAGTGTCAACGCGCTGACGGCCGAGAAGAGCACAAGAGTTGTCGCATCGTTGAGAAGCGCTTCGCCTTCTATGATTGTACCCAGTTCCTTGGGCGTCTTGACCTGCTTCAGTGTACTGATTACTGCGGCTGCATCTGTAGGCGCGATTATCACTCCAAAAGCAAGGGCCGCGAAGAATGAGAGGCCACTCAGTGAGGTAACGATGAGTGAGCACACAATTGCCGAGACGGCGACGCCCACCACTGCCAACAAGAGCACTGGCTTCTGGACTTTCTTGAAGACGCTGTAGTTCATGGTCAGTGCCGCTTGAAAGATGAGGGGCGGCAGAATGACGGAGATTATGAGCTCCCCAGTTGGCTGCGCCGGGGGTCTTCCAAGCAAATAATACGCTATTGATATCGCGAGTCCAGCTACGATAAGGAGTTTGGCATACGAGATACTGAACCTCTTCGAGAGTATGGAAATGACTGAACCTATCAGGAGTATCAGGAGCACTACGATTCCTAGATCCAACATGTGCATCGACCAGCAAGTGTCCGAATAGGTTCCCCCGTACTGTAGCCAAGGAAATATGATGCTTTGCCTTCCACACTCGCGAGCACAGCAGAGATCCTGCTCTGAGCAGGCCCGTTAGCAGGTCGCGGATAGGGTCCGGTCACCTTGTCACTTCTTCGGTGCGGGTCCCTGTTTTCCGCTCATTGAGTCAACAGAGATTCGCACGACGCCGACACTGCGTACTGCTTCGTCATTCCCTGCGAATCGGGCAAGAACAGATTCTGGGTCACGCTCGTGCTTCCTTGTGAGAAGTTCGAGTCCACGACGCTTCTCCGAAAGATCTGAGACAAAGTGCACGGTTCCTTCCATGATGAGTGACCGGTATGCATGGTCACATTCCCCGTGGATGTACCCTCGATCCTCTACGACCGTTGCACAGACGCGCGGGTTTGCCTGGAGTATCCTCATCTTGCGACCTTCCGTCGCGCAGTGGAACCAGAGATCACGAGCTTTGGGGTCCCAGGCAAAATCGACTGTGAAGAGGTATGGTTCGTTCTCGCGGCAGCAGGCGACCGTCATGATTCTCACGGATGAGAGGACCTCTTCCGTATCCTCTGGCTTGCTCAGCTCTTTGTCTGCGCGACGAAGATGATAGCGTTGCATCGGTGCACACCACGTCGAGGGAACTCAGAAGTGGATGGGTGGAACGTAGCTTATGAAACTCATACCCATCAGGATCAGAATCGCTTGGACCACGCATATGGCACCTATTATGACTGCGATCGGCGCAAATGAGAGAATCCCTCCGATGGCTCCGAGCAGATCTTCGGCGAACTTGAACAACAAGTAGAGAAGCAGCGTGGACGCGACGAAGATTATGATCAGCACAGTCGTCGAGACCTGATACGTGCCGTATGCGTAGTAGGACGCAAGGAGGCCGACAGCAAGGGCTACCAGCGCGGCCCAACGGATATTCTTGATGGGCCGAAGGAAGAGCATCAGTCCAGCAACTGCTAGAATGCCAAGCGTGAACGCATCATAGCTGCCGCTCGTGAACAGCAGGTACACGAGCACTAGTGCGACGATTCCAATGAGGAAGCCCAATGCGACGAGAGCATGAGAGATCGGCTTCAGGCGACCTCTGAAAAGTGGCGCGAGGCATGTGAACCCCGCAAGTAGAAGTATGATCGGGATATCCGAGAGAAGGAAACCAAGATCCACCCAGCTCACCTTCCCATGACCACGTTGGGTCGCAGCCCACGATGTGGTGCGCGGATGATACTAAGATGCGCCTTTGCGTGAACCTGCTTCGGGAGGGCTAGGTTCTGCCGGTTGCTCGCCCATCGCTTTGCGTACGGGGTGGTCGCTCTTGGCGAGGGCGCTCTCGTCAGAGTAGCCGATATGCTCCTGGTCTGTCTTCGTCACAAGGTAGCTCGGGACTGAGACGGTGCGTCCGCCGACTGAGACGTGACCGTGTGCTATCAGCTGTCGCGCCTGTGACGGAGAACCAGCGAGTCCATTTCGGAAGACCACGGTCTGCAGCCTCCGTTCAAGCAAGTCTCGGATGTCTAAGTCGAGTGTGTCGTCGATGGTGGCATTGTCTCCAGCCAACCCCATCCTTTTCAGCCGCAAGAGGAACTCCTGCTCTGACTTCTCCCGTTCCAGTCCTGACTTCGCAAGCAGAGCGCGCGCGATTCCTCGGATTTCCGAGAGCATCGTCTTGTAGCGCCAAAGCTCGTGCTTGTTTCTGAGGCCGTACTCGCCCAAGAGTCTAAGCTCGACGTCGAGTTGGTCGCGACGCCACGGATGACGGGGTGTCGCGTACTTCTTGTGCTGTCTTCTCGGATCGCCCAAATCGCATGCTTCCTATATGGTGGCTACTTCTTCTTGTCCTCTACTTTTCCTTCCCTTAGGGCAGCCCTCATGGCAGCCATTGCCTCTTTCTTCTTCACCCCGACCGCTCTGCCCTTCCGGCCGGTGCTCTTGGTACGTTGACCGCGAACCTTCAGTCCCAAAGAGTGCCGCGTGCCCTTCCACGTGCGAATCTCCTTCATGAAGTCAATATCAGCCTTCGTCCTCAAGGCCAAATCGGGGCCAATCATGTGACCGTCCCTTCCAGACTCGAGGTCCTTCCTCCGGTTGAAAAGCCTCGAAGGCAGACTATACTTGGCAGGATCGGCAACAACATCCTCCAGACGATCAACTTCCTCCTCCGTGAGGCCTCCGACACGCATCTCGGGCTTCAGCTCAGCAGCCTTCACAACGGCAGCCGCGAAGCTAGGCCCTATTCCACGGATCCTGGTTATTCCGTAGATGATCTTCTTGGAACCGTCAATGTCGGTACCTGCGACACGGACGATGTGTCTGAACTCTCTGGACATCGAGTGAACCGGCAAGCCGCTATCGCAGAACAAATCACCAATTAAACCTTGCTTACACCCATATCTGTGCCCCCAACGTACGTGAGAATGGGCTGCCTTGACAAATCCAGTCCTACTAGCATCAGGCATCGGCATGATGGCAGTCGGGATCCTGCCTATCCTCTACTGGCACAAGGCCAAGGGAGTCAAGCCGTCAGCCTTTGCCTTCGGAGGGGTTCTGTGGCTCGCCGCGATCATCCCGAAGGTCGTGATGGACGCCACTGTTACAGGGGCGATCAACGCGTGGGCATTCTCGACACTCGGATACCTTGGAACGATCATCTTCATCATCCTCCTCCTTGGCCTCAGGACCGGAGCCTTCGAGTCAGGCTTCACCTACCTCACTTTCCTCAAGACCAGACTCGGGAGTGCAACATATGACGAAGCAGTTGGCTTCGGCTTGGCCTTCGGCGGAACCGAGACCTTCGTGCTTGGCCTTGGCAGCTTCCTAAACAT
>Ga0208047_1000305_pt1 | contig 18565 bp, 19 predicted proteins | sample Kivu_220m_FD_184162 | JGI IMG/M metagenome (GOLD analysis project Ga0208047, IMG submission 184162) | Freshwater microbial communities from Lake Kivu, Western Province, Rwanda to study Microbial Dark Matter (Phase II) - Kivu_220m (SPAdes)... | ecosystem: Environmental > Aquatic > Freshwater >...
ATATAAAGATAATATTGATGTTGTAGACTAGATGTAGATTAGATCTGCAATTCAGACAGTAAATTCCAGCATACGGCCACATAAGGATAATCCCCTTAAAACTTGACTGTTTTAAAGGGGATGGCTACCACCAGGTATCTAAAAGAAAAAATTTCAAACTAATTTTAAAGCTCTTGAAGTTTTTAACTAATTATGGTATGTAATATATATTATTACATGCAATATTATGGATTTAAGCAGCATAAAAAAGAAAATACGTTTCCTGGAAGGACAGAGGCAAAGGAACCTTACCTACCTTCTAAACCCCAAAGACATGGTGGCTGGGTCCATATACACAGTATATAAAAAATGCGGAAACAAAAAATGCCGCTGCGCCCGGGGAAAGCCCCACGGTCCCTTCTATTACCTGTCCAGAAAGGTTGACGGGGTAACAAAGCTTACCTTTGTAAGAAGGGCCGATGAAGAGGAAGTAGAAGAAAAAGCATATAACTACAGAAAATATATAAAGGCCATGGCAGACCTTACAAAGATTGATAAAAAGATATATGGCTATCTAAAGAAGATAAAAGAAGAAAAGACGGAGGGTTATGGGAACCGAAAGGTTTAACTATTACCTGTATACCCAGAACAAGGATAAGGTAAGAAAAAAACTTACCGCCGGGGATATAGATTACGGAAGCCTTTCTGAGATGAGATTTGTAGATAAGTTTTTTGCATTTGTATTTGGCACTGACTTTTTTGACTTTGCCGGAAATACTTACCCCAGTCCCAGGGCCAAAAAAGAGGTCCCCCCATGGTTTCTTCTGGCATCGGTAATGGCTGCCAGGATGTGCGGGGAGGAAAGCTTTCTAAATATCCCCCATGTTCTTCGTAACGGGACTATACTGAAGATTTTGGGACTTAACCTGGGAACTGTTCCCGGGTTTAACAACAAAAACAAAAAGGAAAGGATATATCCGGCAGACCAGGATACCATAAGAAAATTCTTCAAAGACACGGATCCGGCCGGACTTATCTTTTGGTTCAATCGCCATTTTTCCTCCTGGATGAGGGGTAAGGGAGCCTACAGGAGCGGTCTATATATAGAAGATGCAAGCTTTATCCCCCTTCCCGGCAACCCAAATTATGAGAACTCCGACTATATATGGCTGGATGAGAACGGAAATCACGCAGAGGCCGGTACACCCGGGGCAAGGCTTACCCAGTGCTATAAGCTTACTTCCCTTATTAATACAAACAGGGAAGCAAGCTACTATGTATATGCTGGTGCCAGGATTGATCCGGGGAGTGCAGGTGGCTTGGATGAAGGAAGAGACCTTGTGGAAGGGTTTGTAAAAAACGGAGGATATATAGACACCCTGCTTATAGATAGGGGGTACATAGATGGACCCACCCTGTCCCATTACAAGCGTGACCTTAGGATAAACTGGGTTATCCCCTTAAAGAAGAATATGGCAGCATATGATGATGTCATAGGGCTCTGCCGGAAAAAAGATATTGAATGGACAGACTACAAAAGACAAAATGACGATAGCGGGTTTACCTCAAAAAAAGAAGAAGTCACCTCGTTTTTTGACATCGGTACCTGGGAAAATCTTACTGTACCCCTTAATGTATCTGTAAAGAGGGAGACCGATTATATAAATGGAGAGGTCAGCTACTTTGTTCTTGCCCATAGCAAAAGATACAAATATCCCAATGAAGCTTTTGATCTCTATTCAAAAAGGACCGTAATCGAGGAGCGCCACCGGCAACTGAAGGGTTTCTGGGACCTTGCAAAGTTTTCCTCTCCTTGCTTTTCCCTGGTGGTAACACAGATAATCTTTAAGCTTATATGCTATTCACTTATGCAGCTTTACCTGTATAGATCCGATATGGCCCATCTTACCAGAAAGACAATTTCCACTATCAAAAAAAAGGAAATGGCGGGAAAGTGTGCGGTGATACTCTATAGTGGATCAAATTATGGTGTGTTTGACCTGGATGAGTACAGCTTTATTCTAATAAATCTTGAAGATAGTTCAAAAAAGAAGCTTGCCGGAAGGATAAAGACCTGGAATAAGAGTCCTCCCTGATGGCATATTATTATGTTTGCTATAATTTTTTTTAATAATTTTAAATAAGTTCCGCAGCCAGCCCATCTCTTTTTTGTCCATTTTTTCCTGTCAGCCTTAGTTTAAAAAGATATTTACGAAATTATCCGTCTCTTTTTGCTCCTTTATAATAAAAAAGGTTGGCCGGAGCTTCTTTGTGCCTGCTTCCAGACCTCCAGTGTCTGAATTGCAGAGATTAGATATTTGCTTTTGACATCTCATATCTCATACAATATAATACCTCAATTAAATAATTATATTTTTAATTAATGCAGTATTAGACATTATTATTAAGACATAATAATAAAGATACAGGAATTAGGAGAAAGAAATCTATGAAAGAATATCGTCTCACCAAAGAAGGCTATGAAGAATTGATTAAAGAAAGGGAAGACCTTATAAACAATAAACGGAAAGAGATTGCTGAAAGACTGAGAGACGCAAAAAATTCAGGAGGAGATTTAACCGAAAATTCTGAGTATGAATATGCCAAAAATGAGCAGGCTTTTATAGAGGGAAGAATCGAACAGATAAACGAAATTTTAAGTAATTATATAATTATAGAGAAGAAAACCAATAAAGGGTTGGTTGAACTGGGAGTGACTGTAGTAGTCAGGGATGTAGACAAAAAAAGGGACAAGGAGTTTAAAATAGTCAGTTCTATAGAATCTGATCCTGAAAAAAATAAGATTTCAGATGAATCCCCGACGGGAAGAGCACTGCTTAATAAAAAAATCGGAGATGAAGTATTGGTTAAGACACCTGAAGACACAAAGAGATTAAAGATAATAAAGATTAAATGAAGCCAAGGATTTAACCGGGCAAGTGTTATGAAAAACAAGAAAAACGACGAGATTTCAAACTTAAGCAATAATAACAGTGAAGAGCTACTAGTCGGAAAAAGTGAGTATTTGCTGGAGTCGGAAGAACCTCTGGCTGAAGCATTAAAGATGAGACTTGAAAAAGTAAAGGCTATGAGGAAAAGCGGTAAAGAGATTTACAAGACCAGGTTTGATAAAAATTCCGATATAATAGACATAAAGACACATTACTCCAAACTTAAAGCCGGCGAAAAGGCTGATGGTGTTTTTAAAGTAGCAGGAAGGCTTACAGGTTTCAGGAAACACGGCAAGGCAACTTTTAGCGATATAAAAGATTTTACAGATAAAATCCAATTATATGTCAATCAAAAAGATATTGGGGAAGAGAAGTATGATGAGTTTTTGAATCTGGATATTGGTGACTGGGCAGGTATAGAAGGAAACGTTTTTGTGACACATGCAGGAGAACTTTCAATAAATGTTTTCAAGTTTGAGCTTCTAAGTAAAGCCATAAGAATACTTCCTGAAAAATGGCATGGACTGAAAGACAAGGAATTAAGATACCGTCAGAGATATTTAGATTTTACTGTGAATCCTGAAGTAAAAAATGTATTCTTGACCAGAATTAAAATAATAAATGCTTTAAGAAAGTTTTTAAATGATAGCGGTTTTAAAGAAGTTGAAACACCAATGCTCCAGTCAATCCCGGGTGGCGCCATAGCAAAACCATTTATAACCCACCATAATGCTCTGGATATTGATCTTTACCTGAGGATTGCACCGGAATTATATTTGAAAAGACTGATTATTGGAGGATTTGAGAGGGTTTTTGAAGTAAATAGAAACTTCAGAAATGAAGGGATATCCTACAGGCATAATCCGGAATTTACAATGCTGGAATTTTATCAAGCTTATGCTGACTATAATGATATGATGGATTTGACAGAGAATCTGATAAAATTTGTTTCACAAGAATCTATCGGCAAATTAACTACAAGTTACAGGGGAAATAATATCGATCTTGGTAGAGAGTGGAAAAGACTTACGATGCTGGAAGCCATTTATAAGTTTGGTGGAGTTAAAATAAATTTTGATAACAGCACAGAAGAGTTATTATCAGTGGCAAAAGATCTGGGTATTGAGATAGAAAAAGACTCAGGAAAGGGAAAAATTATAAATAAAATTTTTGAAGCCACAGCTGAGCCCAAGCTTGTACAACCCACTTTTATAAAAGATTATCCTATAGAAATATCCCCGCTGGCAAAAAGGCATCCGGAGGATGAAAACCTGACCGAAAGATTTGAGCTGTTTATAGGAGGGGAAGAGATTGCAAATGCTTTTTCAGAGTTAATTGACCCCGGAGAACAATTGGATAGATTCAGGAATCAGGTAAGGAGCAAGTGCGAAGAAGAGAGGATTACAGGTAAGATTGATGTAGATTTTCTAAAAGCGCTGGAATATGGAATGCCGCCCACAGGTGGAGAAGGAATTGGGATTGACAGATTGGTTATGGTACTGACCAACAGCAATTCCATTAGAGATATAATTCTTTTTCCTCTCTTAAGGCCTGAATAAAGCCAGGTAATGTACCACTGATTTCAGTTTATTCTTATAAAAAAGATGATATAATTTTGCTGCAATCTAAATAATTGACTCTAGATTGGTGATTAAAATATGAATTGTGATTTTTGTTATAACAATGAAGCTACTATTCATTTAATAAAGATTCAGGGCGCAAGTGTAGAAAGAATAAATATATGCAAGGAATGCGCAAAGGATTTTTCTTTTTTTAGTGAGGAAGATTTTTATAATGACCTTGCCAGGATTCTTTACAAATTTTTCAATATTAGCACTAATGACCATCATACCGGCAGGGATAAAAAAATATTAAGGAGTATAAGTTATGGCAGGAACAGAAAGTGTCCCTTTTGCGGTATAGATTTAAAAACCATTAAAAAAATTGGAAGGGTTGGCTGCAGCAGTTGCTACAGTGAATTTAAAGATGTACTATTTCCAATAATAAAATCTATTCAGGGAAGTCTTGAAAATAAGGGGAAAATTCCCGTAAATACCAGCAGGAAAATTAAACTGGAAAAAAATATAAGAGATCTAAGACATAGACTTAAAAATGAGGTAATAATTGAAAATTTCGAAGAAGCAGCAAGGATAAGAGACAAAATAAAAAAATTGGAGAAAAATAGATATGACCGGTAAAAATTTCTACCTGTTAGAAAATAAAACCAGCAAAAATAAGTCTGAAAGCAATAAAAATAAAATTATTTTAAATACCAGAGTCAGACTGGCAAGAAATCTTACAGACTACAAATTTACAAGTATCTGCGATAGTCAGGAAAAAAATATTTTACTAAAAAAAATAAAGAGATATGTTGAGGAAATAAAAGAACTTAAAGATTTTAGGTTTTACTCTGTTAAAAGTCTGGGAAAAATACAAAGGGACCTGCTTTTTAAAGATTACCTGATCACTCCAGGAATGGCAAACAGGATGCAGGGCAAAGGACTGTTTGTAAAATATGGACAGGACCGGGGGGAATCTTCAGCAATAATGATTAACGAGGAGGATCATTTAAGAATTCAGAGTGTGCGTCCGGGTCTTAATATTTCAGAAGCTTACGAGGAGGTAATTGAAATTGAAAAATATTTTGAGAAGAAATTAAGTTTTGCTTTTGATAGGAATCTGGGGTATCTTACAGCAAGTCCGATTAACTTAGGAACTGCATTAAGGGTATCCGTCATTGCCCATCTTCCTGTACTGGCAGTAAGTACCAGGATTGCCGATTTTGTAAAAAAATTAAACCAGGTGGGATGTTTAATCAATGGATATTTTATGGGAAATTCTGAAGTAATTGGTAATTTATTTAAGATTTCTAATCTGGTAACACTGGGTAAAGGGGAAGAAGACATAGTTGAAGAAATGAAGGCAATTTGCTTAAATATAATTGATGATGAAGAGTACGCCAGAAAGAAATTAAAGGAGAGCGACCTGCTGGGAATTAAAGATAACATATACCGTTCCTTTGGTTTGCTTAAGTATGCTAAAATACTATCATATGAAGAATCACTGGAACTGTTATCAATAATAAGATTGGGGCTTGATCTGGATATTATAAGAGGGGTTAATGATTTTGATTACTTTGAACTAATAAATAAGATCAGTGATTCACATATTATATTAGATTTAGAGATAAGTAGTAGTGTAACTGATGATGAACTAGATTCGATAAGGGCTGATTTAATACGGAAAAAAATATTAAAAGGAACTGATTAAATGTTTGAAAGATTCACAGAGAGAGCAAGAAAAGTAGTGGTCAGGGCTCAAGACGAGGCTAGATTTTTAAAACAGAACTATATAGGTACCGAGCATATTCTCCTTGGCTTAATTGACGAAAAGGAAGGAATTGCTGCCAGGGTTTTTTATGAATTGAATATTACTTTTGAAGATATCAGATCGGCAGTAAAAGAAGTGGTTACTGAAGGGACTTCTGAATCTTATGAACATATCCCCTTTACTCCGAGAGCTAAGAAAGTTTTAGAATTATCTTTAAGGGAAGCTCTTCAAATGGGGCATAATTATATAGGGACAGAGCATATATTGTTGGGGCTCTTAAGAGAAGGGGAAGGAGTGGCAGCAAGAGTTTTAAATAGCATGGGAATCACTCTGGATAATGTAAAAGAAAAAGTAAAGGAACTTCTAAGTAAGCAGTCTTATTATTTAGAACCAGAAAGAGCCCTGTCCGATAAAAGTCAAAAAAAGGTGCTTAAGATGCTGCTACAGTATGGAAGGGATTTAACTTTATTGGCCCATGAGGGCAAACTTGATCCTGTTATAGGGAGAAGGAAAGAAATTGACAGAATAATTCAAATACTTTCCAGAAGAACAAAGAATAATCCTATCCTTATAGGAGAATCAGGAGTAGGAAAAACTGCAATTGTTGAAGGACTGGCGCAATTCATCTGTTCAAAAAAGGTTCCTTCAAATCTTTCCAATAAGAAAATATTTACCCTTGATCTGGGGGCTTTAATTGCTGGTTCAAGATATAGGGGAGATTTTGAGGAAAGGTTAAAGAAGGTGCTGGCTGAAATTAAGGATGATGGAGATATCATACTTTTTATTGATGAGGTTCATACTCTGGTGGGTGCTGGCGCTGCCGAAGGTGCTATCGATGCCGCAAGTATCTTGAAGCCTATGCTGTCAAGGGGGGAAATTCAAACTATAGGTGCTACAACTGTTAATGAATATCGTAAGTATGTTGAAAAGGATAAAGCTCTGGAAAGAAGATTCCAGCCAATTTTCATAAATGAGCCTACTGTATATGAAACTATTGAAATTTTAAGAGGGCTTAAAGACAGATATGAATCTTTCCATGGCCTCAAGATAACTGAAGATGCTATAGTGTCAGCTGCAAAATTGTCCCACCGCTATATTAGTGACAGATTTCTGCCCGATAAAGCTATTGACCTGATAGATGAGGCAGCATCCAGGGCCAGGGTAAGAACTCTTACAACTCCTCCTGATTTGAAGGAACTGGAAGCAAATATTGAAAAAATTGCAAGTGAAAAGAAGAAGGCTATAGAATCACAGGATTTTGAGAAAGCAGCACAGATGCGTGATAAAGAGAAACAACTGATTAAGGAAAAAAGGGAAATAGAAGAGATTAAAATTAGAACCAAAAAAACCGATAAGGAAGTTGTCGGTGAGAATGAGATAACAGAAATATTATCCAGCTGGACTGGTGTCCCGGTATACAAGCTAACTTCAAGTGAATCTTCCAAACTGCTTGGAATGGAAGACGAGCTTCACAGGAGGGTTATTGGTCAGGATGAAGCTATAAAAACAGTATCCAAAGCCATCAGGCGGTCCCGTTCCGGTCTAAAAGACCCAAAAAGACCAATCGGCTCTTTTATGTTTCTTGGACCTTCCGGTGTGGGAAAGACTGAACTTGCTAAAACAATAGCAGAATTCTTATTTGATAAAGAAGAAGCTTTAATACATATTGATATGTCTGAGTATATGGAAAAGCATTCCGTATCGAAACTGGTCGGTTCCCCTCCCGGATATGTGGGCTATGATGAAGGTGGACAGCTGACTGAAATGGTAAGAAGAAAACCATATAGTGTAATACTGCTGGATGAAATTGAAAAGGCTCATCCTGATGTTTTTAACATACTATTGCAAATTTTTGAGGAAGGACACCTTACCGACTCTCAGGGTAAGAGAGTGGATTTCAAAAATACTGTGATTGTAATGACTTCTAATCTGGGAGCGAGGGAAATACAAAAAAATACTCCAATGGGATTTAAAAAAATAAATACCGAAGATCTTTCCTATGACGAAATAAAAGAAAAAGTAATGAGTGAACTGAAGCAGGCTTTCAGACCTGAATTCTTGAACAGGGTTGATGAAGTAATAGTATTTCACAAATTACAAAAGCAGCAGGTTTACAATATTATGGATCTGATGATGTCCAGAGTACAGCAACAGCTTGAACTTCAGGGGATTACAATAGAGCTTAAAAAAAACGCAAAGGAATTGTTACTGGAGAAAGGCTATGACTCTTCAATGGGCGCCAGACCTATGAGAAGGTGCATACAAAATATGATAGAGGATCCTATTTCTGAAAAATTAATAAGCGGGGAGATAAGATCCGGGCAGAAGATCGAAGTAAGTGCTAAAGATAAGAAAATGCACTTTGATATTAAGAAATTGAACCGGAGCAGTGTATTAAAAGTTTGATTTTACAGGACGAATGAATAAAAAAAGTGAAGAATTATTACTGGATTGCTTGAAAAAAATAGCTCCTGGAACGGAGCTCAGGCTGGGAATAGAATATATACTTCAGGGGAAAACAGGCGGACTGATTGTTGTGGGAGATTCGGAAGAGGTATTGAAGCTGGTTAATGGAGGATTTTATATAGGATGCAGTTTCTCGCCAGCAAAATTCTATGAGATTGCCAAAATGGATGGGGCTATTATATTGAGTTCTGACGGTAAACGGATCTTATATGCCAACACTCACCTTTTCCCCAATCCAGACATTAAAACTTCTGAAACAGGTACAAGACATAGAACTGCAGAAAGAGTAGCAAAACAAACCAATACCCTGGTAATTTCTATTTCTATGAAAAGGGATGTGGTTACCATATATAAAGGTGATATGAGGCATATGCTTGAGGAACCAAGGGTAGTTCTATCCAAAGCAAATCAGGCATTACAAACGCTTGAAAAATACAAAGAAGGACTGGATGAACTTACATTTAATTTAACCGTGAGAGAGCTCGAAGATCTGGTAACACTTTTTGATGTAACCGGTGTACTTCAAAGATCAAGCATCGTACAGAGAACCGAAAAGGAAGTTAAAAAATATATATATGAGCTGGGGGTAGAAGGCAGGCTCTTAAACATGCAGGTTGAAGAATTAATGGCGAATATAGTGAATGATTCTTTAAATATTATAAGTGATTATGCACATCCGGATATTGGCGCTGAGCCGTTTGAAGTGAAAGACAGGATAAATCTGCTAAGTGAAGGAGAACTACTTGAGTTAGGCAATATTGCGAAAATTTTAGGTTATGATGTTGAAGGCAGCTTAAAGGAATTTGACATACATCCCAGAGGACTCAGGATTGTTTCAGAAGTTAGAAGACTTCCTCAATCAATTGTTACCAATTTAATTGATAAGTTTGGCAATTTAAAGAATATTCTAAATGCAAATGTGGAGGAATTGTCTGAAGTTGCAGGAATGGGAAAAACCAGGGCCAGATCTTTATGTGACAGGCTAAAAAAGTTTTCTGAATATTATTTATATAATGAACCGTATAATAGAAAAGGAGGAGTAATCCCAAGAATTAAAATATAGCAATTATTAGAATTATTTTAATCATTAAACTTATATATTCTACGGTTAACAGGTTTTTCAAAAAAATAATAGTGATGATAATTTATGAATGTAGCGATAATTACAGCAGCCGGAAAGGGTATCAGGCTAAAAGGCAATATCAGCAAGCAGTTTATGAACATTTATGGAAAACCAATATTAGCTCATACTATTACTGCTTTTCAAAGATCTTCAAAAATAAAAGAAATATATGTTTCAGTTCCTAAAGATTATCTGGAATCATGTCAAAAAAGTATAATTGAAAAATATTCATTCGATAAAGTAAAAAAATTAGTTATTGGCGGCAACAGCAGACAGGAATCTGTTTATAATGCTCTAATTGAGCTACCTTCCTCCACTAAATTAGTGTCTATTCATGATGGTGTAAGACCACTTATTACCGTGGAAGAGATTGATGTTTTAATTAATACTTTAATAAGAGAAAATGGAAAAGACCCTGGAGTGAAAGGTGTGATAATGGCAGAATCTGCGCGAGAAACTGTAAAAGTAATCGGTAAAGGTACTATTGATAGGACTATTCCCAGGGATACAGTCTGGCATGCCCAAACTCCACAGACTTTCTTTTACAAAAATATTTTAGAAGCTCATAATAAAGCCAGAGAGGATAATTTTATAGGCACAGACGATGCTTCGCTAATGGAAAGAATGAATTGGAAGGTTGGTGTGGTAAGAGGCAGGCATGAGAATATAAAAATTACAACTCCTCTTGACTTATTTCTGGCAGAGCTTATTATGACCAGAAATGGCAGGAGATAACTAGTAAAGTATAAAAAGTATAGTATAGAAAGATTGACCTTTTATGAAAGTCGGATTAGGATTTGACGTTCATGCCTTTGGAGCTGGTAGGAAATTAATAATCGGGGGTGTAAAAATAGATCATCCTATGGGGCTAGAAGGCCATTCTGACGCTGATGTTTTGGTGCATGCCATAATGAATGCTATTTTAGGAGCATGTGGGCTGGGGGATATAGGAATTCATTTTCCTGACAGTGATATGAAGTATAAGGATATATCCAGCCTGCTGCTGCTGGAAGAAGTTAGAAAAAAGATGGAGGAAAAGGGTTTTTGTATTGTCAATATAGATTCAATTTTAATAATGCAGAAACCGAAAGTCTACAGGTACTTTCCAGAAATGAAAAAGAATATAGCCGGAGCTTTAAAGATAGATGATGATAAGGTAAATATAAAGGCATCAACCACAGAGGGCCTTGGATTTTGCGGAAGAGAGGAAGGAATTGCCGCAGAGTGTGTGGTTCTATTGAAATAAGATTTTATATAGAGAAGAATCACTGGAGTAAGTCTGAAAGAAAATCAAATTGGCAATACATTTATAAAAGAAAAAAGGATTAAGGACAACGGTTTTTCATCCCGTTTCGTGCCTTAAGCGAAGCGAAAGGAATGGGTATAAAAATGATACCCAGGTTTAGATTTGCGCCATCTCCAACTGGAGGCTTGCACATAGGGACAGCAAGAACTGCTCTGTTTAACTGGCTGGCTGCAAGGAGTGTGGGCGGAAAATTAATTTTAAGAATTGAGGATACTGATATAAAAAGGTCCACTGCCGCCTATGAAAAATCCATAATAGAAGATTTAAAGTGGTTTGGTCTGGACTGGGATGAGTTCTACAGGCAGAGTGAGAGGACCGGGATATATCAGGGATTTGCCCGGGAGCTGCTGGATGAAAATAAAGCTTACAGATGTTTCTGCACCCCGGAGAGGCTGGAAGACCTTAAAAAGAGACAGTATGCTGAAGGTATGATGTCAAAATATGATAACCGGTGCAGGGAGATGAGCGGCGGGGAGATTGAAAAGAATTTAAAAGAGGGCAAGGAATTTGCCATAAGGTTTAAAGTAGAAGATGGCAGGGAAATCAAATTTTGCGATTTAATAAGAGGGGAGATAAGCTTCAGGTCTGAAGTTATCGGGGACTTTATAATTATTAAATCTGATGGCACTCCTTCCTATAATTTTGCTGTGGTAGTAGATGATGGTGATATGAAAATTACCCATGTGCTGAGAGGTGAGGACCATATAACCAACACCGCAAGACAGATTTTATTGTTCAGGAGTCTGGGGTTTATCCTGCCTTCTTACGCACATCTATCAATGATTCTTGGAAAAGACGGCTCGAAATTAAGTAAAAGGCATGGAGCTACCACTATTTCCCAGTTCAGGGAAGAAGGATACCTGGCTGAAGCTATTGGAAATTATCTTTCAATACTTTCATGGGCTCCAAGGGACGGCGAGGAAATATTTGGTATCAGGGATATCCTGGGTAAATTTAAAATACCTGATATATCAAAAAGCCCTGCTATCTTTGATGTGGATAAGTTAAAATGGATAAATGGTATTTATATCAGAAGAAAATCTACTGAAGAGCTGGCCAGGTTATGTACCCCTTATTTAATCAAAGAGAAGATAATAGATAAAAAAGATCTAGGAAATGAAAAAGTTATGAGTAAAATTGTAAAAGGTGCCAGTGCATTCCGGGATAACCTGAAAGTTTTAAATGAATTTCCCCGGTACATAAAAGATCTTTTTGGAGAAAAAATTGCAGGTTACAGCAAAGACGCAGTTGAAATTTTAACACTGGATACATCTGCGGTAGTTCTGCAGAGTTTCCTGGGAAGGCTTGAAAGCGAACTGAAATCTTTTGACAATAACCAGGATATAGATTTTAATGAAGAGAAGAGTAAAAACCTCGTTAATATGATAGCGAAAAGCTTAAAAGAGTTAAAAATAAAAGGTAAATTTTTATATATGCCTATAAGGGCATCTATTACCGGTAAAACTCATGGTCCGGAACTGCCCAGGGTTATTTCTATACTGGGTTTAAAAAACTGTATACAAAGGGTCAATCAGACATTAGAATATATAAAAAATAATAAATTATAAATTATAACCGATTGGTCGAGTTATGGGACTGGTAGCTGAATTAAAAGACCTTGTAAAATCTGCAAGAGAAAGGGACCCGGCTGCAGTAAGCACTCTTGAAATTTTGTTTACTTATTCCGGGGTGCACGCGGTTATAAATCATAGAATTGCTCACTGGCTTTACAAGCGGAGAGTACCTTTTATTCCTCGCTGGATATCCCAGTTCAGTAAATTCCTTACCGGGATTGAGATTCATCCTGGAGCAAAAATTGGCAAGGGGTTCTTTATAGACCATGGTATGGGAGTAGTAATAGGAGAAACTTCAGAAATTGGTGATGGTGTTACCTTATATCAGGGAGTAACTTTAGGTGGAACCGGAAAAGAAAAGGGCAAGCGCCACCCTACAGTTGGAAATAATGTGGTTATATCAGCAGGAGCAAAAGTACTGGGTTCGATTGAAATTGGAAATGATGTAATTATCGGAGCAGGAGCGGTAGTTATAAATTCTGTCCCTGACAGGTGCACGGTAGTAGGTGTCCCGGGAAGGATTGTAAAAATTGGAGGGGAAAAGGTACTTTCAGATGAGTTTCACAGAATGAAATTACCCGACCCTGTAAGCGATATTTTAAGTGACTGCTGCGCCAGGATAGATTTTCTGGAAAAGGAATTAAAAAAAATTAAAAAAGAAAAAAGGTAATATCCGCAGTGGGATAATTCCGGCCGCACCGGTCTTAAATAATTAAAATCAATAGTAATCTGGATACTGGAGGATACTGGTGAGTTTGAAGGTATATAATACTTTGCACCGGAAAAAAGAATTATTCGAACCAATAGAAAAAGGCAAAGTCAGGATGTATGTTTGCGGTCCTACAGTTTATAACTATATATCTATCGGTAATTCCAGACCAATTGTAGTCTTCAATATGGTCAGAAATTATCTGCAGTTTTCAGGTTATAAGGTGGAATACATCCAGAATATTACAGATATTGAAGACAAGATAATAAAAAAGGCGGATGAGGAGAAAGTAGATTATAAAGTTATAACCACCAGATACATCAAAGCCTTCCTGGAGGATGTTAAAAATCTTGAAGTTGGGGAATTCAGCAAGATGCCTCTGGCAACAGAAATGATTGCAGAGATAATAGATATTATAAAAAAGATCATCGAAAATGGCTATGGTTATGTAGTAGATGGTAATGTTTATTTTGAAGTCAGTAAATTCCCGGCCTACGGAAAACTCTCAGGGCAGAATATCAGCGAGATGAAGGATACCGAGGATAATAGTTTTGGAAAAAGAAATAAAATTGATTTTGCCCTATGGAAAAAAGCCAAAGAAGGCGAACCTTTCTGGGGCAGTCCCTGGGGCAGGGGAAGGCCGGGCTGGCATATTGAATGCTCTGCAATGTCAACTACTCTACTGGATCGGAATATTGATATCCACGGCGGGGGAATAGACTTGATATTTCCCCACCATGAAAATGAAATTGCACAATCTGAAGCTGCTTTTCCCATGGAAGGGGATTTTGTCAGGTACTGGATGCATAATGGTATGATTGAGGTAAAGTCAGGAAAAATGTCAAAGTCTCTTGGACTTAAAAAAAATTGGATTTTAAAAAATCTGCTTAAGAGTTATTCTCCTGATAAAATAAAAATGTACATGCTTTCCACACATTACAGAAGTCCTCTGGAGTTCAGTATGGAAAAGCTGGATGAGGCAGAGAAAGCTCTGGAAAAGATTACCAATACCCTTAAAAATATCAAATTTTTAATAGAGCAGAAAGAGAGTTTATCAGGCGAGGAAACCGGGGGGAAAGCTGACATGCAGGTTATATCCAGGCTGGGTACCTTTACCAGGAAGTTTGAAGTTAATTTTAAGAATTCTATGGATGATGACTTTAATTCTGCCAGGGCAATCGGGGATATCTTTGAATTCATAAAAAATATAAATAACATTATACAAAAGCAAGATTTTAAAAATAATTCCTCTTTAAAAAAGAGCCTGAGCGGCGCCTACATAAAGATAAAAGAGCTGGGCCTTGTCCTGGGATTAAATTTTATAAAGGAAGTTTCAAAAATATCGGAAAATATAGAGACCAGAATAGAAATAACAAAAGAAGAGATAGAAAAACTGATAACGGAGAGGGAAGCTGCCAGGAAGAATAAGGATTATAAGAAAGCTGATGAGATCAGGAATTATCTGTACAGTATGGGTATTATACTGGAAGATAGAAAAGAAGGCACCCTCTGGGAACTGAAGGGATAAATTAAATCCTTTTAGCTTCTTCTATAGCTTTTATATAAATTTCTTCCTTTAATCTAAAACCAGATTCTATAAGCTTATTTAAGATATTTAAAAAATCATCAAAAGTAATCTTTTTTAACTTTAAATTTTTTAGAAGAACATATAAGGTTCCCTTTGGAATCAATCCTACAATTTTAGCAGCAGTGCGGCCCAATGTTTCATCAACTAATACTTCATTTATCCCTAATTCTTTAGCCAGTGATAAAGTTGATAATTCTCCTGGTTCAAGTTCAAGAGTTGTTACTATTAGTTTACCAACTTTTTTTACTTCAATAAAACCACTCTCTATCTCTTTTTCTATTAATAATGCATCTGGTTTCTTTAATTTTTTTCCTTCATCAACTATTTCTATTTTTACTTCTTGTGAAATAATAATTTTTTTATATAAAGACTGTAAAAGACTGTATTTTTTAATTTTAGCAAGGTAAATAAGTGGGGTTGCATTAGACACTATCTTACTCATTTGCTGCTCTCAAATCATCCTTTAAATCCTCAATAGTATAAGGAAAATAAGTTTTTCTATTTTTAGCTTCTTCTATTACTTCCCAAAGAGACAGCTTAGAAATTTTTGCAACCTGTCTCAGCGTTAATTTTCCTTCCTGATATTCTTTTAAAGATTTTTTAATAAGCCAATTCTTTGCAGACTGTTCAAGAAATCTTCTCAAGACTGTAGATCTATCCATTCCTTCCTTTTTTGCTATTTCATCTATTAACTTTGCGAGATTATCATTGACTCTTGTGGTTATTGTAACAGGCATTTTATACCTCCATATTAAATTTATTCATTTTAATACAAAATATAACAAATTAAAATCTAAAAAGCAAATTGATACTGCTTACTTAAATTATAGAGTGAAATCACTTTGTTTATAAAACCATAGATTATAAAGGAATATATTATTGTTATTTGTACATAATAGCTGTATTCTAATTTAAAATAAGAATATGGAAAACTAAGTAATGTATAGTTTTGAAAAGGTAAAGTGTATGAATATAGAGTCTATGTGGAAGATAAACTTGTAGCGGCGTTACTGTTTGAAGTTATATCATATGGTGATTATTTTAGAGGACGCTTAGACGAGGTTAAATCATATTTTATTAATTTTTTTGAAAACCTGAAAGAAAAAAGTTTGGAATAATTATGGATAAAAATGTAAATTACGAGTATATATCCGGGATAAACCCTGTTTATTCACTGATTACCAGAAATGCAGGCAATAGAAAAATATACGAAATTATCCTTAACCTGAGTAGAAAAAAAGATTCAAAAATACAGAATATTTTAACGGAAGCCCGGAAGAAAAATATAGAAATAGTGGAGCTTGAGTCAGCCCGGTTTAACAGCATTTCTCATGAAAATATTAACTCTCAGGGTATTTGTGCCAGAGTATCCTCTTATAATTATTGCAACCTGGATGAGTATTTAAATAAGAAAACCGATAGTGAAAGCAAGCTTATCGTCCTTGATGGTGTAACTGATATTGGAAATTTTGGTTCAATAATAAGGAATTGTAATGCATTTGATTTTGAAGGAATTATTATACCCAAAAGAAGAAGTGCGGCTTTAAATGAAAGAGTTAGCAGGATTTCCGCCGGCGCCCTTGAGGAGATAAAAATATTCAGAGTAGTAAATATTGTCAAAACTTTAAAGGAATTAAAAGATAAAAGATTCTGGATTTATGGAACAACACTGGATATAACTCCGGAAGTAAAATATTTAAATGAAGTTAATTTTACACTTCCACTCGCACTGGTTCTTGGAAGTGAGAATAAGGGAATGAGTAGATTGGTCAGCGCCAGTTGTGATATTATAATTTCTATTAAACTTAGCGGCAGAATGCAGTCGCTAAATGTTTCAGTTGCAAGTGGAATTATTTTATATAAGGTACAGGAGCAAATTGAGAGAGAAAATTGATATTAGAGATTTGGTAATAATAGATGGACATAATTTTATATTTAATTTTTTCAAAGCCGACAAATTGAGCAATGAAAATTTAATGTATCTAAGGGAAAAACTAATATCGGATCTTACCTGGTATAAAAATCAAAAGAATTGCGATATGGTTGTTGTTTTTGATGCCAGAAATAGCGATAATCTAAATAGGAGTATCCAGATTGTTGATGATATAAAGGTTATTTATTCAAGAAAAAATGAAACTGCTGATGATGTTATTGAAGAACTGGCAGGTAAGGAAACCGGGTATAGAAGAATATTTGTGGTTACATCTGATTACATGCAGCAGAAAGTAGTTTTCAGGAAAAATATTTACAGGAAATCCAGCAGGGAATTTAGTCTGGAGATTAAAGATTTAAAGAATAAGATAAGGGAAAAAATAGACCGCTCTAAAAAAAATTCTGATAAAGTGTTTTTTTCTTTTGAAAACAGGCTGAGTAATAAGGCAAGAAAGAGGTTTCTAGAGCTGCGCAAAAAGTAAAAATAAATGACTATCCTAAAAATAACAAATAAGACTTATTTGTTTCCACTTTTTATAATAATTTTTCTTGTTATTCTTTGCGGCTGCGGCCTGTATTATGATTATGGGAGCAGTAGTAGCAGAAGTGATAATGATGCCAGCGGCAGTAATTTTATAGTAAAGGAAGTAGTAGATGGTGATACCATAATCCTTTCAGATAACAGCAGGGTAAGATTAATTGGAATTAATACTCCTGAGCATGGAATGTATTTTTATGGAGAGGCCAGAGAAGTTTTGGAAGCAATGGTTCTGGGCAAGGAGGTTATTTTAGAAAAAGACATATCTGAAGTGGATAAATATGACCGGCTGTTAAGATATGTCTACATGGATAGTCTATTTGTGAATCTTGAGATGGTAAAAAGAGGATTTGCAAATGCATACACTTATCCTCCCGATGTAAAATATACGGAAAAATTTTTAGCGGCAGAACGCTATGCAAGATCAAATAATCTGGGTTTGTGGGAGAAATCAAAAATAGATATTGTAAAGATTGATATCAATTATGATGCCAGTGGTAATGATAATCTGAATTTAAATGATGAGTATGTGATAATAGAGAATATAGGAGATGATATTATTAATACTGATGGCTGGACGGTGAAGGACAGCGGAACCAGTATCTATAAGTTTGGAAGGTATATTTTTAAACCCGGCTCTACCATATATCTTTATACAGGAAGCGGCAAAGATGGTGAGGGTAAATTCTACTGGGGCAGTTCAAAACCCATATGGAATAATGATCATGACACTCTTTATCTAAGGGATAGGAAAGGCCTGCTTATGGAAATTTATAATTATTAATATCATTTTATTTCTTCTTCAATAAAATGGGTGTGAATATTTCCTGATATAAAATTTTTATTTTTTATAATCTTTTTATAGAAGGGTATTGTAGTCTTAATGCCTTCTATCCTAAATTCATCCAGGGCTCTTATCGATCTTAAGATTGCCTTTTCCCTGGTACTATCCCAGACTATAAGCTTGGCTATCAAAGAATCATAAAATGGTGAGACTTCACAATTTGAATGTATAAAGGTATCTACTCTTATACCTGGTCCGCCGGGCAAAAAACTTTCTGTTATCTTT
>Ga0208047_1000306_pt1 | contig 18552 bp, 19 predicted proteins | sample Kivu_220m_FD_184162 | JGI IMG/M metagenome (GOLD analysis project Ga0208047, IMG submission 184162) | Freshwater microbial communities from Lake Kivu, Western Province, Rwanda to study Microbial Dark Matter (Phase II) - Kivu_220m (SPAdes)... | ecosystem: Environmental > Aquatic > Freshwater >...
TTATAATAGGGGTGGGCATTTTCCTGATTTTTTATTTCAAGCGTAAAAAATGGTTCTAGATCATGATTGCCAGTTCAGTCAGCCTTCTCTGCATCAACAACCATTGATTTTAATATATCTGCCCTGGCAATTATCCCTATTACTTTATTATTTTCATCAACTACAGGTATCCGGTTAATCCTATCTTTAACCATTATCCTGGCTATATCACTGACTGGAGTCTCTTTTTTTACTGATTTTACCCTTCTTGCCATAATTTCCTCGACTTTAGTTTCAAGGTATTCTTTTGCATCCTTCTGGTATTTTTCAAAATTCTCAATAAATGCATATGAGATAATCAGGGGGTCAAAATAAATGGGAAACATCGGCTCCATGTCTTCAGTTATTATATCTGCATCTGTTACCATTCCTATAAGCTTGCCTTCGCCATCTACAACCGGAACACCGCTTATCCTGTTTTTAAGCAGCATTCTTGAAAGCTCCCCTATGGTTGCATCTTTGCTTATAGTTATTACTTTAGTTGTCATTATATCTTTTGCAGTTCGTTCTGCCATTTTTTAAACCTCCTGTTAAGATAAATAATGTTTTAATCAGTAATAACCCGTTTATAATCCTGCTTATAATTATAATATATCTGGTTGTAAATATATTAAATATTTAAATATAAAAATAAGGCATCAGCCTTTTAACTATTGCTGTTTTCAATAAATTTATTGAAACGCTGAAGCCACTGGGGATAACCTTCCGGGCTTGTTTCTATAAACTCCATGAGATACGTTATTTTACCAAGAGTTTTACCGCTTACATGATGCTCCATGCCGCATGCATCCTTTTCAGAAGTTTCCTCGTCCATTCCGAGAAAGAGGTTCAGGAATTTAAATATCTCTTCATGCTTTTTGTATATTTTTTTTGCTCTATCAATGCCTTTTTTTGAAAGTTCAAGATAACCATACTTCTCATGCACCAGTAACTCTTTTTCCTGGAGTTTGGATATGGCATCTACAACCGATGGGGTCTTGACGCCAAGGAATTCTGCGAGCTCTTTAACCCTAACTACTTTTTTATCCTTACTTATGATATATACAGCCTCAAGATAGTCTTCAAGGCTGTGGCTAAGCGTATTTGACTTCATAATACCCGCCTTAAATAAAATTACCTATTTTTTAATAAAGGGATCTTTTACCGGTTTTTTCTCCCCTGCCTGTTTTTGTTTTAAATACTTTTTTATCTCTTCAAGTCGGGAGGCCTGGCATCCATGGCACCTGGCCGGCTTTTTTGAAGATGAATAAAAATACCATGCAAGAAATGCAGCAGAAACAGCTCCTGCAATGATAATTATAATTATTTCAACTGTTAAACTCATAAAATACTCTTCTAATAATTCAAAATCTTGCTTATGTTTAATTTATGAAAACAGCCTGCTTGCCTGGTAAATAATAAGTGACACCACCCAGGCAAGGCCAAGGGTAAAAAGCGCCTGGAACAACATCTCTTTTGTGCCGGCTTCCCTTCTGAACACTGCCAGGCTTGCAATACATGGGAAATACAGAAGTGAAAAAATCATAAAATTGTACCCTATTAACGGACTGTATGTATTCTTTATTGCGCCCATGAATTCCCCGGAATTTCTGTCACTATCCGAAATGCTGAAAATGGTACCAAGTGTGGATACCACCACTTCCTTTCCTGCAATTCCAGCAATAGATGCTATAGCGAGCCTCCAGTCAAAACCAAGCGGTTTAAAAACAGGCTCAAGGAAATGGCCCAGTTTGCCTGCTGCAGATTTCTCAAGCTTTAATGCCCCAAGCCCTGCATCTATTTGTGACTCTATTTCACTTAACTGTCCGGAGCTTATACTGGAATCTTCATATTGCTGCCGGGCCAAAGCAAGCCTGTCCTGAAATGGCTGCTTTTCTGCTGCTGTAACTTGAGGAAACGTAAATAATATCCATACAATAATTGAAATTGCAAGTATTACTGTTCCGGCTTTCTTAATATATAACCATGTACGCTCCCACATATGCATTAGTATGCCTTTAAAGGTGGGCAGCCTGTATACCGGCAGCTCCATTACAAATGGTTCAGATTCCCCTTTAAACCTTGTCACCCTTAGTATTTTTGCAAACGCCACTGCCATCAATATTCCGATAATATAAATTGAAAAAATAACATTTCCTGCATACCTGCCAAAAAATGCGCCTGCAAAAAGTATATATATAGGCAGCCTTCCGCCGCAGCTCATAAAGGTATTTATATGCATAGTTATGAGCCTGTCATTTTTATTTTCCAGTGTCCTCCCGCACATATAAGCAGGAACGGTGCAGCCAAAACCTATAAGCATTGGCACAAACGATTTGCCATGCAGCCCTATTCCATGCATAATCCTGTCCATAATGAAAGCTGCCCTTGACATATACCCTGTATCTTCAAGTACAGCAATGCTTATAAACAGAAGCATTATCTTTGGTGTAAAAACAAGGACCCCGCCAACGCCGCCGATAATTCCATCGACAATAAGTGACTGCAGCAAACCCGGGCCCATTGCACCTGAAATAAGCGAGCCTAGCTTATCAAAGCCAATCTGCAGCCATCTTGTCGGGTAATCTCCAAGTTTGAATACAAGCTGGAATATGCCCCACATAATAAGGGCGAAAATGGGAAGGCCCAAATACCTGTTTAACAGCACCGAATCTATCCTGTCACTTAATGTTATTTTGTGCTCGGGTGCTTTTTTAATTGATTCTTTTAAAGCACCGTTCACAAAACCATACCTTGCCTCTGCTATAAGGGTCACTGGTTCTGTACCGGTTATGTTTTTGATATGCTTTATTGAATTTTCAATGAAAGAAGTAATTTTTTTATGATTTTCACTGTCAGTAATGCTTTCCAATTCATCCATTATTGACTGGTCCTGCTCAAGCAGCTTAACTGAAAGCCATCTTATATCATATTTAGTCAGAAGTTTTAAATCACTTTCAATATATCCTGAGATCCTTGTTATTTCATTTTCCAGTTCGTCACCGTAACTGATGCGTACTTTTTTCTTATTATTCTTTTCTTTTACTGATTTAAGTACAATTTCCAGAAGTTCGGTTGTACCGGTATTTTTGCTGCCCACAGTATTTACAATACTTGCACCAAGTAGTTGGGAAAGAAGTATGGTGTCTATTTTTATTCCTTCCTTCTGGAGGATATCAGACATATTAAAAGCAATCACAAGATTGGTATCCATCTCTATGAGCTGTGTTGTCAGGTAAAGATTGCGTGCAAGGTTTGAGGCATCAACAACATTTATTACTGCATCGGGTTTTTGCTTCATAATATAATCTCTTGTTATGACTTCTTCCGCAGAATATGCAGTAAGGCTATAAGCTCCGGGAAGGTCTATTACCTGCATCCTGTAACCCCTGAAATTAAGTTCACCTGATTTTTGTTCAACTGTAACTCCGGGATAGTTTCCGACATGTTGCCTTGCACCGGTAAGATTGTTAAAAATAGTTGTTTTTCCTGAATTGGGTATTCCTGCAATAGCAATAGTTATTTCCCGCTTATCCTGAAACTTTTCGTAATAGGACGATTTATTCTTTTTTTTAATTGAAATTGTCATATTTTTAAACTGCTTTTATTTGCTGATTTGTTCAGTTAGCTCGATCTTATGTGATATGCCCCTTCCCAGGGCTATCCTTACTCCTTTAATAGCTATAGCTATCGGACCTCCTCCAGTCTTTAAAACAACTCTTAATATCTCATCAGGGACTATGCCCATGGAATGTAACCTTGATTGCAGGACAGAGCCGCCGATAATCCTTACTACCCTGTAGTCTTTATTCTGTTCAGACTGGCTGAGAAGGATCACCCGGCTACTGTCTGAAACATTGCTGCTATACATTTAAGAAAATCACGGTTTATAAACCTTCCCTGTTAATATACTAATAAGTAATTAGTTTTACAGAATTTAATTATAAAAACCAATAAAAGTTAGACTAGTCTAACTTTATAAAAAAACCGGTTTTTTGTCAACTGCCAATAAAGGAGCTGGCATTTAAAAGTTAAAATGATGCGGGTAATTAAAAGCAAAGATTGGTATTCCGTGGATACATTTTAGGAGCGGCATTAAAAAAAGGTATTATTTAATAAAAAAAGTTAAAGCAAACTAATTTTAAAACAGCCTATTTTCCGTTCTGGTATTGAGTACCATTTTTACCCTGATGGTTTGTGCACTCTGAAGTTCCCGGACCCTGCATCCTGTATCTGTTATGAAGGCCTTCCTTCATATGCCTGACACGCTCCTCAAAATAAGTATTGCTTCCTGAGTCAAGATATTTTCTCTGGGAACAACGGTTGAATGTCTCATCAATATCAGAAATGAGTTTTTCTGCTGCCTCAGTATTACTGTACTCAGGGTTATTGAGTATCATGTCTGCTTCAAAAAGGCGGTCATCGAGCATTCTAAGATAAATCGATTTTTCGTATTTGTATGGAGTAAATGCGACTGCAACGCTTTCAGAAACCCTCTTTACAGAATATAATGTATCGCCTGGCAGGGAGTCGTCTGAAGCATAAATAGTGCCTGTAAATGAAAAGCTGATAAATATAAAGACACCAAGAAAAATGACCAGTGGTTTCAGGTAAGCAGGCCGCATCCTGACAATAGCAGCGTCTCTTTTTAAAGTTTCTTTGTCATCGGCAATATTGGAAATCCTTGATTTTGAATAAACCATTTTAAGGCAATAGTCCTCAACAGTTTTTTCCGGTTTTATGTTCTGCATGTATTTCAGATTCCTTGTAATCGATGCATAAGCTGCAAGTTCATCTTTATACCCGGGAAATTTTTCCAGGCATTCTTCAATGGCTACGCCGGAGTCCAATAGCTTGTAAAATCTTTTTAATATTTTTTTATTTATATCAGTATTTCTTTTCAACTGTAAAGCAGCTCCTTTAATTTTAAAATGGCCCTGAATTTCATTGCCCTTACAGATATTTCACTCTTGCCGATTATTTTCCCTATTGACCTGTAATCAAGGTCTTCGACATAACGCAGTATTATGACCTGCTTCTGTATTTCCGGAAGCTTTTCCAGCCCTTTTAAAAGTGCGGGATTACTAAAACCTTCCTCCCCTGATAAATCACTGGTGCATGTAAAATTATTTTTTTCCTCATATTCATTTTCTATAAAAACTTCTGCTTCGCATTCGCCTGCATGGGTCTCTTCTATATATTGCTGAAGTGAAATATCGCTTTTACTGCTGTGCTTTCTGTAAAAATCTATAACCAGATTCCTGGCAATCCTGTAGATCCAGGCCTTAAATGCCGCATAATCGAGATTTATTTGACGCAAATGACTGTATACTTTATAGAAAACATCTATTGCTATATCTTCAGCTGCCTGGTGGTCAGATATATTTAAAAGAGCAAACCTGTATATTTTTGCAAAATAATACCGGTATATTTTTTCATAAGCAGAATTATCGCCAGTTTTTTTAAAACTTTTTATATAATAATCAAGTTCTTTATCTTCCATAAATACAGTCTGGTAATTAATGAGATAAACTAAATAAAAACTTCCTTATTATCTCATAAATCCTGTGCCCAGGCAGCTGAAAATTTATAAGTGCCTTAAAATTGCACCGGTCCATGTCAGATGTTCCCGCAACTTGCATCAGTAGTTATAACTGCATCATTCTTTGCAGCTTTTACTGTACGGCTGCTTTTGACAAGATTGCGGAAATAACACCATAGCGTGTTCCAGTTTAGGCCAAGGTGTATAAGAGCAAGTACAACTATCAGTATACCGGTCCAGTCATGTAAAAAACGGTACCACTCCTTTGCGCTAAGGGTTGAAATATCAGCTGCATTAAACCCTGTAAAACCCCCGTATTGCCTACCGCCGCCTGCTACAAATCCGAAGAAAATAGCAAACCCTGTAAAAATATTGATTAAAAAAGCTGCAATCATTGCAAGATCAATACCAAGCTTTATTTTTAATTTTGTTCTTTTCATTTTGTAGATTTTTTTACTTTCACTAAAAATTTCTGAATTATTTCTTATTTTATTGCCGGATAATTTATTATTTGTTTTTTCCAAAACAGTTTCCGGAAGTAGCCTGGCCGACACTGCTTAAATGTCCACAGCCTGCATAGTTGGTTTCATTATCACTGCTTTTGCACTGGTTGGAGTTTTTATACTGATGGCAAAACCCTTCCATGTTTGCTTCCTGGGTGCAATAACCGTTCTTTTCCATATTGCAATTACGCTCCTGGTTGCATTCTTCATTACAATCTACGCCTGGACAATTGCCATTATTATTATTTAAACACTGGCAATTTTCACCTGCGCAAATAGAGTTTGCACAATTTTTATTATCACAATTAGGGCAGATGTTTTTTTGCTGAGTTGCAATGGTTTCACTGGAAAATTTTAAACCTGGACAGCCTGCGGCTGCGAAAGCATAACCTTTAGGTTTTACATTATCATTTTCATCATCTGCTGTATTTTTCTGGAATGCATATATTGCACCTGCTGATATGGTCAGCACGATAACACTTATTACTATTCCAAGAATTATTTTTTTCCACATTTTTTTTCCTTTCTTTTTAAATTAAAGAAGTTTTATTTTTGCTGTCTATATAAACGTATTGAAAATCAAAAACGTTATGTTATTTATTTTTTTTATTGTTATTTTTTAAAATTTATATTTGGCAAAAAAACACTTATAATAAAATAAGCATTAATTGCCGGAAGGAGTGCTTATGGAAATCTTTGTCCCTAAAAATGGTATTCTTATAAGTATAAATAATCCAGAGAAAGCATTGATCCAAAAAATAATAGGAACAACAAAAAAACTGGATTATGTCGTGGGTTACAGGATAGGCAGTCTGCCAGTTTTAAAAAATGGGCTCGACTCCATAAAAGAAATAATCAGAGACAGAAACAGCAAGCCAGTGATATATGACCACCAGAAATTCGGCAGTGATATTGTCGATAAATGTACCTTCGAAATGCTTGATGCCATAAAATCATGTGGATTTGACGGCATAATTATTTTGCCGCTTTCAGGAAAGAATGCACTTGAATCAATCGTAAATAAATGCAATAGCATACAATTATTGCCTGTTGTCTGCGGCGACCTCCCTTATAACGGGTATTTCTCGGGAGAGGGCGGATATATTGAGCAGGAAACCCAGCAGCATATTTACCTTAAAGCAGCAAACCTCGGAATATCACATTTTGTAATGTCATGCAACAGAATTGAAAGGATTAAGATATACTGCCATCAGATGGATGCAATTGTCGGACAGATGAAAATATTCTTTACAGCTATTAACAGCATTGAATGTAATGGTCTTCCTGATGCATGCAAACAGTTGGAGCAAAATAAGGCATATGCCGTGTTTGAGCTGGAATATGAATTTGAAACAGATTACCTGGCAAACCTTGAAAACTTCTGGAATAACTTCAGGAAAAAAATTGGCCTGTCATAATTTTAGCTTGTTTTAATTTCTGGTCCGGGCATGCCAAAGTGGTATCCCTGACCGTATTCAATACCAAGCTCTTTTACTGCATTTACAGCTTCACTGCTTTCTATCCACTCAGCTACTGTTTTTTTGCCAAGTATTCTTGCAAGGATATTTACTGATTTTACCATTGAAGAATGATGATGGTCATTGCTTATAGCCTTTATTATTGAGCCATCAATTTTGAAAAATTCAAATGGGAGCTCATTCAATACACTATAAGATCTGAAACCTGTTCCAAAATCATCAATAGCAAATCTACACCCCAGTTTTTCCATTTTCTTCATCCATTCAGTAACTCGGACAATATCATTAAACATGGCAGATTCTGCAATCTCAAAACCCAGAAGGCTCGGATCGATCCTGCTTTGCCTTATTACATCTTCCATTTCCTCAAGAAGCGCATCGTCCAGGAAACACTTGACTGAAAGGTTAATAAACACGCATTTGCATGCCTCTTTTTTAATCAGCTCCACTACACGTTTTAATACTCCCAGGGTTAGTTTTCCTATGAGCCCGTATTTTTCAGCCAGTGTTATAAACATATCCGGCATTAAAATGGCGCCGTCTTTATCTTTAAGCCTTACAAGTGCTTCATGGTATAATACTTCCCTGCTGTAAAGATTCAGGATAGGCTGGAAGTGCAGCTCCATGCGGTTATTGTCTATTTCGTCTCTTATATGTTCAAGTGTTTCCAGGCTGTCCCCCTTGATCTCACTTCCCTTATCAAAAAGGACAAGTTTATTTTTACCTGTTGTCTTTGCTTCATACATTGCCTTATCCGCCCACGAAAGAAGAAGGCTGGGCGGTTCAAATCCTTCAATCGGGACCATGCCCATGCTGGCGCTGAAATTAAAATTCTCTTCAGTAAATCCTATATTGAACTGGCTGATTACTTCCCTTAAGCGCTCCCCCGCAATTCTTGCTTTTTCAATACTGTCCTGCTCTATCAATACCGTAAATTCATCTCCCCCGAATCTGGCTACTACATCTTCGGTCCTTATGTTATTTTTTATTTCCTGGGATACTGAAATCAGTACCTTGTCTCCAAAAGCATGGCCGTATGTATCATTTATTATCTTGAAATTGTCAATATCCAGAAAAATCAAAAAGCTTTTAATGCCCCTGGAAGCTTTTGCAATGGCCCTTGAAAGTTCACTCTCAAATATCCTCCTGTTTGCTATTCCGGTAAGTGAATCATGTGTTGCAAGATGCGTCAGCATAGCTTTATGTTTTCGTATGGAATCCAGCATAGAGTTTATCTCTGCTGCAAGATTTGAGATTTCATCTCTTCCCTCAACTTTAAGGTTGTCGCTACTGTCAGGCAAAGCCCCTATTTCTTTTGTTTCCAGTGACAGCCCCCATATCCTTTTTAAAACCCACCGGTCAAGTATCAGCACCAGCACGGTTCCAATTGTAAATCCGCCTGCCAGTATCATGATGGATAGCAATATAAGCGAACTGAAACCCTGGCTGTAAATATCTCTTGGCATTGCTGATTTGACAAGCAGGGCTTGTTTGCCAAAAATATCATCGACAAGCAAGTAACCATTTATATTTTTACGGTCAATTGGTTCAAGATAAATCGTCCTGGTGTCAGCAACTTCTTTAACTGCCGATTGCATACTTGTCTGATTTACTTGAGACTTTATTGAATCGATTATGCCTGCGATACTGCTGTCATAACCGGCGCTGTCATTGACTTTTATGATTTGAAGCTCAAGCCCAAGTGTTCTTGAGACATTTGCCATTACAGCTTCATTTATATAGTAGCCCCAGACCATTGAGCCTCTGGATGGGCCCGTGCCATCACTTCTCAGTACCGGAAGAGAAGTAATCAGCATAGGATTTTTTTTTAGCATTATGATTCCTGTATTGCCGGTGGAACTACCAGGATATTTCAGGAGGCTGCTGCCCGGTGCAAAATAATCAAGCAGGTCCTGAGGTATTTCCACATCCCGGGCATTTTCTAAATCATATGATTTCTTAAACACAATATTGCCGTTTACATCTGTAAACAGCATGAAATTTAACCCGAGGTTTTCAAAACTGTTATCAATAAGGTTCGTATTTATATATTGCTGGCTGGGATCATTTATAAAATCATAAGTATCATCCCAGGATGCCCAGTCCCTTGCAGTTGATTCAAGCTTTGCCATATCATTTGAAAGAAGCTCAGCAGCTGAAAGCATGTTACTTGCAGATTTCTGGTTCTGGAGCAAGTCAAAATTTCGCAGGAAGACAAAACCTGTCACTGTAAAAATAATCACAATCATTGCAAAAATAATGGAAGAAGTTATTGCAAGCATCCTTGCGCGTAAACTCACTGTCCCTCCAATGCCGCGGTTTATAAAAATAAAATATCTGTTATTTAAATACTATTTAAATATTTATCGGCATTTTTTATGAAAAATTGATTATTTTCGTACAAAATGATTGTGGGTCCGGTTAAAGAAGATTAAATGGGCTCCATATGGATAGAGACTTCCCTGATGTTAGAGGAAATCCTTTTTATCCTGTCTTCAATATCGCTTATAATCGAGTGTGCCTTTTCGACTTCCATGTCGCGGTCAAGCCTGCAATGGAAAGCCACATTATATGCTCCGTTTCTTTCAAGTATTGTAAATTTATGGCACGTATCGGGCGATACGAGCGCGGATATTCTCTCCTTTATCTTTTCAATGAGATGCTCTGATGTTGCAGTTATATCATCCCATCTTTCATCTTTTTTGGCATCCTCTATATGGATGTAAAGGTTTCGCAGGTTCTTTATTTTTTCCTTTATTTCCGCTTCTGTTTTTTCTGTCAGTCTTTCTGACTCGGCAAGGCTAAGAGTACTTCGAAATTCAAGGTGCACAGAAATATCAACCTTGTTGCCTATATTATATATAAAAATATTGTGTATATCCTTAACAAATGCTTCATTTAAAAGGACCTCCTTAACTGTACAGTCAATGTTATCCTCTGAAAGAGACGGCTTTATCTCCATGACTATTTCTGAACCCGGCAAGCTTGACAGTATTTCCTGTCTTATTTTTTCCTTGGTTTTTTCCATCCTTGTAATATATGTGTTGTCGTCAACATTTATCCCAAGGTTTATGAATCTGATATCCCCTACCTCATGTATCTGTATTTTTCCATAGGATTTTACTTCCGGTATTGCATCAAGTATTTTTGCAACTTTTTCTGTAATTTCTGCTGGAATGTAATCAAGGAAATTCCTTATCACCTTTAGTGCAAGCCTTGCTGAAAATCCCATGATAATAAGTGCCACTGCAATAGAAGCAATGGGGTCGGCAAGAGGATACCCTTTGCTTGAAACAAAGAGCCCTATTATTACAATTATGGAACTTACAATATCACTTGAGTAATTTAAAAAGTTTGACTTGAATGCCATTGAATTGTACCTTTTTGCGGCGCTTCCAATGAAATACACTCTTACAATATTTACTGCTATCGATACTGCAAGCACTATGAATATATAAATATTCAGGTTTAGCTCAAAATTCTTAAGGATTATGCGCTCTATGGCCCTGTAGATTATAAATAAGCATAATATTGTGATTATTATGATTTCAAAAAAAGCCGAGAGATTTTCATACTTTCCGTGCCCGTATGTATGGTCCTTGTCAGCCGGCCTTGTGGCCATCCTCACTGCAAGAAATGTAATCAGTACCGCAACAAGGTCAAGCCCGTTGTTTATTGCCTCAGAAAATACTCCCATGCTGTTTGAAAGAACAGCTATAAGGATTTTTACAAGAACCAGTACTACAGACACAATAAGGGAAAAAAGGGCGACCTTTTTTTTATATGAATTCTTAATTGATTCTTCGTCTCTGTCCATTTTTTGATTCAGGAAACAATAAAATTTATTACCTGAATTATAATCCAACCAGGAAATTAAACAATTTATCTCACAAATATCATCATCAATATTCCGCCAATAGCAATCAATATGCCAAAAACCAGTGCGACATTTGCGCCGGACCTGTTTGTCCTGACAATATCATTCTTATCCCTGACTGATAATATGAAAGGAAGCTTGCTGTCTTTCGGCCTGCCCATGACTATTTTACCGTTATCAATACTTGCCTCCCCAAGTGCATAAACTTTCTGCCCGGAAGGAATCGTGCGCTCCACCATTTTAAAACCCAGGGTCCTTGCACCCATTTCGCTGTAACGGTAATTATTAAAATAGCTGTAATTCTTAATATTGGCAAGCGGCTCAAACTTATTAAACGACTGCAGGCTGTCAAGCTGTATGCCTGACTGATTTATATCAATGATAACTTCACTTCCTGAAGAAGGTTCCTTGACAATCACTGGTTCAGAACTTTTGTCGCTTGTCATAAGGGATTCATTATTTTTAACTGTCTGTTTTGTCCCCGTTTTATCTGTAACTGTTTCTTTCTGCTCATAGACCTGGTAAAGGTCAGCACTGTAATATGCTACATCCCTTCCTGAAAAAGGCGCTTTAATTGTTTTTTGTGGTGATGCCTGCCCTATAAGCTCGACATAATGCCTGTATCCGTCAAGCCCAGCGGCAGCGTTGCTTTCAAGAATAGCTTTCAGCTCATCTATTGGGGTTGTCTTCATAAACCTGATTTCAATATTCTTATTTTTTATTTTTATCGGTACAAGGATTGCAAGCAGCGCACCAAGGACCAGCATAATTGCACCTATTATAATTCCTGCCATAATTGATTTACCCCCGGTTATTAAGGATTTTAATAAAAATAATTGCTTTATATCAAAGGTATTAAAGCTTGAATCGGGCTATTCTTTTGAAAGTTCTTCCTTGAGGCGCGCCAGTTCATCATCTGCAGCTTTTTTCTTTTCAATCTCTACAAAAGGATCTTTCTGCTCTGCATCGATGCCGGATATCTCAAAAGCTGCGTCGGCCTGGGCTTCTTTTTCTGCAATCTTCTTTTCCATTTTATCCATCTTCGCAAAAGCGCCAGAGCTGTCAAGGTCACCTACTGCTTTTGAAACTTCTTTTCTGGCGTCTGCTACTTTATCTCTTGCAACAAGAAGCGACTGGCGGGTACGGGCCTCTGCAAGTTTTGTCTTTAATATCTCTACCTGCTCACGAAGTGTCGCAAGCTGGGAGGAAATCTCTGCATGCATCTTCTCATACTGTGCAATGTTGGCGTCTGCCTTAAGTTTGCTGTTTACAGCCTGCGTTGCAAGGTCCTCGTTTGAATCCTTGAGTGCTGTTTTCGCCCTGTCTTCCCACATCTTTGATTGTGCCTTTGCTTCTTCAAGCTGCTTAAGCATCTGGCGCTCGCTTGCCATTACTGAACCAAGACCCTGTACAGCATTCTGGAGCTGTTCTTCCATATCGATGATAATCTGCTTGACCATTTTTTCAGGGTCTTCTGCCCTGTCAATCAGGTCATTGATATTTGCCTTGAGAAGATCAGCAAGTCTTGCAAAAATAGCCATTTCATTTCCTCCTTTTATAATAAGGTTTATTTATCCTGCCTTAAGCTGATTTAATTTTTCCTATTATAGCATCTGCCATCTGGCTTGTCCCTACTGCAGTTGTATCATCCGGTTTCGGCTTCATGTCATATGTGACGCTTTTGCCTTCTGCAATTACCTGCGCTATGGCATTTTCCATGACATCGGCACATTTCTGCTCTCCTATATAACTGAGCATCATTACCGCAGAAAGCATCTGTGCAACAGGATTTACTTTATTCATGCCTTTATATTTTGGCGCACTTCCATGGGTCGGTTCAAACAGTGCCATGTCTTTTCCAATATTGCCCCCCGGCGCAACACCGAGCCCGCCGACAAGTCCTGCAGCCAAGTCAGAAAGTATGTCCCCGTAAAGGTTCGGGAGTACCATTACATCATAAAGCTCCGGTTTCTGGACAAGCTGCATGCACATATTATCTACTATCCTGTCTTCGGATTCTATGTTCGGATAATCTGCTGCGACCCTGCGGAACACTTCAAGGAAAAGGCCGTCCGTGTATTTCATGATATTTGCCTTGTGCACACCGGTTACTTTCTTCCTGCCGTTTTTTACTGCATAATCAAAAGCAAACCTTATTATCCTTTCAGAACCTGTAATAGAAATGGGCTTGATTGATATTCCGCTGTCTTTTCTTACCGGAGTTTCATTTATGCCAGAAATAAAATCAATAAGTTTTATGGTATTTTCTTTTCCCTGTTCAAACTCGACTCCTGCATAAAGGTCCTCGGTGTTTTCCCTTATAATAACGAGATCTATATTGTCATATCTGCTGCGCACCCCTTTGTAGCTTTTGCATGGCCTTACGCATGCATAAAGGTCAAAAATCTTGCGAAGCGCCACATTTACGCTTCTAAACCCTGTTCCTACCGGAGTGGTAATGGGACCTTTAAGGCCAATGCGGTTCTTCTCAAGGGATTTTAAAACCCTTTCCGGAAGCACCGTCCCTTCTTTTTCATATACATCGGCGCCTGCATCGACTATATCCCAGTCGATTTTTACGCCGGTTGCTTCAATGACCCTTTTTGTGGCTTGTGTTATTTCCTGCCCGGTGCCGTCTCCGGGAATCAAAGTAATTTTATGGCTCATAGATTAAACCCCTTGTTTTTAGTTATATGCTCAACCAGGCCGCCCTCGGAAAGTATCTTTATCATTACCTCAGGAAGCGGATTGAATCTCAGTTCAATATTTTTTGTGATATCTTTTATTGCCCCATTCCTTAAATCTATTTGAAGTCTGTCACCTTCATCGATTTTATCCGTGTCGCAAATAAGGACCGGAAGGCCGATATTTATGCTGTTTCTGAAAAATATCCTTGCAAAGGATTTTGCAAGAACTGCGCCTGCGCCTGCAATCTTTATAATAGTAGGGGCATGCTCCCTTGATGAACCAAGCCCGAAGTTTTTGCCTCCCACGACAAAATCGCCTGCCTGTATTTTTTTTGCAAATTCAGGATCGGCATCTTCCAGAACATGTTTTGCAAGCTCAGTCAGATTTGAACGAAGATGGAAATACCTTCCCGGTGCAATAAGGTCCGTTGATATGTCATCACCGAATTTAAAGGCTTTGCCTTCAAGAATTCCCCTGTCTTCATCTGGCTGGACTTTATTTTCCTGTGTTTTCACTTCATTTTCAACAATATTTTTTTTATTTTTATCTGCCATTATACCAGCACCTCCCTCGGATCGGATATGTAACCTTTAATTGCGCTGTAAGCAGCTGTAGCAGGCGAAGAAAGGTAAATGAAGCTTTCAGGGTTACCCATCCTGCCTTTAAAGTTCCTGTTCTGTGTGGAAAGGCACACCTCACCGTCAGCAAGTGTGCCTTCGTGCACGCCTACACATGGCCCGCATCCCGGGTTGATGATTGTTGCCCCGGCATTTATAAGTTTTTCAATTACCCCCGCTTTTATTGCATCCAGGTAGACGCCTTTTGAAGCAGGAACGACAAGCAGCCTTACCCATGGAGCTATTTTTTTGCCGTCAAGTATTTTAGCTGCAAGCGCAAGATCGCCAAACCTGCCGTTTGTGCATGTCCCGATAAGGACCTGGTCAACTTTTGTCTTCTCTATCTCTCTTACAAACACTGTATTATCCACTGTGTGGGGTTTTGAGATGATCGGCTCGATTTTAGTGACATCTATATCTATTACCTGCTGGTAGGTTGCATCCTTGTCTGCAAATATTTCTTTAAAACATCCGGCCGGCCTTTGCTGTTTTTTCAGGTATTCTTTTGTGATTTCATCAGTTTCAAAAAGCCCGGTTTTAGCTCCTGCTTCTACTGCCATGTTTGAAATTGTAAACCTGTCTTCCATCCCGAGATGTTCAACTGTGCTTCCACCGAACTCAAGGGCCCTGTATGTGGCCCCGTCAGCAGTTATTTTTCCTATAAGATAGATTATAAGGTCCTTTGCATAAACCCCGGCAGGCATTTTACCGTTAAAATTAACTTTAATGGTATGGGGAACCATCAGCCATGTCTTTGAAAGGGCAAAGCCCACTGCAATATCAGTTGAACCCATGCCTGTTGCAAAAGCTCCAAGCGCGCCCGATGTGCACGTATGCGAATCTGCCCCTATGACAATGTTTCCCGGGCATACATAAGTTTCAACAAGCACCTGATGGCACACGCCTTCGTTTATGTCGCTTAACTTTGCGCCGCTTTGTGCAGCAAACTCACGCAAAACCTTATGGGAGTCAGCAAGTTCCTTTCGGGGGCTGGGGGCACCATGGTCAATAAAAAAAATCGATTTGTCAGGGTTTGCAACTTTTGAAAACCCCAATTTCTTTATCTGGCTTACTGCAAGTGGTCCAGTGCCATCCTGCGCCATTACAACGTCGACATTTACAACTGCAATGTCGCCTGCAACAAGGTCCCTGCCCGCATGCTCACCCAGGATCTTTTCTGAAATCGTATTAGGCATAGAAGCTCCCTTCAAAAATTGTTATTGATCCTGAAACATTGACTTTAAACATCTGCATCATCAGCTTCCTGTTTGACCGGTTTTTTGCCTTCATAATCCTTATATATATACATCAGCTCCTTATCAAAAAGCGGCCTCTTTAAATCTACAGACATTGCCCTGGAAAGTGCCAGTATATCATTTGCCTCATTGATTGTAAGCTCTATTCCAAATTCCTTGAATTTGTGAAGGATAGTATGGGAGCCCGAGTGTTTTCCAACGACAAGCTGCCTTGTCAGGCCCACTTCACCTGGTTCAAATACTTCATAGTTGCGCGGATTTTTAAGGACACCATCTGCATGTATTCCCGATTCATGCGCAAACACATTGGTCCCCACAATTGCTTTCCAGACAGGCACGGCTCTTGCGCTTGCCTTTGCGACATACTCTGCTATTTCCCTGAATTTTGCAGTATTTATTCCAAGGTCTACGTCCTCAAGGTATTTGAGGGCCATTACTATTTCTTCAAGAGCCGCATTGCCTGTGCCTTCGCCTATACCGCTTACGCTGGTGACAAGGCTGACTGCCCCTGCCCTTATGGATGCCATAGCATTTGCTGTGGACATACCAAAATCATTATGATTGTAAACTTCAATGGGGAAATCAGTATTGTTAAGTATGTTGTTTATAAGCATAAAGGTCCTGAAAGGGTCAAGCCTTGATACTGTGTCACAAATCCTGAACCTGTAAGCTTCCCTTTTCTGTGCAAGGTTAAGAACCTTAAGCAGGAACTCAAGGTCGGTCCTGGTTGCATCTTCAGCGCTTACAATAAATTCCATTCTATGCTCTTTTGCGGCACTGATTGATTCCCTGAGCTGGTTTAGCACCCATGTCCTGTTCTTTTCATACTTGACTTTTATATGCAGGTCAGAGGTTGATATATTAAGTATCACATTTTTTATGCCGCAGCAATCAGCGATTTCCACATTTTCAGGTGAAGCCTCGCAGTAAACAAAAAGTTTGCATTTAATGTCAGATGCTGCAATTTCCTTGATTATCTCCCTCTCGAGCGGACCGATGGTCGGTGTGCCTATTTCTATTTCAGGCACCCCTATTTCATCAAGCATCCTGGCTATCCTGATTTTTTCATGTTTCGAAAAGACTACTCCTGCTGCCTGCTCCCCGTTTCGCAGTGTAGTGTCTATAATATTGATTTTTCTTTCTTTTAGTTCACCAGCCATAATTATTTACCTCCTTTGCTGTTAGAAGCAGTTTTAGCTGCTCTTGCTCCCATAAATGAATTATATGAGTCTATAATCTCACTGTCGAAAAGCGCCCTTTTTAAAAGCAGGGCCTTTTCCCTTATTATTTCAGCAAGTTCTGCTGCTTCTTTTTCACCTATTTTGTAGCCAAGTTCCTTGAGCTTATGCGTAAGGGTATTAACACCCGAGCTCTTGCCTATTATTATCTTGCGCTCAAGGCCGACGTCTTCTGGCCCGAAAAGTTCAAATGTTTTAGGGTCCTTAAGAGTAGTGGCTGCCCTTATCTCGCTTTCATAAACAAAAAGGTTTGCCCCCACAATCGGTTTCCAGGTCGGCAGGAACCTTCCGCTTGCAATTGCCACATACTCGGCAAGGTCCCTGAAGAGTTTTGTATCTATATCCATATTTACATTCTCAAGGTATTTAAGCGCCATGACAAATTCCTCAAATGAAGCATTGCCTGCACGCTCGCCGAGCCCGTTAATTGTAGTGTTTACATAAGTCGCCCCTGCTTTTACCCCTGCAATGGCATTTGCAATTGCCATTCCAAAGTCATTATGCGTATGCATCTCTATATCAATGCCCACAATATCTTTTATTGTCTTAACCCTCATGAAAGTCTCAAAAGGGTCAAGTATGCCAAGTGTGTCGCAGTACCTCATCCTGTCAGCGCCTGTGTCTTTTGCGGTACGGGCAAACTGAAGCAGGAATTCCATATCGGATCTTGAAGCATCTTCGGCATTTACTGACACATATAGATTATATTTCTTTGCATGGTCAACAGAGGTGCGCACGCTTTCCAGCACCCACTCCCTGCTTTTACGGAGTTTGTGTTCGATGTGTATGTCTGATGATGAAATAGAAATGGCCACTGCATCTACGCCGCATTCAATTGAGTCGTCAATGTCTGAAACGACTGCCCTGTTCCAGCCGAGTATGCTGCAGTTTAAATTAAGTGCAGTTATTGCTTTTATTGCATCTTTCTCATCCCCGCCCATTGTGGGAATGCCTGCCTCTATCTGGTGTACACCTATTCGGTCAAGCATTTTTGCAATATAGATTTTTTCATCATTTGCAAATACCACGCCTGCTGTCTGCTCACCGTCACGCAATGTTGTATCATCTATTTTGATGTTTTTTGGCTCAAGTTTTTCACCGGCTTTCTTTGAAAATTCGGTAAGAATATCCAGTCCTCGCATTTAAATCACCCCGTTATTAAATAATTGTTATTGCAATGATAATAAAAATACTGATTCAGCAGGATTCTTTTTAAAAATATGAAAAATGGGCAATATATTTAAAAATTTACTGCTAAAACCATTATTTTTTAAAATTTTAGCATAAAAAAAGAAAAATTTAAAATAAATAAGGCATTTATTATAAAATATTTTA
>Ga0208047_1000308_pt1 | contig 18491 bp, 20 predicted proteins | sample Kivu_220m_FD_184162 | JGI IMG/M metagenome (GOLD analysis project Ga0208047, IMG submission 184162) | Freshwater microbial communities from Lake Kivu, Western Province, Rwanda to study Microbial Dark Matter (Phase II) - Kivu_220m (SPAdes)... | ecosystem: Environmental > Aquatic > Freshwater >...
GGTATGTGTAGGGTCATCAACTTTAGCTACATTGTTCCAGTTATTTCCAGTCAAAGCCTTAGCCATCGGTTCCCACATCTCACGGAAATTAAATTGGGTTAAAGAAGGATGTTTCAAGTCACATTGAAAGCCGTGTACCAGGAGAACCGGGCGTTGATTGCTAGGTTTATGATCATAGATTACTGAAACTGTATCATCACCTCCGTTTGCCACATACACTCTGTTGGTAAGTGAATTGACAGCAATACCCCCTGGCCCAAGACCAACAGGTATTGTAGCCACTGCTGCATCGGTAGCGCCATCGATAATTGAGATCGTGCAACTGGCTCCATTGGCCACATAGATTCTGTTACTAGTGGGATTGACAGCAATACCGCCTGGAGCGTTGCCTACAGATACAATAGCCAGGACATTGTTATTTGTGCCATCAACAACCGAGATGTTATTGGTGCCATGATTGGTTACATAGATGCGATTATTGGTTGCATTAATAGCTACGCCATGGGGATTTAAAGTTGGTGTATGAGGAGGATAAAATGTATAAAACGTAGCCACTACTGTATTAGTAGTGCCGTCAATAACTGAAACAGTTCCACTCCAGTCATTGGCTACATAGATGCGGTTTGTTACTGGGCTGACAGAAATACCACAGGGACCATCTCCCACAGGCACTGTAGCCACTACTGAATTGGTTGTACCATCAATAACCGAGACACTGTCGATGCCAAAATTAGCCACATAGATTCTGTTAGTAGCGGGATTTGCAGCAATACCCCAGGGGCCAGAACCTAGTGGAACTGTAGCCATTACTGAATTGGTTGTACCATCAATAACCGAAATACTGTTGCCCCCGGCATTAGCTGTGTATATACGATTGGTCGTAGGATTTACTGCTATATCATGCGGATTGAAACCCACAGGAATTGTAGCCACCACTGAGTTGGTAGCGCCGTCGATAACCGAGACACTGTTGCTCCCCGAATTGGCCACATAGATGAGGTGGGTAGCGGAGTTGACAGCTACAGAAGAAGGCGAGGTACCTAAAACAACTGTAGCCATTACCGAATTGGTAGTTCCATCTATAACTGAGATAGAATCATTCATATAGTTGGCCACATAAATACGGTTGGTGAGGCTATTGACAGCAATACCCCACGGTTCATGTCCCACAGCAATATCAGCTAACACTAAATTGGTAGCTCCATCTATTACTGAAACATTGTCGCCTAATCCAGTCGTGTATATGCGATTGACAGTGGTATTAACAGCTATAGCCCTTTTGCCAACCGCAATAGTTACTGTCTCTACCACTGAATTGGTAGCACCGTCGATAATCGAGATAGTATTACTTGCATTATTGCCCACATAGATCCGATTGTTAATGGCATTAACAGCAATGCTGCAGGGGCCGACTCCCACAGGCACTGTAGCTAATACTGTGTTGTTAATGCCATCAATAACCGAGACGTTACTGCTGCCGTTATTGGCCACATAGATTCTGTTAGCATTGGGGTTTACAGCTACTCTACCTGGATTTACACCTACAGATATTGTGGCCATCACTGAATTAGTAGCACCGTCGATGACCGAGATACTGTTGCTATGCTCATTAGCTACATAAATTCTATTAGTAGTGGAATTAACAGCAACATCGGAGGGGCCATTTCCCACAGCTACGGTGGCAATCACTGAATTGGAAGCGCCGTCAATAACTGAGATACACTGAGTCACAAAATGTGTGACAAAGATTCGGTTAGTAATCGGATTGACATCTACAGCATTGGCCGTAGCACCTGCACCACCTATAGACACTGTAGCTAGAATGTTGTTTGTAGAACCATCGATAACTGATAAGTTACCATGGCCAATATTGGCGACATAGATGCGGTTTGTGGCTGCATTTATAGCGATGTCAGCAGGCCCATGTCCACCATCACCGAGCTTGATGGTGTCAATGACAGTCTGCGCATTTACAGGACTGGGATCAGCCAATGGGACAAATAGCCAAATAAGCGAGCATACAATGATGATGCTCAGAAGGGGATTCAATTTTGTCGCAGAAATATTTGTTCGTAAAAAAGGCCTGATTCTCTTATGAATATCCATTTGGCTCAACTACCAACCTCTCAACCTTACTTATCAAATTATCATGTAGCGATCCTTTCAGATCAGAATACCATTATTTGTTGGCTCTACAGTGAAAAAACAATAGCAATTATCGTATACAATATCATTGCCTATACCATGCTGTCAAGGTTTTAAAGTTGATTTGTCATGTTCCAAAATATTTTACATTCGGCTGTCAAATCATAACGTTAGAAATTGCCGTAGTACCGGAATAAGCTTTTTGCTCTCAAATAATAGTTCGTGAACTGTCCACAATGGCCCACCATTCTTGACAGCTCCCGAACCGTTAGCTCTGGATGCTATTAGCGCGAACGGCGCGTTGAGTTCCATGTTAACGATCGTCCCTTTCTCGATATTTAGTTTTTTAATAACCGTCTCACAGAGCAAACGCCTCTCATCTTCATTAGCTTTATCAAAGAGGTAGTCAAGCTCTACGGCCATCTGCAGGGCTATCTCAAAGTCGGCCTTGATTAAATGCTGACGCTGACTGATCGCTTCTACAGAGTTCTTTAACTTGGCTCTCTCCGAATCAATGCGATTCCGGTGCTCCTTGAAGTCGCTCATGGAGATCTGATCCTCTATCATCAGCTGTTGGAGGTTTTTCTCCATCTTATCCAGCTTTGACAGCCTGACCTCGGTCTTCTTCATCTCACCGTTAGTGTCATTCTCACTGTTGAACCAATTCTCCAGATCACGCTTCAGCTGTTTGGCAGCCTCACTTGAGATGGTGATCTTCTTGAACATCTCCGGCAGCTGCTCCTCAACCTGTTTGGTGTTGTAATAGACATCCTTGCCGTTCTTTTTGTTGCGACTGCGGTAGTAGCTTTTCCCCTTTTGAAGGTGCGTCTCGGCCCAGCAGGAGCTATTGGCATCGTTGGAGAACAGCAGGCCTCTTAGAAGGTATTTATGGCGATAGATGCGCTGCCTGAATTTATCATGCTCCTGCAGGACTTCCTGCACCTTGTAAAAGATATACTCATTGACAAGAGGCGGATGCTTGCCCTTGACCGGAGTATCGCCAAGTTTGAGCCAGGTTTCACCAAGGTAGAAGCGGTTGTGGAAAATCTTGCTCCACACCGTTTTGGGTATCATGGTTCCCCGCCTGCTGCGGGCGCCTATTGAATAGGCATGCTCGGCCCAGTCCTGAAGGGTCCACTTGCCCGTGGCCATCTCCCTGAAGGCATCGGTGACAATCGGCCCGCCGACAGGGTCGACCTCAATCCAGGACGTGACCTTGTCAGAGACGTTCTTATAGCCGAAGGTGACCGGCTTAGGCCAGCCTCCGTTCTCCACCTTCTTCTGCATGCCCTTTTTGACCTCAATGGCCAAATTTTTGGAGTACCATGTGCTGATGATCTGCATCATCCTGCGGCTGATATAGCCTGCAGGAGTCGACGCATCCCCGGGCTCGCTTAAGCTCTCGACGACGATTTTAAGGTCTTCTAATTCCTTCTCATAGACCACAAAGTCATAGTCGTTGCGGGCAAAGCGGTCGAACTTGTGGACAAGGATGATGTCGAATTCTTTGTTACGCCCAGCAGAGATCATCCTCTGGAAATCGGGGCGCTTGTCCGTCCTGGCGCTCTCGCCTGCATCCACATACTCCTTGACCACCCGCCAGCCTTTGCCCTCGGCATGATAGCGGCAGCGTTCCAGTTGAAAGGGGATGGAAAGGTCACGCTCTGCCTGCTCCTCAGTGGATACGCGGGCATAGATGCAGCAGCGCTTGTTATCCATCTCTTTGGACATGTTAGCTTCTTTGTGCAGATAAGGCTACGATCGCCACCTGGCCATCTCGGCCATGGTAGCGTACACGGCGATCCTTTTGAAGCCCAGCTCCTCCGGCACTCCGAAGTGCTCGGCTATCTCTTCCGAAGAAAAGTGCTCCAGCCCAATGAGCCGCTCCTCCGGCATGAGGATGTGGGCAGCACAGCAGTCGGCCTCATGTTCCTGTCTACTCACAGTGATCCCCCGACAGGCATAGAAGGTCAGCTGATTGCCGCAGTGCATCAAATGGTGAGCCAAGGCATGGGCGATCAAGAAGCGGCGCTCTACCATAGACAGCCCCATGGCCAGGCCGATCCACCTTCCGCACTTGACCTCTCTAACGGGCGGAATGAATGGCCAGGTCACACACTCGCAGCCCTCAAGATTGGCCAGGCCTTCCATATCCAATGGGAAATTCACACCTGGGTGCCTCAAATGCAGCTGCTTGGCCTTCTGTATGGCAAGAACGCTCAAATGACCCTCCGAGGAACTATGGACTATTCGGACTGCTTCTTCTCGGCTTTCTCGCGTCTTATGCGGCGCCGTTCTTCTTCGATGGTAAACCTGATGAAGGCCTTGACCCTTTCCTTGGCCTCCTCATCGTTGAGCAGGTCCACCTGGCGGAACATCAGCTCCAGCTCCGGATCCTTCAAATCTAAGTCACCAACCCTGTCCCAGGGGAAGCTGTTCATGATCCCGCCGATGGATGAGTAGATGTCAGAAACCTCTATTTCAAGGTGCTTGGACATGGCGATCACAATGTCAGGTGAAGGAGTTTTATTGCGCCCGTTCTCGATGGAGGTGATGTTCTCCAAGCTGGTGCCGCTGTACTCGGCAAGCACTTTCTGCGTAAACCCAGCCCGGTTCCTGGCCTCCTTGATCAACTGAGCCAATGTTATCGCCATAAAACCATCCTTAAAGCCTTAGTCTCTGATGTTAATAATATTATCTATTACAAATTTTGTCAAGCCCTAACTGTCGCTTAGCTTTGCATACGATACGTATAGCATCCTGGCGACATTATCCTCTTGACAAAGTTCTTAGTCATGCGGTAATATTATCACTATTCCAGCCTTACCACAGCATAAATTAATCCCCTTAACAAGTTTTGAAGATATCCATTATGCAGAAAAGCGATTTGGCATCTTCCAATCAAGAGATATCCTCGCCCGTCGATCCGGCCGTGCAGAGCAGGATTAGGACTCTGATTGAGCTGGCCGTGGCCATCGGCCGGCGCGAAGGATTGATCGGCAAGCAGGAGGCCAATTGAGGCCGACCACCAGGTGCCGTGAGTATATCGAGGGCCGCATCGGCCGCTACCGCTGGTACCTGTGCCGACAGTGCCGGACCAAGTTCAGGGTATTCACACGGCAGCCGGTGCCGGAAAAAGACAGATTGTGCAATAACTGTGAAGGAGGACAAGTATGTCCAAAGTCTTAAGCATACTGGAGAACACATCCAAAAGCGGCAACAAGTATTGGGAGATTGTGTGTGAGGGAATTGAGAAGAAGATCATCTCATTCAAGCCCTTTCGGCTAGGAGAGGATATCGAGACTCAAGGATTGGAACTCAACGACCGCGGCGACTGCTACATGATCAAGACCGATAACAAAGGCGGCAAGAGCTACCAGAAAAACGATGAACTAATTGTGGCTCAGGTGGCCTACAAGTCGCTGGTGGACTTGGCCATTGCCGGCAAGGTCGACCTGTTTGAGAAGAACGCCTACCGGCAGGAGGCGCTGACCTCCTTAGGCACGCAGATCGCCTTCACCATCCGCGGCATTGCCGACGCCCTCAAAGGAAATCTCACACTGCCTGAGATAAGGCCTGCTACAAAAGAGAGTACCAAGAAGCTGACCACGGTTGGGCAGCTGTTCACGCGGGCTAATGCCAAGTGGGATCTATACCGGGCGGACATACTGAAGATTCTTGGTATCGAGGATGCCAAAGAGATCACAGATCTGGAGGCGGCCTGGGACAAGATTGCCGAGGCCATGGAGCCGAAAGAGGAATAGAAGGGATACGACGCTGATGACAGGGAAAGTGACCGATATCAAAAGCAAGGACATAGACAATATCTATGACCCTGCCAAGGGATGCGTTAATAACGCACCCCATTCTAAGGGGGCCACTAGAAGTGGACTCCCTGGTACAAAGGGTGCGTTTTCAAAACATACCCTTGCAGACGACACAGATAGCAATGGAGTTAAGAATTAGGAGGAATACGATGCAAATGACAAAGGAACTGATAGTTTTCAAGTTTAGGGAAAACAGAATTCGCATTTTACCTGATCAGCAGGGTGAATTGTTGTATTGCATCAGAGATATCTGCGATTCGATAGGAATCAAGAAAGTGAATGACGTTATTAAACGGTTAACAAAGGAGACCGTTAATAACATGTCCCTTTCTGGCAAGGAGATAGACAAAAACTATCCCCTTTGTAATACCGACACCGATAATAACGGTGTCGCTGCAAGTATCGGCACCGTTATTATCGACACCCCTACTGAAACCGGAATACGACCAATGGCATACACAGATGAGGTTGGGCTCTATGACATCATCAGTCGAAGTCGTAAATCTACCGCCAAAATGTTCCATAGAAAGCTACTTTGCAATTTGCCGGCACTTCGCAAACAGGCTTTGAGCGGAAAGGGGTCGACCGGCCGGTCTACCCCTGAGATTACCTCGACAGAACAGGTGCTCATAGACACGAACAATAGGGTCAAAGCCCTGGAAAGAACTGTGTGCGCATGCTTGCCCTGCATGCAGCAGAACATAGCCAAGATACAAGCCGACCAGATGATTGGAGTAAAACTCCTTAAGTCGGGCACGTTACCTCAGATAAATGACATCGATTGGCGGGCTAAGCTCAATCAGGACTTAAGGAATATTTCTCTCAAATTTAACTGGCCCGAGCACGATTGTTGGAACATGGTTTATTACGAGGACAAGTATCGCAATCACAGAGATATCAAAGCTATTGCTCGCAACAGGGGATGTCGGCCGATTCAAGTAGCTGAGGAAAAAGGTTGGCTGCCCGATTTATGTGCCATAGCCAAGGCGATTCTCTTAGGTGAAATCGTCAGCTCATACAGGCTCGCATAGATAGAGAAGCCTGGTGTCCGGGATTAAACAACCATCGGTAATGACCCGGCGCAGCCAACCGAGCCAGGCTGCCTCCTTTTTCAAATAGCCCGGCCCCTCCGCTCCGGGGGCCGGGCACCATAGAAGTGAGTAGATGACAGAGAAGATAGCTGCAGTATACCAATACCGTGACCTGGCCGGCGCCGTGGTCCACGAAACCGTGAGGTATGAGCCTAAATCGTTCATCCAACGCAGGCCTAACGGTAAGGGCGGCTATATCTACAGCTTAAGCGGCATTGAGCCTATTTTATATCGGCTGCCGGAGATCACTCAGGCCATCAAGGAAGGTACTCCCATATTCATCGTTGAGGGTGAGAAGGATTCTGATAACTTGGTGAAAATCGGCTTTGAGGCTACGACCTGTCCGATGGGTGCTGGTCGCTGGCGTGAGAGCTACACCAAGTCTCTGACCGGCGCCCTGGCCCTTGTCTGCCCTGATAAAGACGATACCGGCTGGAGACACGGCATCGATATTGCTGATGACCTCTATTTCCACGCTGAGGCTGTGAAAGTAATTAGGCTGCCGGGCCCTGGCAAGGATGTCAGCGACTGGATCGAGGCTGGGGGTACTGCTAATCAGTTGATGGAGATAGCCAATGATGCTCCGATTTACATGCCGCTGGACTACAGGCGGGAGTATGAAGCCTGGCTGAAGGCCATGGGGCCGCGGCAGCTGCTTGATGAACTGGAATGGCTGAAGACGGCGCCGATCAAGCATCAACCAAAGCTGTCGCTGATTGAGTATCAGCTGGAGTTCTGTAGGCAGGCATTGGCTCATCAGCGGCGCCATGAAAAGTACATCCGGGCCGTGGAAGAGAGCGGATTAACGACCGTTAAAGGCACGTTAAAAAAGGCAGTTTTTTCTTAACGTTGTTAACGGAAATGAACGTAAAGGAAGCTGGACAGCGTTAATAAACGTTAAAAGCTAATCGTGAGAGTTGCAGGAAAGTTGCAAAACAGATGGTAGACATAACGCCTTTAAGTCATAAACTCTTTGATTATGTAGAGCAGTCGTCCGGCTGGTTTTATACGGACGACATATATAAATCTCTCTCTATTACTATAGAGAGAGATAAAACTAATATAAGAGTACAACTTCATGCTTTATGTGCTAAAGGCTTATTAGAACGGGACCCCAGGGTTAACGTGACCTGCCCCCAGTCACGCTACCACTGTTTACTTAGCAGTCCTGGCTAAAATGGCTTCCGGAGCCGGCGGTTTGTAATGCTTAGCGCTGTGAGGCCTAACTTGATTATATTCCCTGCGCCACTGCTCTATCAATACCTTTGCTTCCTCCAGTGTTGTAAAGATCTCCCGATTGAGCAACTCATCTCGCATTTTCCCGTTGAAGGATTCTATATACCCGTTCTCCCAGGGACTACCCGGCTCGATGAATAAAGTTTTGACTCCCAGACTGGACAGCCAGTTTCTCACCACCTTCGCCGTGAACTCCGGCCCATTGTCAGAACGGATGTGCTCTGGAACACCTCTGAAAACAAACAGGTTATAAAGCTGGTCGATGACATCATCTGCCTTGATTTTCCGATTCACCCGAATGGCCAGGCACTCCCGTGTGTATTCATCGATAATGTTCAATATCTTGAAAGCCTTACCGTCAGCGGTACGGCCTATCATGAAGTCATAGCTCCAGACATGGTCCTTGTATTCAGGCCTGAGCCTGATGCATGAGCCATCGTTCAACCAAAGCCGACCCCTCTTCGGTTGCTTCTTCGGCACTTTCAAGCCTTCTCTGCGCCAGATTCTCTCCACCCTCTTGTGATTAACTTTCCAGTCTAGATTATCATGTAGTAATGCAGTGATGCGCCGGTAGCCGTAGCGCCCGTACCTGGTGGCCAGCTCAACGATATCGTGGGTGAGCTGCTTTTCGTCAGAGGGTGGTGACAGCTCACGCCGCTGCGTGGACCTGGTTTGATCAAGCACTTTACATGCCCGTCTTTCAGAGACTTTTAGTTCCTGGCAAACATGTATTACTATCTTGCGTCTCCGGGACGGGCTTAGGAGTTTCCCCGTACGGCTTCTTTGAGAATGGCATTATCCAGGGCAAAGTCCGCCACAACCTTCTTTAGTCGGTTATTTTCCTGCTCCAACTCCTTGAGGCGTCTGGCTTGATCTATGCGCATGCCGCCATACTCTTTTCTCCAGCGGTAATAGGTAACATCACTTACCCCAAGCCTTTTGGTTATGATTGCAATGCTGGCTCCCTCGCTGAGCAGGATCTCAGCTTCCCTGAGTTTATTGATGACCTGTTCCGGTGTGTACCCTTTCTTTGGCATAAAGTCCCCCTTATTACGACATTTTACCTGGTATCGTTTTCGGGGGGCAGGTCACAGTACCGTGATGTCTGGCAGACCGAGTGTGGGGGAGATTGCGTCGTCGATTGCTTTCCTAACGGGGTCATGAGCCATGTGAGGGAATGGCAGAATCTCTTTGCTACAAAGCTTGTCATAGGTTTTGGACAAGGTCGCCAACTGTTTTGCTTTTAGGCCGCCCACAGACAAAACTGGCATTTCCTCAAGTACGGGTTTCCTAAATTTCATCCACGCCCCTTCCGTTTCTATCCGATGCGCCAATAATATTGTGAGACCGAGAGTCGAATTGAGCCAGAGAATTAAGGCTTTTTCAACAGCGTCATTATCATTATTCAAGGACAATGGCCACCAGGTATTGGATAAGACCTTACTATTATTGCGGACTGCGCTTAAACGTTGCGAATTGAATCTAAGGCGTTCAGCAAGAAGAATCCGACCTGCTTTGGGCCAAAGATCAGCAGCTTTGCGCAGGTTGCGTCCTGCCTTTGCTGCGGATAAGGGCGATAGAAAACTATTGGATTCTTGCGAAAGTGCGACTACCAAAGACGCATCATGTCCCCAAAATGCGGGATAAGAAGTCTCGCTTTTTACGACCTTAAATCCGTCATGAATGTCCCTCACATCTGGGCCTAGATCACCTAGTTTGCCCAAAGGACAAAGAGACAGGCTACCGGAAACGCCGGCTGCCGGAAGCCAGACATCACCTTTGAACAAATGGTAGCCTGCCCTGGTCAAATCTGATTGTGCGAAAGAGCATGGTAGTATCCAAGAAACGGAGCGAAGGTCAGACCAAGGAACTGTGAGAGCTTCTCCGCATTTTTCCTCGCCAATATCTATATCCAGGGCACCCTGATCATCAAGTACGCTGGGAGGCATCTTTTCAATAAGTGTCTGTGCAATGCTGAGAGCCTCAAAGCTGGTTAGCTGGTTTTTCCACAGGTTGACACAGGTCACTTTTTCTTCGCCCGTTTGCCTGGATTCGCCAACCTTCTTTGCTACCAGTAGCACTTCGCTCAACGATGTGTTTTCGGAAAAATTCCAACGCTCCGGGTCCTGGCTTACAATAAGATATTCCAGCAGATAGCGGCGATTAATAATATCCCGCGTAGGCATCCAAGAGACGCCGGACAGAAGCGCTTTGGGAAGCACCAAAGCAATACGTCCGTTTTGCTTTAACGCCCGATCACCGATGGCCACAAATACTGAGCCTAGACCAGCCGTTGAGCTGGCCGAAACAGTTGCTGTTCTTAGCAGCTTTGCAAGGTCTTTCTGCATTACAGAGCGTTCTTTTTCCGGGACTGACCCAAAGAGCAGATTGCCGCCTACACTGCGTGTAAATGGAGGATTCATAACGCAAAGGTCAAGGTCCGGCAGCGAAGCGCCGAACTGAGTGATGTCGCCACCGCCGGTCACCTGGCCGGGGGAAGAGGATACGCCAAAAAGATCCATAGTCATAGCCATCTCACGGTCCTTCAAGAATTCAATGCTCCCAAGACGATGGTGAGGACCGCCCAAGGGTAAGCTATACAGATGCATCTTCTTAAAAGATATATCAGGGGCCTGAAGAGCCAGTGTTGACGCAGTGAGATGAACCGCTGACGCAAGAACGTCATATCCGTAAATGATGTTCTCCATGAGAAGCTTATGCAGCTCACGGAGGTCAGGGTGTACCTGGTGGTCAACGGACAGGCGCACATGGTTATCGACGATAGATTCAGCGCCTGCCATCAGCAACGTACCGGTGCCGCATGCCAAGTCGCTCATGCGGAAATCAGCAAGCGATTCCAGTTTGAACTGGTCCGCAGGCCAACGTTTGGGATCAAGCGCCAGCTTAAGGAGTAAGGTTGCGGACGGAACAGAGGTGTAGAACGTTCCAAGGAACTTGGCTTCAACAAGCAACCTGTGATAAACCCGCCCCATCAAGTCATGCCGTAGCGCCGCTCTGTGACGTACGATATCAAGGGCCCTTTGAGCCAAGAACTTTATTGCCTGCTCAATGTCTGGACTGGACGGCAGAATAAGCATGATCTCGCCGGCAATCTTAAATATGGGTACGTAGTTAATATCTTTTGTGATGTGCTGCCAGTGGGCTATAAATGCCGATGCCAAATCGGAAGACTGGAGGGTCACACGGAGCGGTTCGATGCCTTTGACATATGCAGAGGCGACTTCCTGAAAAACCATGGCATTAACCAAGGTCAAACTGGCGATCCTACTGACGGCAGTGCGCTGTGCCGCAGATAAGGATGAGCTCATTCCTCGTCCACCTGCGACTCATCCGGTTCTTTTGAGGACGGCTCACCAATGCCCAACAAATCCGCACTGCGCTCAATCGCTGTGGGGGAAGCATTGAGGGCCTGAGCAAAGACCTCTACGCCGGCATCAAGTGCGGATACAGCCTGAGTAACGACATCTTCCTCGACAAGCTGTTCGAAGGTGCGCCGCAGCATTGTACCCAGGTAATTAGCATCCCCCACAGTCCAGCCCTGTTCACCCGCCTCACTACAGATGGCAATTTGCAGCCTTGTTTTGTTTAGTTCAGACTTAACGCTGGTGAAAGGCACCTTACGTAGAGACGATGGATATAGGACGGAAATGCCGATATGAGCTATACCCTGTTCAACGCGTTCCCTGGCATTCTTCTGGACTTCTTCTCTAGCCGTGGGATTGTCGTCGACTTTCCCTTCTATTGCGGTGCGAAGACCACGGAACGACACAAGCACGTCGGGGATCCGGCGACCGGTAGCACCCGGTTTCAAGGACTGCTCCGGAGCGGAAATTATGCCTTGCTCGTCCAGAAGCTGCGCGAGCAATACATTCAATACCTCTTCACGAAAACCTGTGTTCTTCATACTATGCGGCTGATTTTATCATAGAGGCGACAGAACGTATATAAGCGCAAGAAAGATAATTCAAGGAACGGCTAAGGGCAATTGACTGCTTACGGATGATGGTAAGGCAAACAGCGTACCAATGTAAAACAGTGAAACAAAAGCAGTCTTTGGATAACAAGGTCTTAACACCTAAAACCGGACAATTAGGGTTAGGAAGTTTAGCTCGTGCAGGTCTTGTAGGCTCAAGCTAACGCCCCAATCGCTATTGACATGTCAAATACGAAAACAATAACTTGACAAATACGAACAATCGTACTATAAATAATGGTAACTTGGATAAGTCCGCAGAGATGCGGGCTTTTTTATTAGCGATAACTGGTCAGATCGGCAATTTTGTCGTAGTCAGTTTTATTAATCCAGTAGCACCAAGTATTAGATATACGAAGCGCACGCATATTATGCTTGCCACCGTCAAAACCCGCCACCTCAATCTTGCAGTTATTATCCGGCCTATTTTGTATGAATTCGACGGCAGGCACAAGATCAGTATCCAGAGAAGCCAAAACCCCTACGTCGTGTTGACAATCGATTGCGTATGCAATCAGATCAACAGCAATTGCCACATCAACACCTTTCTGTTGCGCTCTTGAATTAGGCCAATCGGGTAAATATCTGAGTGGGCGTGAGATAACGGTTGCTCCATCCATTTTCCAGGCATTAGATTGTTTTGTGTAGGAGGAATGAGTTTGAGGTTCTTTAGAACCGTCAGGAATGCCCGTATATATTCTTATCTCATTTAACTGTCTCACAATTCCAGGCGGGTTACGAGATGCGATTAAATTAGCTAATTCAGAGGGTTTTATTTGGCCGCAAGCACTGCTGGCACTGTCAGAGAAGAACGCTCGTCGTGCTGAATTATAAAAGTTCTGAGCGTCTATAAATAAAGTGAACCTCTCAACCTTTGTCTGGCTGCTCATATAAAAAACAAACCTCGCCAATTCACCCCGAGGGGTGAAGGGCGAGGAAGATTGACTTAAAAGTAACATATATATAACACATTGTCAAATGGAACACCCTCGCCGCCCGTGGCTCCATTGAGTAAGTATAACATCATTGTCAATGCTGGAAACGATCAAACATGCCCTACCAACCCAAGAAGCCCTGCAGCCGATCTGGTTGCCCCAATCTAACCCATAACCGCTCCGGCTACTGCGATCACCATCAGAAAGACTATCACAGACAACGAGACACCAACCGTGACACCAGCAACGAACGTGGCTACTCCTATCGCTGGCAGAAAGTAAGAAAGCTCTTCTTAACCCAGCATCCACTGTGTATTGTATGCCAGTTCCTTGGTATGGTCACAGCAGCCACCGTCGTCGACCACATCATCCCGCATAAAGGCAATCAAGAACTGTTCTGGGATGAATCCAACTGGCAACCGCTATGCAAGTTCCATCATGACCAGAAGACTGGCAGCCAGGCTTAAACAACCAGTCATAGCTCGTCACCATAACCTAGGCCTATCCGAATCTCTACAGATCGAGAGCGCCTAAACCGCATGGCCAGCGCCACGCGAAAATTCACAGAATTGACTAGGGGGGGTCTACCCATCAAATGAAGCTAAAAACCGTCAAAATTACTGAACTAAAACCGCATGAAAAGAACCCTCGCCAACACCCGGACAGCGCCATCGCCAAACTGACCAGATCAATCCAGGAGTTCGGCTGGACCAATCCGGTGCTGGTTTCCAAGGACGGCATCGTCCTGGCCGGGCATGCCAGGTTAAAGGCAGCGGAGAAGGCCGGCATCACCGATATACCCGCCATCTACCTTGACCTGGAGGGCGCCAAGGCCGATGCATACCTGATCGCAGATAACAAGACACAGGACTTAACCGACTGGGACCTGCCGTTACTCAAAGACCTGCTGCAGGAGCTGGACACCGGAGAATTTGACCTGACCGTTACAGGCTTCGATGAAGATGAGATCGAAGGCCTCATGACACAGTTCCATGTGCCGGAGGAAGGACTGACAGATGACGACGAGATACCAGAGGATGTGGAATCTGTCTGCAAACCCGGCGACCTCTGGCAGCTGGGAGCCCACAGGCTAATGTGCAGCGATTCGACATCACTCAGCGAGGTAGAGAGGCTGACGGGCGGACAAAAGGTCGATCTTGTCTTTACTGATCCGCCCTATAACGTGAACTGGCAGTACAGGGGCAAGAAACACGGTGAGAGGTTCGACGGCGTCCTCAACGACAACCTCAACCCGAAGGAGTGGACTGAGTTTTGCAGCAAGTTCATCGCCAATATCTCGGCCCTCCTGAAAGAAGGGCATGCCTATTATATGTGCTCCGGATGGAACTCCTTCGGAGAGTTCGAGAGAAACCTGAATCAGAGTAAACTCGAATTCAGGCAGTTGATCATCTGGGCCAAGAACCAGTTTGTGCTGGGCAGGTTCAACACCGATTTCAACCGGCAGCACGAGATGATACTCTACGGTTGGAAGGAGGGTAAGGCGCACCGCTGGTTCGGCGGCCATTCGGAGACAGATCTGTGGCAGGTCGACAAGGTACACAACACCAAGATGGTGCACAGCACCGAGAAGCCGGTTGGGCTGGCGGAGAGGGCCCTCAAGAACAGCAGTCAGCTTAACGAGCTTGTCCTGGACTTATTTACCGGCTCGGGGTCGACGCTCATAGCCTGTGAGAAGATGGGGCGCAAGTTCTGCGGCATGGAACTGGACCCCAACTATTGCGATGTGATTATCAATCGCTGGCAGAATTTCACCGGCAAGAAGGCTGAGTTAATTAATACACAATAAAGAGCAGGCCCCAGTGGAGCCTGCTTTGTTCGGTTGTCGTGTAGAGTTAGCTGACCGGATGCCCAGGGCATCCAGCGGGCACCTGACCTGCGGGCAGCAAGAAACTCTTGCGGCAGGCATAGCAGTGCCAGCGAACCTGACCCTGCGGCACACCTTTCTGATTGGGATTCCTGCGGCAGACGCTCTTCTTGTCCTCGACTGCTTCAGTTACCGTGGCCTCTGTCTGCACCGGCTGTGAAACATCTTCAGCCTTGGGCGTCGACTCGCTCCAGAACACCCAGCCGTTGCAGGGATGGCCTGTTACCGAGCTGCCGGCGGCGGAGATGCTCTTGTAATCCTCTCCCATGACGCGGTAGACGAGCCTGCCATCCTTTTCGACTACCTCGCAGGTGTGCTCGACCTTGTGGTACCTGCCGGTCAGCACCATCCCGGACTTGATCTCGCGATTGCTAATTGCCATTTGATACCTCCTACTTTTAAGTTACTCACATTCATCACTTGTATAAATAAGTAAGTCAAGTCATGAAGATTAGTTTTAGTGTAGAGTACCCCTTGGAAGAGGCCGCGGCAGCGGACATCATCACTGAGGATTTTGCCTCGAGTCAGAGTATGCTGCCCCGGCCTCGTAAGCGGCCGCGGATTAGCAGGTTGTGGTAAAGCCACGTATAACCAACAAGTTAGCGGGAGGCTTACGAAGGGCTGGGGAGCCGGCTTCTTACTACTTTGTCTGGAGGTAAGAATATGGTTTTCGCAGGTGTGGATGTGGGTAAGCGCAATCACGAGGCCTGTCTTATGGGCCAGGATGGGCATGAGGTCAGTAAACCACTGCGCTTTTCCAACACGGTAGCTGGAGTTTCTTCGCTCATAGATGTCTTGCGCTCTCTGGGACAACCTGCCACAATTGCCTTGGAGGCTTCCGGCCACTACTGGCTGGGCATCCACAGGAAGCTGGTCCAGGCGGGCTACCCGGTTGTAGTGGTTAACCCCTTGCAGACTAGCGCCTATCGGTCCACCTCGATGCGCAAGGTGAAAACAGACCTCAGGGATGCCTTCGTCATCGCCGACTTCCTGCGCATAGGACGTGTCATGGCTAACTATGTGCCAGATGAGACCATCCTCAAGCTCAGAGAGCTTACACGCTTCCGCTTTGAACTCATTGACCAGATCGGTGATGCCAAACATAAAGCCCTGGCTACTCTTGATAGGGTCTTCCCCGAGTACGCCGGGCTCTTCAGCGACATCTTCCTCAAGAGCTCCCGGGAGATCCTCAAGAACGCGGTGGCGGCGGCCGACTTCGCCTCCTTCGACCTCTCCGAGCTGACGGCGATTCTCAAATCAGCCAGCAGGGGCCGCTTTGGCGCCTCTAAAGCAGAAGAGATTAAGCTCACTGCCGGCAATTCTCTGGGGCTTCCCTGTCTGGGCCAGGTAGCTTCGCTGAAGCTGTGCTCCCTTTTGGCCCAAATTGAACTCCTGGAGAGCCAAGCAGCTCAGGTGGGAGGAGCTATTGAAGAGGTGATGGATGGTATGGAACAGCACCTGACCGATATCAAGGGCATTGGTCCCGTGCTGGCGGCTATCATTCTGGCAGAGATTGGAGACATTAGCCGCTTTAGGAGCCTGAAGAGCCTAGTGGCCTACAGCGGTATCGATCCCTCCGTGTTTCAGTCCGGGGACTTTACGGGCACTAAAAGGCATATGTCCAAGAGAGGATCTCCTTACCTGCGCCGTGCACTCTGGCTGGCTGCTCACAGTGCCAGGATTTACAATAATGACCTAAACCAATATTTCCATACCAAGCTCTCCCAGGGAAAAGCCTACAATGTAGCCATGGGGGCACTATGTCACAAACTCCTGACCCGAATATATGTCATTCTTAAAGAAGGCAGGCACTATGAAGTGCGATAGTCTAATCGTTTGACTTTTCATAGCAGGTCTCTGCTTGCGGAGGAAGTCAATAGATTTGCTGAGTTTTTTAAGAAGGTTTTAAACTTTGCTCAACAGCAGCCTGCAGTATCTGTGCAACGTAACGCTCCAAAGTTAAATCTTTGAGCGCTGCCTGAACCTTGACCTGCTTCCACAGGTCGGGATTGACGCGGATGTTAATCATCTTCTTGTCCATTAGTGAACTCCGATTATCTTAATGCTGCGTACCACAGCCCAGGCCGGCAAACCCTTCTTCACTGCAGCCTCGTTACGTCCGTTAATAAATAGAGTCATTATGATGCGATTATTTCTCTTATTGCTGAGATCAATTTTGTAGTTATACCATGCCATTTTGCTGTCCTCCTGTTTTAATGTCGTCTCCATCTCAGCTTATCCCCAGTTCTTTAATAACCTGCTGAAATCCGTGAGTATCATAGTTCCGTTCAAGATAGGCTGAGAGCAAGACGCCCTCATTTACTGTCAGCTCCGGGTAGTCGCTCAGGATGCGGTCGGTATCGCCGCCCCAACTGTAGTAATCCTTTAACTTGGGGCTGGCGGATATCTCAGCATAGAGCCTGGTCAGTTTCTGTACCTTGGTTTCGTTTGTAACTGTCTTCATGGTTATGCCTCCTTGATCGGTAATACTTGGAATTCGTAGTCGCTGGCGAGAGGGTCTGTTTGCTGAATCTGTTCGATGATTTCGTTGGCGTGGCCTTCGCTGGTGGCAGCATAAACCATCTCTGCCATGCCTGAGTATGATACTACTACTGCAAACTTCATTTTATGATTCCTCCTTGTTACCACAGTGCTTCTTCGTAGCCCTGTTCGATCAGTTTGCAACCTTTAGCGGGTGTAACCACCCAGAACATCTCGTCATCGCCCAGTATGATCATCATGCTTCTCACGCAGCGTTGTGAGAAGCCGATGGCGTTGGCGAGCTCGTGGAACCTGTAGACTCCGTATGCTTCGTTGAGTTTTTTATCTATCTTTTTCATCTCTATCTCCTTTACTTGTACATTAGCGTAGAAAGCAAAGAAAGCCAATAGGTTTGTGACGAATTTTCGCAGTATTAAGAAAAGATTTTTACTCGTATGAAAGGACGTAAGCCTCGCCCGACAAGTTATCGCATATCCGGCTGAACGTTACGGAATTAGCGCCAATTACAAATAAAAGCGTAACCGCGAGAAGGTGCAGCATTACAAGCAGAAACCCAAATCATAGACCGTTATGCTTAATATGTAACGCTCGTAACACCCGTTACGGCTACAAATGTAACGCTCATAACGCCCAAAGTAACGCTCGTAACGCCCGTTACAGCTTCAGAAATAACGCCCGTAACGCCAAACAAGACCGTCTGCAAGAGTAAATGCTACCGTTACTGTTACGGTCAGTTGGCTTATTCCCAGTGCAGTCGCCCGGAAAGAACCGGAGCAACATCGCCAAGTTCGGCGGAACCACAGCAAGAAGCTGGATTTACTCTCCCTGTCGGTAAACAGCTGGATCGAGCGCTTCAACGACTTCAAGAAATATGCT
>Ga0208047_1000314_pt1 | contig 18286 bp, 22 predicted proteins | sample Kivu_220m_FD_184162 | JGI IMG/M metagenome (GOLD analysis project Ga0208047, IMG submission 184162) | Freshwater microbial communities from Lake Kivu, Western Province, Rwanda to study Microbial Dark Matter (Phase II) - Kivu_220m (SPAdes)... | ecosystem: Environmental > Aquatic > Freshwater >...
GTATAGGATATTATGTTGTCATTAATATAATCGTAATATATTAATCATCATCCCTGGGGCGGAATGCCGAGCGAACGAATTTAGTGTGGGAATTCACAATCAAATAAAAATGGGTAACAGGGCAATGAAATATAAGACCATTAATGACAACCCAAGTGGAACGCCGATAATAGCCCACTCTTTCGTACTTATCCTGAGACGGCCGGCGGCGACTATATTAGGAATATTGCCGGGGATTAATATGCCGCCGGATATCAACAGGGCTATTATGGCACTCACTATTTGAGATAGTGCCAGGTCGGGATTAATTTCTATGGCAGTTAAAGTGGCATTATCAAGGAAAGCTGAAAGCAAATTTATCCAGTATAAGGCCATGGGCGGCACAAGATTGAGGAATAATTCGAATAGCGGTTTTAAGCCATCCCCTAAGAGTATCAGGGCAGAAATAAATATATATACCTTAAAGGCCCGCATTACTATTCCTTTTACACTCTCCGAATATGATTCTCCCTCTTTATGGTGGTGGGACGCCCTTCGGCCAAGCAATATTGAAGCGGCCAGTGCAAGAACAATAATGCCGGGTACTATATAGATACCGAAGTGCCGGAGAGGGAAAAGGAAATCTGCATTATAAGGCGGCCCTGAGAGTTTATATACCATTATGGTGGATAAAGGTTCCCCTATCGGAGTAAGACCGGCGCCCAATCCTATCGAAAAACAGGAGAAAACTGCAATTTTAATTTTATCATCTCGCCTGATAGGGAGAACAAGGAGAACCTCGGATAAAATAACTGCGGTGACGATCACAGACAGGACACTCGAAAATAACCCAAGAAGCAAGACCAATAAGAAATAAAATACCCCGGGGCTTAATTTCTCGAATATTCTGGTAATTGGCGGGTATAGCCGTTGATTGAAGTAATGTATTAAAAGCCCGAACACGAGAACAACTTGAAATATGCCAACAGGCAGCCCTCCAACCGTCAGCGGCGCTTTGACAGCATCTAAAACCAACTCCAAAGACCAGCACCCAGAAATGGTGACAGCAGCAAGACCCATGATAAGAAAGAACAGCTCTAATTTATCGTTAACAATTTTGATAGCAAATGGAAGGATAAGGGTTAGCCCCGTAATCAGAGATAGCAGGACAATCCCATAAAAAGGAAGAGTCTGGTGTGCATATTCAAATAACATATAAAACTACACAACATAATTTGATCTGACAGGCGTAATACCAAGAATACAATTATTCCTGACTCGCCGACCTAATTAAAAGCACAGGTACCGTAGAACAGTGCAATATCTTGTCTGCGACACTGCCTACAACCCAGCGGGCTAAACCGGACCTGCCATGAGTAGCCATGACAATAAGATCGAAGCCATTATTGCTAGCATAATCGACCAGGGTATCCGCTATTTTGCCTTCAAGCACAACGGTATTAATATCAACACCCTTAGAAAAGAGACGCTTTTTAACCGCCCTCATGTACTGCTCGGCGCCTTTCTTTGCGGATCGCTCGATCTCCCTTAAGTTTTTCTCATCGAAAACAACACCACCGTGGAACGGCATTTCATAGTGCTCGACCACAAAAGCTGCTTCCACCCATGAATCCCTCGTTTTAGCAATATCCTCAACGTAAGGAAAAACACACTCGGCCAGTTCCGAACCATCTAAAGGCACCAGAATTTTATTAAACATATTTTTACTCCATCCAAGTTTTGGTTTAAGACAACAAAAAATCAGATTCTATCCCGGTAAGAGCATATCAAAGTAATAAAATGCGTCACCTCCAAGCCACCCCTAAAGATAAATAATATCAGACTCATGATCCATGGCAATAAACAGCAGCAAGTACTCTTTCAGGTGGCGAGTTATAAGGAAGTTCTGCTTAACGTGCTCCCTGCCATTTTGACCAAGCCGGGCCGCCATCTCCGGATTGCCGAGCAGCTGCTTTAATGCATATGCCGCTCCTTCCACACTGTGGCAAAGCATCCCAGTAAATTTATTGATTATTTGAAGCGGGATGCCGCCAACAGCGGTTGCTACGACCGGTTTACTCTTCCATAGTGCTTCACTTATGGTCAGACCGAATCCCTCCCTTATTGACTTTTGAAATATGACTGTAGCTGCTCTCTGTAATGCATTTATTTCAATATCGCTTCCAGGCGGAATAAGCAGTATTTTTATATCGGGATTGCCGTTTGCACGGTTCCTCACTTCTCCAAGAACCTTGGCGCATTCCGGGTCATCCGTAGCTGTGCCGCCTGCCAAGATAAGCTGGCAGTCAAAACCTCTTCTCACCATTTCGAATGCTTCTATGACGCCAAGAGGATCCTTTAGATAGTCAAACCTTGATATTTGCACTACCATAGGTTTCTCGGCATCTAGACCGTATTTATTTAGCACAGCTTCAATCTGCGCTTTTGATAGCTCCTTATTTTTATCGCTCAGGGGATCAATGGAAGGGGAAATCATGAACTGCCTGATGGGCAATTCCTGGGAGAAAGCCGGGGCGGAGAAGACCGCCGCATCGTATTTGCATACATGTTGGTTCAGAAAACCCCATACCCGCTGATTGGGGTGCGATACATCTATGTGGCATCGCCATATCCATTTGCCCGGTAATTCCGTTTTTCTTGAAATCAACATGACAGGCTGTGGGTCATGTATGAAATAGATGTCCGCGTTTAGTCGCATTTCGTCGATATTCTTCCGGCTGGTCTTGATAAAGATTTCAAAGTCGTCATCGCCTATATCCTGCTCTCTGCCGTGAAGGGCGTTATGGAATTTCTTGGTTACATCAAAGAAGGCCTCATCTCCCTGGATAACGTCCCATCTTGCATCAATCCCCAACTGGTTCGAAAGCGGCACCAGGCGGCTCAGGATTTCGGCTACACCTCCCCCTGAAAATGTCGAGTTTACATTTTGGATTCTCTTGCCCGCCAGGTGATTGCCCAGCAGTCTTAGCTCGTCGATTACATTTTTGCCTACAATGGGCTGGTATTCTTCGATTTTGTTGTTGAATTGACTGATCACATCTGGTCCCATTCTGCCTCTATTTGATCCTTTTCTCAATATTTTGAATAATAAACGACCGCATAGCTTCAATTGTCGATGTGTAAGGCACCAGACTATCAATCTTGTCAGCAAGGTCATGTTCTCCGAAGGAGTCCCTTATCCACACGGAAAAGTCGTTTGACCTTTTTTGCAGCCTGAGGCGTGATTCGAATATATGGTAATAAAGAGAATCTATGGTGATTTTCCGCAGCACCTCGACAAACTCCCGGAGATCCGAAGCAAAATATGGTGTGGGGACAACGACGCTGTTTGACTTAAGGAAGTGAAAGTCGTTCTCTCCCTTGACCAGTCTTGAGGCGGGATTGTCTGCCATATATTTTTTGATAACCGATACGATCATCGACTTCAGTGCCTCCAGGCTGGAATAGGCAAATGTATCGATATTGGCCAATTTCTCAGCAAGCACGTGTTCATCCAGGGAATCATCGACCCACAGCGCAAAGTCGTTGGCTGGTTCGGGCGTGAGGAACTGATGTTCTTCCAGGAAATGGTGAGTATGGTAGTAGATGACGGAATCGGGAGCTGACTTTAAAACATTCACTAGCTCGGTCAAATTTCTGGCTTTAAGGCCTGTCAACTCTTTCAAATGCAGTCTGGTGTAGAAATGGAAAGGTTTCGACGCCCTTTTTAGGGGACGTCCGTAGTTGATCACCGTTTCTTTTACCAGTTTGCTATTAGGCACGATGATAGTATGCTGATCCGGGGTCTTCATCTTGATGGTCCTCCAGGTCATTTCAGTGACGTATCCTTCTTCCCCGGAACTCAGTTTTATGAAGTCGCCCTCCTTGATCGTTCGCCCGGCTGCGATCTCGAGGCCTGAAAAGATGTTCAGGACTGTGTCTCGGGAGGCTATGGCCGCGACAAGGATGGCGGCCGCAAGCAGGAGTATCACGGGCGTGAGCGGCCATCCCCAGTAGTCGGCCAGTATTAAGACCCCCAGCAGCAGTATGGTCACTCTTACACCGTTTGTAATTAACCTTCCGGGCGGTTTTGGAGATTTGATCTCATCAAGGAAGATATTGAGCAGCCTGTTTGTCAAAATTATGAGCAACCAGATAATTGAAATGATGAATATGCTGCCAATAATTCTTTCCGATAATACCTGTGCTTCGGCAGACAGTGGGGAAAACTTCAGCGCTGCAAAGGCGCCCAGCAGCATAAACCAGAAGAAGAACGGACCCCTGGTAGACTGCACAAGTATTTCCCTTCCTCCCCAGCCTGACTTGATCAGCAATTTATCCAGGCGGTTGTAGAGCAGCCTGCGTGCCCAGAGCCCGACTATGCAGAAAGCCATGAAGATAACCGTCGGGACAACAATCGTGATCCAATTCTCTTGAATCCAATCGATCATGTCAATCACCTAAAGAATTTTCTGAAATTCAGCAAGAAAGATATTAACCTCTGACGTCGAATTCAGATAATAGGCGGCGGCGGACGACTGGGAACCTTCCCCTATCAGGATGGAAATACCGTCAAGATCATTAACCGTTTTGAAAGCATCTTCATCCGTCAGATCGTCACCCAAGTATACGGGCAGCACCTGCCCTCTCTTATGTGAATGGGCGAACTTATCGTAAACCAACTGAACAGCATTACCTTTGTGCCAGGGGATGGCCGGTCTGACTTCATGCACCTTCTTGCCGGAAGTTGTCTTTATCTTGCCCAGTTTGCGGGCGGTGCGGACGGTGTTCTCGAATATCGAATTGACCTCCGGCAGTTGATCAGCATCAACAAGCCTGTAATGGACGCTCAATGTCATCCCTTTGTCTTCAACTATGACTCCTTTAACTCGGCTCATAGCCCGCTTCAAAACAGTGCCCATCAAACGTATTATTGAACTTATTTCCTCGGTTAGAGGATATATGAATTGGATCTCCGGTCCTTCTATCTCAAAGCCGTGGTTTCCCGCATAAACAACGCCGCTGATACCGACACGCTCTTTTACATCCGCGAGGGCGCGCCCGCTTACTATTGCCACATTTATACCCGGCTTGTGAACAAGTCCGGCAAGCAATTTCCTTGTTTCGTCTGTAAGGTTGGCCATTTCAGGGCTGTCCACGATTGGAGTCAATGTACCATCGTAGTCACACAACAGCAATCTTTGTTTGGACTGCTCGAGCCTCCGGTAGATGTGATTCCATACGTTGAAAACATATTGCATGCTCGTAGAAAATTCATATTGACTCTATTTTAACCAATTCCGTGATAATGTCTGCGGCCCACCGGTAGATATTGTTCTCGCACACTCTCTGCCGCAACTTAATCATGCGCTTCTTTCGCGCGTCTGCGGGCATTTGAATGGCAGTGTGAATGGTCTCAGCGATTTCATCGATTGCATATGGATTGATAAGCAACGCTTCATCCAATTCCCTGGAGGCACCGGTAAACCGGCTCAGAATAAGAACCCCGTCTTCATCTATTCTGGTCGAGACAAATTCCTTTGCAACCAAGTTCATACCGTCATGAAGTGAGCTTACCAGGCAGAAACTGGCCATCCTGTTGAAAGCCAGCAGGGTCACCGGTGATTTATGCTCTTTTATATAGATTATCGGTTGCCAGCTATCTGACCGGTATTTAAAATTTATTTCTTCCACAAGCTTATCGATCTCATTATTCAATGACTGATATTTTTGAATTTTCGTGCGACTCGGTTCAGCAAGCTGGAAAAATACAAGTTTATTCTTATATTTCGGATACCTGGTCAGCAAGAGATCTATAGCCTTCAACCTTTCGGGAATGCCTTTTGTGTAGTCGATACGGTCAAGGCCGATGCCTATTGTTTGATCTTTCAGACCGAACTTTTTTTTCAGCACCGTTATTTCCTGTTCGACTTCCGGTTTCTGAACATTTTCGGATATCCTGTCAAAATCAACGCTGATGGGGAAAGGAGATACAAAGGTCGTGTGATCGCTGTGGCAAACCGAAAACCTCTCGTAGTCGATTCTGCATTCCAGAGTCCTGTCCACCGTATCAAGGAAGTTGTTCCGGTGATATGCGATGTGAAAACCGAGCAGATCGTTTCCCAGTAACCCATAAAGGATTTCGTTCTGCCAGGGACAGATTCGGAAGGCTTCCGGGTTAGGCCATGGAATGTGCCAGAATTGAGCTACGATGTTACGATGGTTCTTGGCCTTGAGCATCCTTGATAGAAGCGTAAGATGGTAATCCTGTATGAACACAAAGGCTTTGCGCTCTCCGATTTCGTCCAGTACGGCATCGGCGAATAGCCTGTTCACATATTTGTAGGTATTCCAATCGTCCATATTGAATTCAGGGCGCTGATAAACGATGTGGCATAAAGGCCAGAGCGTTTCATTGGAAAAACCGAAATAATACTTGTCGACCTCGTTTTCCGTTAGCCAGACCCGCCTTAATGTATAGCTTTGCGTATCCGGGGGAACCAGAACGCGGTTGTGGGCGTCAACTACCTCCCTGTCAGCGGTTCCGCTGCCATGAGCCACCCATGTTCCGCCGCAGGTCCGCATGACCGGGTCCAGGGCTATCGTGAGACCGCTGGCAGGGACGATACATTCAATTTTGTCGTTTACATAATTGTGAATATAGGGTTCCCTATTTGATACTACAACGAACAGGTAATCGGACAACTGATCTTTCACTAACTGTTGTAAAGAATCCTGATTCCACATTGTTTATACTCTTATTTGTATACCAAGCGGGTTTCAACCGGCCAATTTCTTCAAAATAATCAGCCCTTAGTATTGATTACACGTATTAAGTTGGTAATGACGGCCACATCGTCCTGATCATTTCCCAAAAAGTGAGTAAACGATCACACACATTGTAACGCAATAATTTTAGATTATCAAAACCACCGAAAAATAAAGTCGGGTGTAAAGATGTAAGGTGTATCTTTTGCAGTTGCGGGAATTTATAGATCCGGGGGAGGTCGCTGGGACAGGTTGGAGAATAGCCAATTATAGAGAAGAGCTAACTTGCTTTTATCAATGAGAAAAACAAGCAATGATGTCATTACGATACTAATCAATATAATGGAGTACGCAATATTTTGGATAGTCTCGCCACCAGATACCCCTTGCTGGAAGGGAATCGAGGCCAGGACGGCTGCAGCCAATCCTCTGGGAATTACAACTGCCAACATCGAAGCATCTGATACCGGCGTCGATCTGACTACTGTGAACCTAACAACAGGCAAACGGATGACATATATTATTACAGTTAATATAAGGCCGATTAAGATCAGCCACCAGTTGGCCAGATGGAGGGAAATACCCATATATACGAAAAATAGAGTTTTCAGGATAAATACTAACTCAGAGAAAAAGGCCTTTTCATTTATGTTTAGCTCACTCGGGCTTGAGTATACATGATTACGCAATCTCGGTAAGCGCACAGATCCTATATTGCCAAGGGTAATCCCAAATACAAGGGCTGCCACCGCCCCGCTATAGCCAAGCCATTCCGCAAGTCCAAATACGACAAACACGAATGCTGCAGTGGTAAATGTGGAATTCTGAAGGTTTCGAACTTTATTCAGGATCACCGACCACCCTAACGCGCTGACCACACCAAGCACTATTGCAAGAGCAAAGGAGGCGATGACTTTACCGAATGTCAAACCTATGTCAAATTCAGTAATGTCGCCAAGTTTAGTAATTTCAATAAGGCTGATTGTAGCTATCACACAATAGACGTCGGTTATTGATGATTCCAGCAGCAATACAGCTTTACTTCCAGTTTGCATTTTTAGCTTATCTAACATTGGGGCAATTATTGCTGAAGACATCCCACCAACCACCGAAGCAAGTAGAAGCGATCTGACGATTCCCAAATCAGTCAGAAAAAAACCTGCTGCTCCGACTGCAATAACCGTTACGATATATGATACCGTGCTCAGCATAAACGTCTCTTTATAGGTTTCCCTGAATGCGGAGATGCTCAGGCCGATTCCGGCGTCGAATAGGATCAAAATAAATGTAATTGTGGTAAATACAGGGCCGACCGCGCCGAAATGTGTAGGTGTCGCAATATTGAATAGCGGTCCCAGCAAAAGCCCTATTATTACAAGGGGCAATACATCTGGTATCCGAGTTTGCCTGAACACTGCCTCAAATAAATGAGCAGCGAAGATCAATATACCTACTGAAGCGATGACTAATGCTGTATCGTGCACTTGCTAGACGTTCCTGTGGCTGGGCACAACCGAAGACAATAACAACCAATGTAAGTTAACGTTAACTCATATTTTATCTTTTATTGAACACTATTTCAAAGCAGCATTTTGCGACACGATTTTGAGATTGACTTAAATTGACAATCCCATATACGGGAATACTATCAAGGAGACAGGCAGATTCTGGTACTAAGTTAGGCCCTTGCGCAATATATGTAAAATGGGTTCAAATTTATCTTGAGGTTTATATTTATAATTGCTCAGGGTCCAAATATTCGACAATCCTTGTACCACACTGAACAATATAATTGCAGCAGCATCTACATCTATGTCGCTTCGCAATTGCCCTTGTGTAATTTCATCCATTAATACCTCTTTTAATTTAGCGACATATTTTTCTATAGTGTCATAAATACGATTGTTGAGCCTCTTATCACCGAGACTGACAATCTCAGCAATCACCTGGAAGGATATCCCCTTTTTCATTTCAAGTTCTGACAGGTGATTCATTAATATATTTTCGAGTCGATTGCGTTTCGTATGCCCGTGTGCTTCAAGATCAAATATGAGATTACTTTCTATGACCTCCACGAGCAGATACAATATATCTTTTTTACTTTTAAAGTGCCTGTATATTGCCGCTTCAGAAAACCCTACTTCTTCGGCAATTCTTCTCACAGTAACGTTTTCGCTACCGTATTTGATAACCAGTTTTCCGGCAGCATTTACTATTTGCTCTTTCCGAGGTATTTTGCTTCTTGAACTTCTAACCATATCTAGTCACTGCTACCAGCATATTTCAGGTTTTAACCCTTAATTATTATGGGTATTATATACTTTTTTATAATCGGGTAGACAGCACCGCTATTTCTACAAATTGATTTCACTATGCATGAAGGTTGCAATTTGCTCAGTGTAAAAAAGTGTGTTTATTATCTTCTCAATACGAAGAAAATAGCTACGGCGATTATGATAGAACTACAAATCAAGATGATTTCAAGGCAATTATCACTAATAGGCAGGGATGGCTGGATTCCTTTAACCAACCGCATCACGAAACCAAATGCTAAACCCAGACCACCACAGATAAAGCCCAACTTGATTAAGCTCACAACAAAGCCTCCCCCACCACAAATTAACTGGCTTTGACAATCAAATATTCTTACAAATTCAGATCTTTACGAACCACGACAGCACATAAAGTGCCAATATCATGGGAACAGCAATTAGCGCAATACGTTTTAGATCAGACCTGACGTATGCGTAACGAAGATTTAATTCTTCAGCGGTATAGTATGTTTTTACAACTGCAACCGGTTTTTTCACCTCTGCTAATGAAGTAGTACTTTTGTTTTCCATACTTCTCATTGTTGTAGGAGAAGAAGGCCGGACCCTGCGCGCCATCTTTTTTTGTCTTTTCTTACTCATTTTTTACTCCATATATATTTCAGCAGCCTGCGAGTTTTAAAATTACTACGATGATAAGAACGGGGATCGCAAAAGTAGCAACTGCCTTAAGACCTTCGGAGTAGCTAAGCCCTGATTTGGCGGGTTTATTATTTGGGACAGGATTATCGTTATGTTCTTTCATGCCTGTATTTAATAACAATAGATATTGTGAGTGTGCGTTAACTAACATTATATTTAGTGTGGTGGTAACTGTCAATTCATGGTTTTACAGCCTGTTCGCCCAGCTACGGCAAATAGCGGCGCAGGAAATGCATCACGGCGCTGATAGATCGATGCAGTGCTGGTAGAGCGCCTGCTTTAAATCATATTCAAATGTGTAACCGGTGACGCGGTAGCTGGCGGACTGGTTACAGCAGTTGTCAATTATATTAATCACGTCCCACAGCTCGAGGCCGCAGTGGGGCGCATTGGTTATGCCATTAAGTGTGAAGAGCATGGTAGGATCCACGTTACGACCGGCATCACATGGACATCTACCAGGTGCCCGTTTTGCTGAGTTAATTTGCTAGAACTGATTATTCAATAAATCCTTGTTGTTCCTTTACTCGTAGTTAAATTTTATATGGTATAATGCATTTCCATATGCTAAGCAATTAATAAAACGATATAATATCCCAATCTAATCACAGTTCTGTAAAAAACCAGCCAGTTTCTGAGTCCCGGCAATAGTACATAAAGCGTAGTTGCAGGGCATCGATAATAAAGCATAGGAGAATAAGCAATTACGGGTATTTGCTATGCGTATAACCTATATATTACAAAAAATAATAGAACTACTTCTTTTAAAAGAAGGCTTGACCGTACCTCAAATACAGTATCAATTAAGAACAGATTTCGGTATAACCATCCCTCGAAAACTGATAATTAAAATTATCGATCATCATAGAGACAAATTGGACGTAATTCATAAGTGCGGTCAATCAACGGTCAAACTGATCCCCAAGTATAGAAATCTAATAAGTAAAAACAAGATGAACAACGATGGGATCATCAAATGAATATCAACTATACTCCAAAAGATGCGGTTATTGATACAGCAGCTATTATCCTAATACTATTACCCGAACCTGCTACCACTGCTCTTGGTATCGCCATGATGGCTCGTCCTAGGGGTAATAATAAACCAGCGACGAGCAGCAAACCACTGCACAATTATCCAGATTATATATACAGGGTAGATACTATACACGGCAGGGAAATCACCTGGGAGGCAAGGACCATCATGGCCGGTCAGCTTCAGCTGCAGGAGCTCAACAGACCCACCGTTAAAATCAAGCCCCGCGAGGAGTTCATTGTCGGCCGCAAAACGACGGGGCAAAGCCCAGGCCAGCCAGCCTCTCAAAAGTTACCGCCCGGCATAAAAGTCCATCATACTTTGATAAATCCGCCGCGAGAAATCAGACCCTCCGAGCCCGCCTTTATCCCTGGAGAAACCGTACATCATGCGCTAAGGCAACTTCCTAAGGTGGCTCCCGTTTTCAAGAAGTCGTCACCCGAGGTTAAAATTCACCACACCATTGAAAACAGCCCTGGCTACATCAAAGCACGGTCCGGCGGTATAGATCAGCAACCACAGCCGAAGATAGTCCATCACTCATTGCAAAACTCACCGGCTGCACAGATAAACAACCCCATCAAAATCGAAAAACCCCCGCCTGCAATCATTAAGCACCATACAATTAACAAAAACCCTCCCATCAAGCGCAGGGGGCCGCTAATTCCACCCCCATCACGACCAAGTAAACGCAATATCTCAGACAGAAATATAGATTTCGATACGAAGCGCTGAGGTGCGATAGTAACCAGCCCAAAGTAAAATCGCAAGCAGCGCCGTGAAAAATAAAGAAAAAAATTAGACGATAAAGCTCTTATCGTGTTTATCTGCTGAAATCTCCAAGATTCTTCTACTAAATTCACTACTGGCTTCATACTCAGGGCTGATAAATTGTATGTCACCCAATGTTGCCAATTTCTTTGTTTCCTTTTTACTATGCATTCGGGCCAATATTTTAAGTTTGGGATTTAGGCGCAATGCATTAGTGATGGCCGCTGTGATTGTCAGCATATCAGGTACAGTTATTACGAAAACGTTAGCCTTTTTTAGATTTAATTGAGCAAGTATGTGAAAATTACCGGCATCTCCATATATGTGGGGGATATCTTCTTTTCTCAATTCGGATATTATCTCCGGATCAAATTCAATGACCTGGAATGGTATATTATCCTTCCGCAAATTTGCTGCAATATTTCTGCCAATTCGCCCGTATCCGGCTAGAACCACAGGGTATGATCCAATCAACGTATCAGTGATTTTACTCGTATTTAGCGCTAACGAGTCTTTCTTAATTGCACCCCTGGCAACTGACAGGTGCTCCAACTTTGGCAACAACCACGAAACCAACCCGAAAAGTAAAGGTGTCAGTAGCATGGTTATAATGGCACTGGCTACGATCAGAGAATAGAATTGGTCTGTAACTATGTTACTATCCATGCCAGCCTGCGCCAGGACGAAACTGAATTCACCTATCTGAAAAAGTCCAGCACCGGATAATAATGCAATTTTGTTACTGTATTTGAATGCCCGTACTATTAAAAAGATGATGGATGTTTTCACAATAACGATGCATAACACTATGAGTAAAATGGTTGGCCAATTATCAATCACAAATTTGGGATTTAACAGCATACCTAGAGACAGGAAAAACAATGTAGCAAAAACATCTCTTAAGGGGGTGATTTCGGCCAATGCCTGATGAGCAAATATCGACTCGCGTAATACTAACCCAATGATAAACGCGCCAAAAACGACCGATAAGCCTAATATGTGGGTACCATATCCAGCCAACAAACATAGAACAAGAACAGACAATACAAATAGTTCTCGCGACCGAACGCCACCTATACGGCCGAAAACCCAGGGCAATACCCACAACCCCATCCCAATGGCGACTGCGATGAAAATAGCTGCCTTACCAATGGTCAGGGCAAAAACATTGAATAAATTATCTACGGGTTGGCCAAGAAGCGATACTGTCACCAGCATAACGGTGACGCTAACATCCTGAAGTATTAGTATGGCGATCATAATGCGGCCATGTATAGAACCAAGCTCGCCTTTTTCCATTAATATCCGCAGACACACCATAGTGCTGCTTAAAGATAAGACCAGGCCAAATACTGCTGCTTCCGGCAAAGACCATCCAAACAAACCCCAGCCAAGAACGAAACCGGCAGTAAAAGTGAATATGATTTGAAGTATCCCACCCCACACACCAACATTGCCTACCTGACGCAACTGTGTAAATGAAACTTCCAACCCCAATGTAAACATCAAGAGGGTCACTCCGATGGTAGCTGCCGATTTAATTAAAGTTACATCGCCAACCCATCCGAGAACATAAGGACCTGCCAATATACCTACGAGTAAGTAGCCGAGAATCACAGGTTGTCCCACACGGCGGGCAAGCATTCCGCCGATCAAAGCAGCTCCTAAGAGTATCGCAATAACAATTTCTGGTCCTAAATTTTGCATATCATTAAATGAATATCGGGATTATTATTCATAGTAAAAAATCAATATACATTCTTCATAAATATGATATTTATCCAAGGGGGTGGAAACAATACCAAGAGTGGTATAGACTTCTATTTAAATTGCCGCAAACAAACGCTGGTTATGAGAAAAAGGTAGAAATTGGATGATTAACTGCGTTTAATTATAGCTAATAATATACATATTTTCAATGCAATTTTTATTGTGGTTTTACAGCCTGCTCGTCTTTTCTGCTGCGGTATTGATAGGTAGATCTCCCAAGTTGGAGCACATTACACGCCCTCCGCGTGCTCACCCTGTAACATACCTTCAATACCTCAACCTGTTCTCGCAACTGGGCAGGCTTCAGGGCTTTTTTCGCAGCACATCCTGAAGCATCTGTTTATCCAGACTTAAATCTGCTACAAGTTGCTTGAGTTTCCTGTTCTCCTGCTCCAGTATATTCAGTCTTCTCACCTCTGGAACTCCCATGCCGATATATTTCTTTTTCCAGCGGTAAAAGCTCTGTTCACAGATGCCCATCTTCCTACATACCTCGATGACAGGTGTGCCGGTCTCTGCCTGCCGCAGCGCGAAGGCGATTTGTTCTGCCGTGTACCGGGATTTCTTCATGGGACGATCCTCCTTCAAAACATATTAATCATCCCACAAAACTCGCATTCCGTCTGGTCCAGTTTACGGGGAGACGATCAATTTGACATGCAACCCATTATCCACTAATATATCAACATATATTAATATAATGATGGGTGATTAAACTATGAAGAATTTAGTCAGATCGTTCAAGGCGTTGTCGGATGAAACAAGGTTGAGGATCCTGAATATACTTCTGAAAAGGGAGTGTTGTGTGTGCGAGGTGATGCAAGTGCTGGAGATCTCGCAGCCAAGGGCTTCGCATCATCTTATAGCTCTTTATGATGCGGGATTTTTAAAGCTCCGCAAAGCCGGTATTTTATCGCTTTATTCCATTGACCTTGAGGGTATGCAGAAGCATTCGGCACATTTGATCCAGGCCGTACAGGATGAATTGGAGGGGAACGCGGTTGCTGCAGCTGATTTAGAGAAGTTGAAACACGCAGATAGAAACGCCCTGGTATCTACCGTAACTTAATTGGATTCTTCAAGGAGTATGTCTGATGGATTTTTTATTGTTGCTACTTAAGAGCGGCTGGGATACGCTGCTTGATTACCTTTCGTTACATGTTTTGACCTGCCTTATCCCGGCGCTTTTCATTGCCGGTGCTATCTCAGTTTTCGTATCGCAGGCCTCAGTATTGAAGTACTTCGGGCCTAAAGCTAATAAATTTGTTTCATACGGCGTTGGAGCGGTATCCGGCACCATCCTGGCTGTCTGCTCATGCACTGTATTACCGCTCTTTAGCGGCATCTACATGGCCGGCGCCGGTCTGGGCCCCGCCATAGCCTTCCTTTACTCCGGACCTGCCATCAACGTGATGGCCATTGTATACTCGGCCAGGCTGCTGGGATGGGATATAGGCATTGCGCGCGTTGTCGGTGCCGTGTTCTTCTCGGTCATCATAGGTCTCATCATGGCTTATCTCTTCCGCAAAGAGGAAAAAGTCAGAAGCGACGGGCGTTTCGATACCCTGTCTGATGCCGAGCAGGGCAAACCCTGGTGGCAGGAGCTAATATTCTTCGCTATTCTGGTAGGCATACTGCTGGCAGCTTCTTCCAAAGAATGGATTATCCTGGGAGTATTATTGGTGGCGCTGGTCATCGTGATGTGGCGCTGGTTTACGCTCGATGAGTTTAAGCTCTGGATGAAGGAGACCTGGCGTTTCCTCCTGCTGATCGTCCCCTGGCTCTTAATAGGCGTCTTTATCGCCGGCATTCTTAAGGCCATCATCCCACAATCGGCAGTTGCGGCGATTGTCGGTGGCAATACTATCCTGGGCAATTTTGTTGCATCGCTCTTCGGCGCCCTGATGTATTTTGCCACCCTGACAGAGGTGCCTATCGTAAAGGCCTTCCTTGATATGGGCATGGGCAAAGGCCCTGCGCTGGCGTTGTTACTTGCGGGGCCCGCTCTGTCGCTGCCCAGCATGCTGGCTTTGGGGAAAATAATGGGCTGGAAAAAGACTCTAACCTATATAACACTCGTTACGATAATGGCTACTATTACTGGCTATATTTTCGGCCTGATAGTCCAGTAATAGAAACAGGGAGGTAATTAAATGAATATCAAGGTATTGGGCCCCGGCTGCGCCAAGTGCCAGAGCCTGGGAAAAACGGTGAAGGAAGTTGTTGACGCCCTCAAGCTCGACATCAAAGTGGAAGAGGTAAAAGACATTAAGAGGATCATGCAGTACCCCATCCTCATGACGCCAGGCCTGGTAATCAATGAGAAAGTGGTTATGAGCGGCAAGGTCCCATCCAAGGCAGAGGTTGAGCAACTGATTATGAACGCCCTGGATGCGGAGGAAAAGGAGAAAGCTAAATAACTTCAAATTAGGGGAGTTAATTTATGTCAGATAAACCGGGCAAAGCGATGATATTCACATGCTCTGGCGCATCCAACTGCGGGCAACTTGCTAACGCCACCGCTGTTAAACTCGCTTCCGACGGCCTGGCAATTATGTCCTGCCTGGCCGGGATCGGGTCTCACACACAGAAGTACATAGACGGTGCACTGAACTCGGGAAAGGTCATTGCCCTTGATGGCTGCGGGGTCGCCTGTGCCAAGAAAACATTAGAGCACGCAGCTATACCCATAGCTGCCTGGATCTGTGTTACAGATGACGGCACAAAGAAAACGTCCGTAAGATTTGAATTCAACCAGGAGGAATTGGACAGAGTATTGGTACGTGCCAGAGGAGCACTGCAACAAATATGATTGCCTGACGTTTTATTAATTTATTTAAGTATGTCTTCATCAAATATTCATATTCTCTTGATATATATTAAACAAAGTATTCTGCTATTCAGTTACACCTGATAGCAATAATGGAGGTTACATAAGCATGCAAGCTTTCGGCGATAAAATATCCCCTTATCTAACGGCCTGGCTGTTATCCGCCGTTATAATCCTGGCGGGCTGCAGCCAGGCGCCCGCTTCCGGTAATGCCCAGCCGGCGAATCCCGGCACACCACCACCGGTCACGCAGCAGCCATCCGGGCCTCCTGATAAAGTGGAGGTCGTCTATTTCTATAAGAGCGTACCACCACCCTGCGACTGCCTGGCGCATGCAGGTGATTATGTAAATACTACCGTAACGAACGAATTTAAAAACGAGATCGCATCGGGAAAACTGGAATTCCATTACCTCGCTTCAGACCAGGTAAAAAACGCCAAGATGGTAAAAAAATATGACCCAATGCCTTTTGAACTGATGATTAACGTCATCCGGGGCCAATCTGAGAAAGTTACTCGCGTGGAGGAAATATGGGAATACCTGAATGACGAGAAGACGTTTAAAGAGACGGTGAAGCACTACGTTGAAAACGCTTTAAAGGGGCAGAAATAACATGGATCTGACAGCACTTGCTAAAAGTATCAACATACCTGTTTTATCCGCTTTGCTGCTGGGCCTGATGGCCACGCTGGGGCCCTGCACCCTGGCCACCAACATAGCGGCGCTGGCTTACATCAGCAGAAAGATCACCGACCGCAAGTACGCGGTTGTTACGGCCTCACTTTACACGTTTGGACGCATGGTTACCTATACGGCGCTGGGTATCTTCATCATCGCTATAGGCATCAGCACCCCCGCCATCTCAAATTTCGTCCAGGAGTTCGGCGCCAAAGTGCTGGGACCCTTCCTCATAATCATCGGCGTTTTATTGCTGTTTATAGACAGGATTTCCTTTGGACAGGGGGGTAACAGGTTGGCCGACATGGGCAGCAAAGTAGCTGATTGGGGTATGATAGGCGGATTTCCGCTGGGTGTCATTTTCGCACTGGCCTTCTGCCCCTACAGCGCCGTGCTTTTCTTCATGGTGCTAATACCAATGGCGCTCAAAACTGCTGAAGGCGTCACACTGCCGGCCATGTTCGCCATAGGCACAGGTTTGCCCGTCATCGTATTTGGAGTGGCCCTGTCACTGGGAATTGCCGGCGCCGCAAGCTGGATTGAAAAAATATCAAGCGCTGAAAAGGTGGTGCGCATCCTGGTCGCCATCGCCTTTATCTGCGTGGGTATTTACTACGTAATCCAGATGTTCCCCATATTTCAACCTTCAACAACATAAATAACCATATGAAAACATTAATATTAACAATATTTATTCTATGTTCAGGATTCGCCATTGCTTGTAATATTGCGGAACACACACCTGCACCCACTCCTGTAAATAACAATCCTGTCATTGTAAAGATAGAATACACAAAGGATGTGTTTAACGGGGCAGAGACGGAGTTAAACTGTGTAGCAGAAGACAGTGATGGAGACCGGCTTACCTATATCTGGACAGCGGAGAAAGGCTCCATTGCCGGTTCCGGCAGTAGTGTTTCCTGGCTGCCGCCGGCGGACCTCGGCACATATCCTGTAAAGGTGACCGTCAGAGATTCCAGGGGAGGCGAGGCCGTTGAAACAATTAACATCAGGGTATTGACTAATACTGACGGCACAGCGACACCCAAGGTTACTTTGAAGCTTAAACTCGGCCAAACGCCAGAACTGGTGGTAGTAAAAAGCCGGGTTCGCTCATATTTCACCACCGAAATATACTGCGTGGTGGAAAAAGCCGGGTCGGATAACCTGCACTACAGGTGGGCAGCAGCAGGCGGGAAACTGAAGGCGACTGGCCTGGATGATGGAACAGCCTATAAAGTAGGCTGGATTGCGCCCGGCGTAGCAGGTAATTACACGGTCAGCGTAACCGTTACAGACGATCAAAACCGTGAATCTAAAAGTGAAGTGAATTTCGAGGTATTTTGCTGTGGTAATTAGTAGTTTAAAGCGACACAAGCATTATTTACTACCATTATTGATTGGCCTAGTTTTAGTATCAGGCATATTATCTTGCTCAGCACCGGAAGAAGAGCCGCTGCCTTCCGATATCACTAAAATAC
>Ga0208047_1000316_pt1 | contig 18158 bp, 13 predicted proteins | sample Kivu_220m_FD_184162 | JGI IMG/M metagenome (GOLD analysis project Ga0208047, IMG submission 184162) | Freshwater microbial communities from Lake Kivu, Western Province, Rwanda to study Microbial Dark Matter (Phase II) - Kivu_220m (SPAdes)... | ecosystem: Environmental > Aquatic > Freshwater >...
ACAGCTCACTATGGAACCTTCCGCACCATTAGCGCCGGGAGAGACAATCTACTTCTGACGGTCGAGCCATGAGACAGCATGGGTCTTCTTCCCGGCGTGGTCAAAGCAATCCCTGCGCGGCGTCCCTACCGTATCATCGTACTTCAAGACACCTCATACAGACAGCATAACATATAAGACAGCAGGCAGTAGGCGTTAGACAGCAGGAGGCGGCGCGCGGGCCGCCTCTTCTCTTTGCACGTGAGTCCGCTGTGTTGCGGGCCGACAGGGCAGGCCCCTCGCGAAGGGAGGGCAGTCGGACTACGAGAAGCGGGCTGACCGTTTCCGCCAAGTGACGGATTCACGATATGTTCAACCCCTCCCCGCGAGATTTCGCAGCGGCTTGACGCAAACCGGGTCTCCTGTCTAGACTTCCGTATGTGTTCACGAGGACTGGTTTCCCTCGATGGCGTCTGCGAACGAGCTACGGGTGTTGCAGTCGGGCACCGCCACGCCCGGCCGCGGGGGTGGCGTACCGACACCGCGTCAATCGTTGACCGCGGGTCTGGACTGGGTAGCTTGACTCCATGAACAACACGACTTTTCCGCGCATGAGGGAAGAGGGAAGTCCTGGTTCGAATCGCGGGGCCGCTGCGGTGCGCCTGCTTCTGCTGGCCGGCTTGGTGGTCGGCGCGTCGGGTTCTTTCTGCCACCGCCAACCTGAGCCAGGCTTCCAGATAGAGAATGTATCCAATAACCCGTCGTACAGTGACCGTCCCTGTATTGCCTGCACAAGGGAAGGTCACGTTGCGCTGGCGTGGTCGGACTATACCACAGGCCACGAGGAAGTCTGGCTTGTAGAGAAAGACAAAGGAGGAACATGGAGCAGTCCGTACAACCTTTCAAAGGCAGGAGATATCAACGGCTCTCGTGGAGTCTCACTGTGCTATGGGCGAGACGGAACCCTTCACGTAGCGTGGTCCCAGTTTGCTGAGAGAGGTCAGTCTGGTGCATGGACTATCGCATACACCCGACGCCCGCCCGGTGGCGACTGGGCAGTGCCCGAGACCATCTGGCATGGAACTGCCGTAATACCGCACATCGGGGTTGACACTTCCGGTACGGTGCACCTGGAGTTCGAGGACATGGCCGGCGGGAGGTCCACGATATGCTACTCAAGTCGCAGACCGGACGGTGAGTGGGAGGCAGTCCAGGAGATCTCTGCGCCCTACGCAGCCATGTCGGGAGGACTCAGCGTCTACGATGACGGCTCGGCAGTCGCTACATGGGTACGTTGGGAGGGCGCGAGTGTGCTTCCTGCCATCCTGTGGTCAGAGTTGACATCTGATCACACTTGGACGCCACCGGCAATCCTGGAGTTCCCGGCCCGATACTGCCTCGGCTCCACTGTAGGGAGCAACGGGGCCGTTGCCACGCTTGCTTTCACTGCGTCCGACCCAGGGCAGTGGATAGTCGTGATGACTAAGCAGAGCAACGCACCATGGTCAGACCCGGATACCTCTTGTGCGAGCCGAAACCCAGGTTCGTTCGCGCCGACTCTCAACAACTCGAACAACGTTGTCCTGGCTTGGCTGAATGCTGCCGAACCTGCGTTCAGGCTGGCCATTAGGAATGCGGGCTGGCATCAAGTCGTCGTCCTCGATGCGTCGTACGTGAGCATGACGTCAATCGCGGTTGACGCCGATGGCCGCGTGCATCTGGCGTGGAAGGGTGAGCCTGATTACCCCGAGCCGGGTGATATCTACTACACTGAGATGGACATCGGCGACATTAGTAGGTAGTCAGAATCGGAAGGAGAAGGACAAATGATGAGCAGAAGAAGGTCAGGTCATATCACCTCGGCAGTGATCTTTGTTTGCGCGCTTCTTGGCATTGCGCGTGCGTACAGTGGCATCGAGCATGCTTGGCTCGGGATAAAGAGCTGGGACCAGTGCGGGTTCTGGGAGACCATGGACCCGGCGTTCCACACTGAGCTCACCAAGACCTGCACGAGCTTTGTTGAGCTCCACGAACAGAACATGGTGAAGAAGTTCTATCTCATTGGTTGCATGCTTCCAGACTTCCTCATACATGAGGCAACCAGCGCCTCTCGATGGGTGATTCAGAGCCTGTACGGTCTAGACCTGCCAGACAAGTGCCCACTTGACATTTACCAGTCAACCTACAATCAAGTGGCTGCGGCTGATTCGTTTGTCTGGCATGACGACCAGCCCAACGACAACCTGCCGGCACTTCGAGAGATGGTGGACTATGCGAAGCAGCAGAACTGGTCGCCGTGGGAGAAGGCGCTCATATATGGAGCATATGCCCACGTCGTAATGGACCTTCATGCGGGCTGCTTCCAGGAACCGTCTTTCTGGGGCAAGGACTTCATTCTGGAGCCAGAGGACGCCAGGCTTCCGGCGGACGTTGACGTCCTTGCGGATGCGGAGACGCACGGCAATTTCTTTCAGCCAACCTACATGTCGGACGTCGACGGCAATGCATGGATGCGCACCATGCTGATCCTCTACTCCGAATTCCAGTACGTGAGCTACCCCTCGGGAATCAATACGAAGTACGGAAGTTGTCAGTTCTACCGAAAGTGGGACAACCTTGGGAACAACCACAGAGGGTGGCAAGATACGTTGTTCGAGCCCGAGCAGCGATTCGTTGACGCGGTCAATGCGACAGGCTACGACGTGGACAACCTTACGCCGGAGCGAATGCATGCGTACCTGCACGGGTATGCGATTATGTGGTTCCTCATCGCCGGCTACCCAAGAGGTCACAGCGAGCAAGCGGGTGGGGTGTACAGCCATCCCGACTGGAACTTCATCCAGATATCAAGCTACTTCCTGAACATCGGCACCGAGAACGCCTACCCTTGGGTAATGGGTGACCTGGAGTCAGTCGTGGTGGCGTTGATGAAGAAGCTTCTCTTGTGGCTCGTTTCCGTCGTGGGTCAAGCATATCAAGGAGTAATGAGGATTTGGTATCCCGATTTGCAGCTCTTTGAACCGTGGACCTACTACTTGGAGGAGGGAGTCAATCTCAGTTACTGGTATGACGCTCTGGTTCCGCTCGGACTAGGTAACGAGGTCTACCCGCTGTACAGCAAGCTGTCGTCATACATATCACAATGGTCCAGCACATCGCGCGCGCCCACGAGTGACAAGCCTAACATGAGATCGGCGTACCGTGATGAACCTGACGTTGCCTTGGACCTTCTGCCGGAGATGCGGACCAACGTGATTCAAGGCCCATCCTACCTCAGCCACTCGGTCCGGACCTTGGCCCGGAAGGCAGGACTGGTCGGCGGCATGTGGGGACAGGGCGACGTTGTGTACCGCCAGCCCGGTGTAGCTGACCTTGCGTTCAGGAGGAACGGCAACCTCTGCTATGCCTCACTGGACGTTCCCACCGGGGGCGACTCAAACCACGCAGAGCTTTCCTACGACGTCATGCCCTTTGCCCCGCAGGTTCGCCTTCAAGTGATTGGCAAGACGGATCCGCAGGACCCGGGGCAGGAGTACGTGTACCGGACTATCAACAGCAGCGAATATGTTCGGGCACAGGGGGCAGTTCCGTTTGACCTGACCGAGATGGCGGCAGACGGCGTGACACGTGTGAGCTTCATCGTGTCAAACTACCCTCCCTATCAGGTGATGCTGAATTCGGACTACGAGGAAACCTACGCCAGCGACCAGCGCATCAGCGGCAATCTACTCTACCATGACTGGCTGAAGTCGGGGATTGCCACGCGGGGCCCCGGTGAGGACCCGATTGGCGACCCGAAGCACTTCTGGCCGTACGTTCTTCAGTTGAACCCAGTTCAAGGCTACTACCTGAGTCCACCCACCGCGCTGACCTGCAAGTTGAGTACGTCGGGTCGGCTCGCTGTTGAATTGGACTGGGTTGACAATTCCTCATACGAGTACGGATACAAGATCGAGAAGACAGTGAACCACTCGTCCCCGACGTACATTGGCTTGTTGCCAGCGAATACCGATCACTACGAGGACGTCAACGTCGCCTTTGGCGACACGTACCGGTATCGCGTCTGGTGTGAAAGAGACCAGTGGAAGTCGGACACGACGCCCTACGCCGAGATAGCCATCATTGTCTCGTCTGACGTTCCGCCAACGGCCTACAACAACCAGGACAAGATAGTCGTCGACGGCAACGAGGTACACATCACGTACTGCGCCAGCTCAGAAGGCGTCATGTACGTCCATTCCAGCGACGGAGGCAAGACTTGGGACGCGCCCGAGGATGCGAGCGGAGGCATAGCACCAGCCGGCGACGCCTCTCCCGCTATCGCTCTTGACGCCGCCGGCACACCTTACATATTGTTCCACCATGCATGGGAAGACGAGGGCGGAGGACTCGGGTACCGCTTGCGCTACTATCTGACGTGGCCGAGCGGTCAAGGACCGTGGGACTTTGCCACGGCCTTCATGTTCCAGGGCGACCCGAACCTCAACCACCAGCCGGACGTGGAACCACCGGTGGTCTCCTTCTGCATATGGGGCGACTCAGGCTTTGCTGCGCTCGACTATCCAGGCTGTGACTCCGTGATACCGGAGACAGCAGGCACGTACTTCGTGACGTTCTGCGTTTCTCCACAGAAGACGTGTGGGACTCTGGAGTGCATCGCTCCGCACTCTCCGACCAACCGGCCCGTGATGCTCGTCGACACAGGCGGCCGCAGACTGGTGGTCTCATCCTACGGAGCTAACGAGGACGACGACAGCATCATCCGCATTTCCTACAAGGAAGTCGGGGGCGCGTTTAACTGCTACGAGCAGGATTCCGGCCATGTTCTGAATCTCACCGGGGCACTTGAGGACGGGTCGAATGTCCTCTTGGCTTGGGTGGATGGCAACGGAGGCCTCGACTTCGGTCGGTTCGTCAGAGCATCCGGGTATGCAGGCAGCCCTGGCGTCGAGGTCGTGTCTGACGATGGCATCGACGCAACTCTCACCCGACCCAGGTTCGTCACAAACTCGCTGAACTTCCCGATGCTTGTCTATGAGTACAATCCCATGGCAGGCGACGGCGTCTGGTACGCTTTGAGACTTCAGCCGGACAACTGGCTTCTGGACACCGTGTTCGTGCCGGACTGCTACACGTGCTATCCGCAGGGATTCTGTGACGGCCGCGTGCTGCGCATACTTGTCTCCGGCAGTGACATCAGCGACTGGCCGCCCTACTATCTGCTGTCTGGGTCGGTCGCGCTGCCGTGGTATCAGTTCCCACCCACATCGAATGCGCATGCAACCTGGCCGAACAGCGGCAGGAAACTGGTGGTCTCACCCGATTGTGAGGACGCGCACATCGTGTACGACGCCGGCGGTTCCGTGCTGTATTCGGCTTCGCAGGACGGCGGCGAGACCTGGACTGACCCGGCTCAGATGGACGCCGGCAACTACCCGAGCATCGCGCTCTACGCGAGCGACAGGCCAACCGTCGTCTATAACAGCGACAACTCGGTGCTCTGCAAGATGAGGCGCTCGGACAGCACCTGGACGGGAGCAATCGTGTATGCCGGCGGCATCTCCGAGGTAGTCGGCCCGCCGGCAGTCGCCCAATCGCCGGAAGCGACGATAACCTCTCCCTACTGCGCGTTCCCGGTTTTCGATATCGGGTCTGCCGTCTCGCGGGTCTGGCTGGTGAAGCTCGATACGCTGACCGGATTCCAGCCGCAGTTGATAGCAGAGGCGCCCGGCGGGTCTGTTGACAGCTTCGTGAGCATAGCCTGCACGCCGGGCGGTCCCGTCCAGGTGGCCTGGCAGCGGGTCGGCGCAGTCATGTGCGCATCTGTTCTCGACGGCGGCATGCCGATCGTTCAGCAGGTATCGCAGCAGCCGGCCAGCCATCCATTCGTCGAAGCATACGGAGACCGGGTGTACGTTGTCTGGCGCGACCAGCAATCGGGCTGCATCGTAATGACTGCCAAGTATGTCTGGGGCATGTGGGAGCAGAGCGTTATCTTTGCCCCTGGCGACTTCCCGGCGTGCTCGAAACTCGGGACAGTGGTGTTCGAACAGCCGGACGTCATGCTCGCCGATGATATCTGGGCTAACGTCTCCGGTTCACCATACAACCTGAGCGAATCCCCGAACGTGAGTTCAGAGTATCCTCATCTTGATGCCGGGATCGGCCTCTACGACACCATGACAGTCGTGGATACCATCTACAGCACCTGGACCGAGAACGTCGGCCAGTCGCTCTACAGCGTGCGGTTCCGCAAACTGGGTGTACCGATTCAGGGAATGGCAGGCGCGATGCCTCCGACACCCCCGTCGAACATGGCAGTGTGCGGTGACCAGACGGCGTCTCCGTACTGCGTGTCTCGTTCCGGAAGTGACTCTAGCGCCAGTGGCGCGGTCGACTGCAGCGGCGACTCGCTGAGCTACCTGATAAGGTACGTAGATCCGAGGTACAACTACCTGGCGGAGTTCACGGTCGCGCCCGAACAGCGGTTGCCGTCAGAGTATTCGTTCCGAGTGCAAGGCGAGGAGATTGCCCGCCTGCGATTCGGGCCCGGAAGGCCGAATACTGCGCGAGTGATCGTACCCAGGCGGTCGTACGAGAACGGCACCACCCTGCCGGTTACGCTGAATCGGCTCACCGGCGAACGTGTGACTCCAACCGGACTCAAGCTGTACGCTTTCTCCCCGCGTCGGCGTCAGGCAGAAGGCGTCGCCGCCGAGGCGACGCCGGTCGTCCTGGAGCCGAGGCTGTACAACGCCGCGCCGAATCCGAGCCGAGGGCGGACAGTGCTCCGATATCAAGTCCCTCGGTCCATGCACGTGACGCTCAAGATATACGACGCGTCCGGCCGAGTCGTGCGGACGGTTCTGGACTCGGAGCAGCCAGCCGGAGTGTACAACCTGACTTGGGATGGCTGCGACCAGCGAGGTCGCATGTCTCCGAACGGCATCTACTTCTGTACGATGAAGGCCGGAGACTACAGCGGCGGAAAGAAGCTGGTCATCAGCAGGTAGCCAATGGCAGCTTCAATGGCGGCGCGGAGTGACCCGCGCCGCCTCTTACATACGGCTGCATAGACCTGATACTCCCGCTACGGCTCGGGCGGCGGGACACTGAAGACCTCGTAGCGGATGGCGGCGAGGACGTCGGGTCTGAGGCCTCGGTTCTGCCACTTCTCCAATAGCACCTGAGCTTCCTTCGCCAGGGTCGGGCCGGAGATGGTACGGCCGTGCGAGAGGCGGAAGAGCTGCCGGGCGTAGTCGAGGTAGAAGACGATGAACATCGTGTCGATGCCGCTTGCGGACAGCACCTGCTTCGTATCCGTCTCCATCGTGCTCAGCGCCAGCACCGACGCCTCGTAGCGTGCGGTCATGTCATCAAAGATGCGGGCAGCGGTCTGCGCCGCGATCTCAGGCGAGTACTTCGCCTTCCAGCGCGAGATTCGGCGCGTTATGTCGGACATGGTAGGACTCCTTTCCGGCCATGGGGCCGGGATTCTGGTAATTCGGGCTTCCAAGGTCGTGACGCCGGTAACCGGTTCACGTGGCCTTCACCGGTATTAGAGAATCCTCAATGCCGGAACGTGACATGGAATCTCCCAGACTCGAACGAGGACGTTCTAAGCCGGTGGCCTGCGGCTCGCGACCCAAGTTGGCGCTCGCGTCGTTGAGGGGGGAGTCACTCCCGGGTTGACTCCGGGGTTCAAGGCGGAGTACGATGCGGCCGTGAATGTGGCCGTCAATCAAGGACTTAGCCTGCCTTTCAGTTTCGCGGCGAGCGCCCGGCTCAGCGTGGAGGCCAGCCGCGCGCAGACCGGCCAATTCAGCGCCGCCGTCAGTCTGGGCATCATCGCCGACCTCAGCCCAGCCGTCAGTCGCGTGGCGAACCGCGTGTCGAGCCCCGTCCTGACTTGCGTGTTCAGTCTCCCGTCAAGTGCCGCACTGAGTCGCGGGTCGAATGGCGCGGCGAGAGCTGGGTTCAGGCCGGCGGCGAACCAGCCAGTTCTGGCGCCAATGCCCTGGCCGGCAGAGGAACTTGCTCGCGGTCCATTTGGCCTCGTTCTGGTCGGGCTTGGGGGCCTCGGGACACGATCCCGAATGTCGGACATTCGACATTCGGGTCATGTCCCTCCGTGGTCATGTCCCCGCCCCTGCGCACGCCGCGCGCTTGAGGGAAAGCGGCAGCTTCGCTGCCGCAGTCCAAAGATCTGCAGTCATCTATATCTAGTAGTGGACCATTCTCCGACCACAATTCTGCCGTGGGGGGAGCGGCCCGGAGGCCGCCTGGGGAGCCGCAGTTGCCGATGCAGTTGAAGACAGATTGGACCCTCGAATGGCCGGTACTTCTTCCGGTACAATGCGCCGTCCGATGACGTGAACAATGACGAGTCCAGTTTCCGGTACGATGGCGCGGACAATGCGTGGTTCAGTGACGGATTGATGCTGAGGTCCACTTCGAGATTCAGTGCGGGATTCAGTTGACGATACGGTTCGAGACGCGGTTTGCTGTCCAGTTGACAATACGTTGGCCGGTACTTTCGGACGTACAATGCGAGGTACAATGACGGACCGAATTGAAGACACAGGTGAAGTTCAAGGTCAAGGTTGAGGCGGAGGTGCAGATCGAGGCCGAAGTAGAGGTCTGGATTCCGGCCGCAGGGGGTGCTGGCGGGCAGGCGGGACTGAGTCCGGCATGTCCAGATGTCGGAAGGGAACTTGATTCCGAGGCGCAGGCGGCTACACTGAAGCAAGATGAATGACGCATTCAGTGCAGGTCAAGGCCAAGGCTGAGATGGGAAACCCAACAACCTTGTCAGCTCTCAACCTCAACCCTAACCTCAACCTCTATCTTCACCTTTATCTTTGCCTCTCCGGGGGCCACTAGTGCGTTGCCTGGTGACCGGGGCTGGAGGTATGCTGGGGACCGACCTGGTCGAGTTCCTGCGCCGTCAGAACGAAGAGGTCATCGACTGGGACCTGCCCGAGCACGATGTGACCGACGTCGAGAAGACCATCAATGGCATCCACCAGGTCGGGCCCGACGTCGTATTCCATCTCGCCGGACGTACCGACGTGGACGGGTGCGAGGATGACGTGGCCGGGGCGACCAGCGTCAACTTCCAGGGCACGTGGGCGGTTGCGCTCGGCGTCGAGGAACTGGGCTGCAAGCTCGTATATCCCTCAACCGACTACGTCTTCGACGGCCGGGCGACGAAGCCGTATCGCGAGGCCGACACGGCTAACCCGCTCTCGGTGTACGGGCGGACTAAGCTGCTCGGGGAGAATGCCATCAAGCGAAGCTGCAACCGCCATTTCATCGTCCGGACCAGCTGGCTCTATGGCAGGCACGGCCGAAACTTCGTCGATACCATACGCCAGAAGTCGACAGGAGAGCAGAAGCTCGAGGTCGTCAGCGACCAGGTCGGCTCGCCGACCTACGCTCGGGACCTCTGCCGCCCGCTCTGGGAACTTGCCCGGTCCAAGTACTTCGGTGTCTACCACGTCACCAATTCAGGTCAGTGTTCCTGGTTCGAGCTGGCCACGGAAGTCCTGAGGCTCACCGGCTCCAAGTGCGAGGTCGCGCCGATTGACACGGCGGCCGCTGCCCGACGGGCGCCGCGTCCCGCCTACTCAGTACTCGAGAACCGCAACTTCAAACGCAGGTTTGGGAAAGAGCTGAGGCCTTGGCAGGAGGCGCTCATGAGCTACATCAAAGGAGAGAACGAAGTTCAGAGGAGACGTGACGCACCGCGGACCGAAGCTGGCAGTTGACTGCATCATCCTGCTTGGCGGTAGGGCGCTGGTAATCCACCGCCGCAATCCGCCGCACGGTTGGGCGCTGCCGGGCGGATTCGTGGAGTACGGGGAGACCGTTGAGGATGCGGTGCGGCGCGAGATGAAAGAGGAAACCGGGCTCGATCTCGCCGACCTCAGGCAGTTCCGTGTCTACTCAGACCCGGACCGCGACCCGCGCGGGCATACCGTATCGGTGGTGTTTGCCGCCCAGGGAGTCGGAAAACCCGAGGCCGGAGACGATGCCGACCGCTACCGGCTGGTTGACCTGAGCGACATTGCGGAAACGGGGACAGTCCCTGAAGGTACAGTCCCCGTTTCCTTGGTCTTCGACCACGCCAAGATACTAGCCGACTTCAGGCAAGAAGGACAAAGTAGTAAGGACAAAGGACAAATCAAGTAGGAAAGGACAAAGCCCCGGAACCGGTATCCGAGGCTTTGCCCTACAGGCTTAGCCCTTGGTACCTGGTCGCGCTACGCCGGATACGCGTCGAGCTGCACCGCCCACTTGCGCAGTGCTTCCATGCGGGTCCGGTCGTCTTCCGGCAGGACCAGGGGTCTACCACGGCAGTCGACGACAACGCCGACGAGGCCGCCTTCAACCTTGGCCTCAAGCGCCTTGCCGGCTCCGGCCCCGACGTCGAAGCCCCGCTCCGGGTTGATGGTGGCCCGGGCGGACTCGCCGACGCCTAGCGGTATGATGCCGATGTTGCCGAACTCAACCCGCACTTCCGCTTCCGTGCCGTCGGCTTTGGCAATCTTCACGTGCACACACTTCACGCCGTCCTTGCCATCGCCGACCGGGGCGATGCAGGTACCGAGGTGGATCAGGCAGTCCTTCTCGAAGACCTCGTAGGCGGCTTCCGGGTGGACCTCGGTCAGAACGCCAAGATGGGGCATCATGAAGATGGAGTCCACGGTCAGCCGCGTCACGCCCTCGGGCTGGAATGCGTCCATCGTCATCATCGCCGACTGGACCCGGCGAGGGGCGTGAGAGAGCGCGCCGCCCGACCCGACTACCAGGTTCAGGTCCATCATGCTGACCAGCGTCTCACCGGTCCGCGACTGCGCGAAGGCGTCGGAAATCGTCCGCTCCTGCTGCACGCCCTTGAGTCCTACCGCCATCGACTTGTGGTGGACCAGGGCGAGGCGCAGCGCCTCGCGGGCAATGGCCTGCTCCAGTTTCAGTTCTTCCAGGGTCGAAGGAATGGTGGTCGGACGGATCATCTTGTTGCGGATGCGGTTCCGGACCTCGGCGGCGGACATCTCCATCGGCAGCCAGCGCATGATGTTCTTCTCGCCGGCCTCGGCCAGAACGTTGGAGATCGAGTACGACATGCCGAGGTTGGCGGACACCGTGCGGTTGAACACGCCTTCAAACACGCTGAACACGTCGGTCGTCGCGCCGCCGATGTCTACTCCGAGCACGGCGATACCCTGGGACTTGCCGATGTTCTCAATCAACAGCCCGACCGCTCCCGGCGTCGGCATGATCGGCACGTCGGTCCACTCCATCAGCTTCTTGTAGCCCGGGGCGTGGGCCATCACGTGTTCCATGAACAGGTCGTGGATCTTGTTGCGGGCCGGACGGAGATTCTCGCGCTCAAGAACCGGCCGGATATTCTCGACGACCTCGATGGCGCTCTTCTCGCGCAGCGTCTTGAGCACCATCTCGCGCGCGTCCTGGTTGCCGGCAAAGATGACCGGCAGGTTGTAGCCCACTCCGAACCGCGGTTTGGGGTCGGCCGCGGCAATCAGCTCGGCCAGTTCCACGACGTGGGAAACGGTCCCGCCGTCGATGCCGCCGGAGAGGAGGATCATGTCCGGCCGCAGCGTGCGGATGCGTTCGATCTTCTCGTGGGGGAGACGCCCGTCGTTCGAGGCAATGACGTCCATCACGATGGCGCCGGCCCCGAGTGCGGCCCGGGCTGCGCTTTCGCCGCTCATGGTCAGAACCACTCCCGCGACCATCATCTGCAGACCACCGCCGGCCGACGACGTGGAGATGTAGACGTCCGAACCTTCTTTGTCGCCTGCTTTCGGCTTGATGATGGTCTCGCCGTCGAGCAGCTTGACCCCGGACAGTTCCTCGACTTCCATCACAGAGTTCAGCACTCCGCGGGTAACATCCTCGAAGGGCGCTTCGACCGTGGTCGGGGCTTCGCCGCGCGTGCTCAGTCGAAACTCGGCGCCTCGCTTCTCAATCAGGATGGCCTTGGTCGTGGTCGATCCGCAGTCGGTAGCCAGTATCCGGGTTATCTTATCCTTTTCGATCACGTCTTCCGTCCTCCAGTTCCTCAATCTTCTGAATGAGAGACTCGACATTCGACCGTTCTTCCAGCAGGGCTGCAACCTCGTCGTACTGGTGGAACGGGAAGAGCGAGGTTACTATCGGCTGAAAGAAGACCATCAGTTGCGACCCCACGAACGATAGCGGCTTGCCTGATTCGAGCATCACTATCGCCACCGGGGTCAGCCTCAGGTCAACGACCTTCTGGGCAATCTTGGCAAGGACCTCTTCGCGCCGCTCAGCCGATACGTCGGAAGCGAACATCAGGATGTCGGCTGCCAGTTGACGTCGAGTTCGCGCGACGCCCGGGCTTCGTCCAGGCGCCGCACCGGCGTGGTGACCGGGGCCTGGCGCAGGACGTCCGGGTTCGTGCGGGCCTCGTCCGCGATCTGCTTCATCGCGGCGATGAACTCGTCGAGCGACTCCCGTGACTCGGTCTCGGTCGGCTCGATCATCAGGGCTTCCGGCACGATCAGCGGGAAGTAGATAGTCGGTGCATGCATGCCGTGGTCGAGCAGGCGTTTGGCCACGTCGAGCGTCTTGATGCCGTATTCGCGCAGTCCTGAACCGGAAAAGACGACTTCATGCAGGCATCTATCTTTGTAGGGCAACTCGTAGACTCCTTCAAGCCCGGCGCGGACGTAGTTCGCGTTCAGCACCGCGGCCTCGGCCGCGTCCTTGAGGCCGGCCGATCCTAGCATCCGAATGTAGGTGTAGGCGCGGACCAGGACCGCGAACTGACCGTGGAAACCCATGACCCGGCCGATGGAATCGGGCCGGTCATAATCGAACCGGTACTTGCCATCCTCGTGTTTGACTACTGGCTTGGGCAGGAAAGGTTCGAGTGCCTCGGTGACGGCGACCGGTCCGGAGCCGGGGCCGCCGCCGCCGTGCGGGGTCGAGAAAGTCTTATGCAGGTTGATGTGCATCACGTCGAATCCCGCGTCTGCAGGCCGATGGATACCCATGTAGGCGTTCAGGTTCGCACCGTCCAGGTAGACGAGCGAGCCCTGCTTGTGCATGATATCGCAGATTCGCTTGGCCTCGGGTTCGAAGATACCGAGCGTGTTCGGGTTGGTGACCATCAGGCAGGCGACGCAACTCGAGCAGGCCCGCTCGAGTTCGTCCGGGTCGATCTCGCCCTTCGCGTTCGACTTGATCTGGACCGCCTTGAACCCGGACAGAGTAACCGAAGCCGGGTTGGTCCCGTGCGCCGAATCCGGCACCAGGACGACGTCGCGCTGCTCGCCGCGCTTCTCGAAGTACTTCCGCACCATCATGATGCCCGTGAGCTCGCCGTGAGCGCCCGCGGCCGGTGCAAGCGTTACCGCATCGAACCCGGTGATTTGCCCGAGCATCTCGGCCAGTTCGTACATGAGCCGCAACGCGCCCTGGGTCAGGGTTTCGGGTTCGAGCGGGTGGAGGCTGCTGAATCCGGGCATGCGGCAGGCCAGCTCGTTGACCTTGGGGTTGTACTTCATGGTGCATGACCCGAGCGGATAGAATCCCTTGTCAACGTGGTGATTCATGATCGAGAGCCGGGTGAAGTGGCGGGCTACGTCGACTTCGCTCAGCTCCGGTAGTTCGTTGGCGCTGCGAGCAGCCTCGCCGGCGTCGACCGGAGGAGCATCAAGCTTGGGCAGGGACCATGCCTGGCGGCCCGGGCTTGATAGCTCGAACAGAGTTTTCTCAGCCATTAGGGCTTCCTCATGGCCATGAAGCGGGCAATAGAGCGGTCATACGTGCGCTCGACCTCCGGCGTGAAGTAGCAGGCCGGCAGTTCGTCGCTGGCGCGATGGTAGGCGATGCACTCGCAGCACTTGCCTTTGCGGGAACAGGGCTCGTACGTGCAGTTGCAGCTCTGCCGATTGGCCTTGGTGTTGCACTCCATATCAGCTCGCGAACTCCTGTTTCAGGAACCGGCAGTAGGCATCCATCTCCAGCTTCGTGCGTCTCTCGGTGACCGCTACGAGTATGCGGTTCTTCCATTCCGGGTCGAACCGCTCGAGGGCAACTCCGGCGAGGATTCCGTGCTTGATACCAGCCTCAACCACCTGTGCCGCCGGAACCGGCGTCCGCACGACAAACTCCTTGAAGAATGGGGTAGAGGTCTCGGTCTCAAACCCGGGGACTGCAGCGATTCCGCCCGCAAGATAGTGGGCCTTGGCCATGCTCTGGCGGGCGACCTCGGCGATGCCGGTCTTGCCCATTGTCGCCATGTAGACGCTCGCGGTCAGCGCGCACAGCGCCTGGTTTGTGCAGATGTTGGATGTCGCCCGCTCCCGGCGGATGTGCTGCTCCCGGGTCTGGAGCGCGAGTACGAATCCGGTCTTGCCTTCGGTGTCCACAGTCCGTGCGACAATCCGGCCGGGCAGGTTGCGGATGTACTTCCTCTTCGCGCTCATCAGGCCGAGATACGGACCTCCGAAGCTCAACGGAATCCCGAGTGGTTGTCCTTCGCCAACCGCGATGTCGGCGTCATAGGCACCGGGCGGCTCCAGCGCTCCGAGCGATATCGGGTCGGCGGAGACGACCAACAGGCCGCCGGCCTTATGGACTATCTCGCTTGCGCGGCGGACCGGTTCGAGATTGCCGAAGAAGTTCGGATGCTGGAGGATGAGCGCGGCTACATCATCAGTGAACATCCGCGCCAGCGCGTCGACGTCGATCACGTTCCCGGCCAGTGGAACGAGCTCGATCGGGATGTTCAGACCATGAGCATAGGTCCTGACCACCTCGACATGGGTGGGATTGACGCCGGCGGCAACGAGCACCTTGGGCCGGCGGCTGATATCTCGCGCCATGTGCATCGCCTCGGCCAGCGCCGACGCGCAGTCGTACATCGAGGCATTGGCCGCCTCCATGCCGTACAGCCGGCAAACCAGCGACTGGAACTCGTATATCGCCTGCAATGTGCCCTGGCTGACCTCGGCCTGGTAGGGAGTGTATGCCGTGTAGAACTCGGAGCGCGAGACGATGGTGTCGATGATGGCCGGGATGTAATGGTCGTAGGCGCCGGCCCCGGCAAAACAGACCAGTTGGTTCGCGCCGGTGTTGGCCTTGGCCAGGCTGGCGAGCTCGGCAACTGCCTCCGGCTCAGACAGGGATTCAGGTAGGGTGAGCGGCCGGTTCAGGCGAATCCCGGCGGGTATCCCGGCGAACATCTCCTCAACCGACTTCACGCCGATGCGTTCCAGCATCAGCTTGCGGTCCGCGTCGGTGTGAGGAGTGAAACCCATCCCTAGTGAAGTGTCAATGACAAAGTGCAAATGACAAACGGCGGGCGCCCCGCTTTGTCATTAGCACTTGCCACTTTGTCTTTTTCTCGGTTAGTGGTGTGCCGACTTGGCAGCCAGTTCGGCATAGGCCGTGGCATCGAGCAAGTTGCCTAGCTCGGCCGGGTCGGAGACCCTGATCTTCGCCATCCAGCCGGCGCCGTACGGGTCGCTGTTCACGCTGGCCGGGGAGTCTTTCAGCGCCTCATTGGCCTCGGTGACCTTGCCCGATATCGGCGAGTACAGGTCGGATACCGCCTTCACCGCCTCAATCGTGCCCAGCGGCTCATCCCGCTTAATGGTCTTGCCGAGGGCGGTGATCTCGACGTAGACTATGTCCGACAGCTCGCCCTGGGCGAAGTCGGTAATCCCGATGGTCGCGACGTCGCCATCAAGCTTCACCCATTCGTGGGTCTTGGCGTACTTCAAGTCGCCCGGGAAATTGGCCATCAATCCTCCTGTTTGGGAAAGTACAAAGGACAAAGTACAAAGGACGAATGCTCGACCCGCCCTTTGTCCTTAGGACTTAGCACTTTGTCCTTTCTTCACGGAGCCATGTTTGTAGAACGGGGGCTTCACGATGACCGCAGCCGCGTTGCGGCCACGGATGTCAATCTGAACTTCGGTGCCGGCCTTGGTGAACTGCCGCTTCACGTAGCCGAGCGCAATGCCCTTGTTGAGCGAAGGGGAGAGCGTGCCGCTCGTTACCATGCCGATCTGGCGCGGGACATGACCCGATTCAGCCGTGGAATCGGGATCGTGTCCCAAGCCTGCGAGAATCGGGTAGTGGGGGCGGGCAATCGAGCGGTCCTGCATCTCAAGGCAGACCAGCCGGCGCGCCGGCTTCTCGGCTTCCACCCGCTTCAGAACGTCCGAGCCGACAAAACCCTCCGGCTTGTCGAGCGCCACCACCCAGCTCAGACCCGCCTCGATCGGGTTAGTGGTCTTGTCGATGTCATTGCCGTAGAGCGCCATCTTCATCTCCATACGCAGGGTATCGCGCGCGCCGAGCCCGATCGGTTCGATGTCGAACTCCTTGCCCGCGGCGAAGATGGCGTCCCAGACCTTCGCGGCGCTCTCGGCCGGGAAGTAGGCTTCAAACCCATCCTCGCCGGTGTAGCCGGTGCGGGAAACGAGCGCCTTCACGCCGGCCACCTCGCAATGGGCGGCCCAGTAGAAGCCGATTTGTGCGAGCGGGATGGAACAGACCTTCTGCATCACCGCCTCGGCCTTCGGGCCCTGGATGGCGAGCTGGGCCTGCGCGTCGGTGATGTTCTCCATCTGCACGTCGCCGGACGGATGCTCCTGCAGCCAGGCCGTGTCCTTCTCGTTGTTCGCGCCGTTCACGACCAGGAAATAGCGGTCGGGCAGCCGGTAGACCACGAGGTCGTCGACGATCCCGCCGTCCGGATAGCAGAGAACCGAATACTGGGCCTGGTAGACGGCGAGCCTGGAAGCGTCGTTGGTCGTCACCCGGTTGACGAACGCCAAAGCATCCTTGCCGCGGACTTCGATCCGGCCCATGTGCGAGACGTCGAAGACGCCGACGGTGGTCCGGACCCGGGTGTGTTCCGGAATAATACCGTGAAACTGGACCGGCAGGTCATAGCCGGCGAAGTCGACCATTCTGCCGCCCGCGGCCACGTGACGATCATGAAACGGAGTCAGTTTGAGCATGGGCAGCTATCTTATCAGAAGCGGGGTCAGAGTCAAGAACCGTAGGCGGAATCCGACAGTCCGGGCCCGTTCCGCGCCTGCCGTCGGGCCTGGGTTTGCGCTTGGGCTAGCTTTGTGCTTGAGACGTCTGGCTGCGACGAGGCCCCACTTCGCTTCTCTGCCCTAACCTCAATCCTAATCTCTGCCTTCAGGCCTCGGCGGCTGTCCCGAAGCTTCCCGAACTGGGGTGCCTGCGGGGTTGTTGAAAAGGGCTCATTCTGTCATTCTGAGCGCAGCGAAGAATCTTCGCGATGCTGACTTTGCGAGACTTGGAAGACCCTTCACTTCGTTCAGGGTGACATATGTAGGGTTTCTCAACAGCCCCCCCTGCTCCTGGTTCCTTTCGGCTGTCTAGTCGCTGAAGATGCGGTAGATGGAAAACGTGGTACCCCCGCTGGAGCGACGCTTGGCGGTGACCACTACTGTCTGCCTCCCGTCAGGGCTGGTGCGACCGATTGACGTGCCGGCCTGACCGCCGACCGGGTTGTCTTTCCAGCCGGCCAGCAGGCTGTCGTAGTGGGCGATGACGGCAGGCGCCGAATCACTTGTCCTGAGAACACTCAGCGCCGTGCCGACGCCGTCCACGTCCCAGTCCAAGTCGCCCACCGCCTGCGCGCCTCGGTAGCGCAGATTCTCAGGCACGCTGGAGCGGCCGGACGACGTCACGCGCGCCGGGTTGGCGCCGCCGCATCCGCTCGTGACCGCGAGGGTAGCGGCCAACAGAGTGCACGTCACCCGTAGGCTCAATCTCAACATGGGGCACCTCCTCTTGCGGGCTTCGAGTCTTGTTCACATCTCACTACTATCAAAGGGCGGGTCCGAGTTTCATCTCGGACATACTAATCCTGCGGTCGGGGATGTCAAACCGGCGGCTACTGCTCGTCGGCGGGCGGGGAGAAGTCAGGGTCGGGTTCGTAGCTCGTCTCAGCCTCGACCTGAGCCTCAACCTCTTCCATGTCCTGCTTCATCTTCCTGATGTAGTCGTCCGGCAGTGGGCTGGCCGACAGCCTGCGGCCTACGGCTGACGGCCATCGGTCCGCGGCTTGTCGCGGACGCAGCAGGCAGCGGGAATGGCGGCAACTTCTTGGTGGAGTCTCTCCGGGCAGA
>Ga0208047_1000318_pt1 | contig 18145 bp, 10 predicted proteins | sample Kivu_220m_FD_184162 | JGI IMG/M metagenome (GOLD analysis project Ga0208047, IMG submission 184162) | Freshwater microbial communities from Lake Kivu, Western Province, Rwanda to study Microbial Dark Matter (Phase II) - Kivu_220m (SPAdes)... | ecosystem: Environmental > Aquatic > Freshwater >...
CTTTTGGCCAGTTCCATGTTCCTGATTGCCAGCTCCAGATTTTCCCTTTCAAAACCGATCATTTCCAATCCGTTCCCGTATTCATTGAATATCCGGCTGAGATGGGCGAGCAGCTGGCTCTCCATCTGTTTCACCGCCAGCTCATAGGACTGCAGGGAAAGGATCGCGTTCTTGTATTTCCGCTTCTGGTTGAGGCCGTCAAAAATGTTCAGGTTCAGCGTCAGCCCCATCGAGGGTCCAAAATAGCGGTTATATTGGATGAAGCTGGCTTCCGTTTCATTCCGGTAATAGTTGTATCCGGCATGATAATTCAGGGTGGGCCACTGGCCGGCCTGGGCCGATCTGACATCAAGCTCAGCGATCTGCCTGTTCTTGTCGGTCAGTTGAAGCTGCCGGTTCGCGTTGTTAAGTGCCGTCAGCAGTGAGTCATAGATCAACACCTCTTCCACCGGGATCGTGTCAGCCACACTGAAAGTAGTTGCTATATCCCTCGACAGCAGGTCATTAAGAGTGGTTCTTGCATTCTCAAACAAGGTAGTCTGGCTGGAAAGATTGGCCAGGTCGGCGTTCAGTTCCACGCGGCTTTTCAGGTATTCCATTTCCGAACCGGTCCCGGTTTCATAGCGCATTTTCGCCAGATTTTGCCTGAACCTTGAGATCTCCACCTGCTCATTGAGCATATCCCTGATTTTGCCCTGCCGGACAATATCATAGTATCCGGCAATGATCCTGGCAACCGTGTTTTCGATCGTGATCCTGCCACTCAGTTCACTGGCCTCCTCAATCTTTTTCAGTTTATCATAGGTGATGAACATGTTCAATCCGTCGAAAAGGGTCCAGTTAATGCCGACCCCCCCGGACAGCAGATCTGACAGGGCCATGGGATTATCGAGTTCATTTCCGGTGGCCACCTTCACCCTGGCGTCATTCAGGGCTTTCGTATAGCCCGCATTTACGCCCACCGTGGGCAGCATGCCCGCATTGCCCCTGGTGGCATTGTTTTTCGCTGTCTCGGCGGCATTCCGCGACATGATGATCCCGTAGTTGTTTTCCAACCCGATCGACACCGCCTGGTCGAGTGTCAATAGTTCCTGGCTGTGGATCCCGCCTGCCAGGAGGAAAAAACCTAAAATCGTCGCTGTTGTTTTTTTCATCAACTGATATTTACATGGTCCTGTCCTGGGGTGGTGCCGAAACGGTCAGTTCGGTATAATCAATGACTGCCAGTTTGGGGTTCTTTGACAGATAGGAATAGATGGCCGGGATGCAGTACAAGGTGAGGAAGGTTGCGAAGAACAGTCCACCAACCACGGCGATGCCGAGTGACTGGCGGCTGCCGGCCGCCGCACCGAGGTTCAGCGCGATGGGCAGGATGCCCAGGATCATGGCCGACGAGGTCATGAGGATCGGGCGCAGGCGCGAAACGGCCGCCCGCTGCACGGCTTCCACCTTGTCGAGCCCGGTCGCTTTCCGCTGGTTCGCAAACTCCACGATCAGGATCCCGTTCTTGGTTACCAGCCCGATGAGCATGATGATGCCGATCTCGCAGAAAATGTTCATGGTCTGGTTAAAGTACCAAAGCGTGAACAGGGCGCCTGCAATGGCCAGCGGGACGGTCATGATGATGATCAGCGGGTCTGTGAAGCTCTCGAACTGGGCGGCCAGGATCAGGTAGATCAGGACGATGGCCAAAACAAAAATAAAAGCCAGGCTCGATGAGCTTTCCTGGTAATCGCGTGACTGTCCCGCCAGTGCGGTCTTCACGGAAGGGGGCAGCACTTTGGCCGCCACTTCATCGAGAGCATCGATACCGTCACCCAGCGTGGCTCCCGGTGCAAGTCCCGCCGTGATCGTGGCGGATATGTACCGGTTAAAAGAGTAAATCGCTGAAGGATTGACCGATTCCTCGACCATGATCAGGTTGTCGAGCGAAACCAGCTCACCCTGGTTGTTCCGGACATTGAGCATTTTCAGGTCATCCGGCTTTTCCCGGTCGTAACGCATGGTCTGCCCGATGATCTCGTATTGCTTGCCTCCCATGATGAAGTACCCGAAGCGCTGGCTGCTCAGGGTCAACTGCAGGGTCCTTCCGATATCCTGGGTGGAGACCCCCAGTTGCGATGCTTTTTCGCGGTCAATGGTGACCCTGAGTTCCGGCTTGTTCATCTTGAAATTAGCATCCACCAGCTGCAGCACGCTGATTTTCCGGGCTTCCTCCAGGAACTTGGGCAATATTTCGGTCAGCTCCTTCAGGCTCGAGGCCAGGAGAACATACTGGACCGGCTGTCCCGAAAACCGGTCACCGATGGTCGGAGGTTCAAAGGGGAAGCATCGTATCCCGGTGATCGCGGGTAATTCGCGGGTCATTTTGGTGTATATCTCATGCTGTGTCCGTTTGCGGTCCTCCCGGTCCGTAAAATAAACGATCTGCTGCGCCTTGTTGGGATTCTCAACGGTTCCCAGCGAAGGAGCGATCAGGGAAAAGGAGGTGGTGGTCTCGGGAAAGGAGTCCGCGATATACTGACCAACCTGCCCGATGTATTTTTCCATGAATTCATAGGATGAACCTTCCGGCGCGAGGATTGTCATCCTGACATTCGACCGGTCTTCCAGGGGGGCCATCTCCTTGTGCAGTGATTTATAGAACACGACAATCAGAAATGACAAGCCCAGGAAGATCGGAACCACCAACCATCTCCGCTTCATGAATCCCTTCAGCGAATAACGGTACCCCCTGTTCAACGCGAGGAAAAAAGGCTCGGTCTTCAGCACCAGCCAGTTCATGTTCAGCGATCGCTGGACCTTCAGTACACGGGAGCACATCATCGGTGAAAGAGTGAGGGCGACAAAGGCTGATATCAGCACTGATCCGGCCAGTACAATTGCGAACTCCTTGAATAGCCGGCCGGCCAGCCCCTGCATGAACATCACCGGAAGAAAGACTGCTGCCAGCGTGATCGTGGTCGACACCACGGCGAAAAAGATCTCCTTCATCCCTTTGTGCGCGGCCTCCCTGGGGTTCATTCCGGTATCGATCTTGGTATAAATGTTCTCCAGCACCACGATCGCATCATCGCACACCAGCCCGATGGCCAAAACCATGGCCAGCAGGGTCAGCACGTTGATGGACAGTCCCATCAGGGCCATGATGATAAACGCCCCGATGATGGACACGGGGATCGCCACCACCGGGATCACGGCCGATCGCCAGTCGCGCAGGAAAACAAAAATGATCAGCACCACCAGGAGGAGTGCGATGATCATCGTCTGTTCAACTTCTTTCACCGCACCCCGCTCGAACTTGGTGAAATCATAGCCTATCCTCACGTCGTAACCCTCCGGTATCTCCTCTTTGAGCTGCTCCATCCTCCTGTAGAATTCATCGGCGATGGCAATATTGTTGGCACCGGTCTGGGGAACCACACCGATGACCACTATCTGGTGTTTGTTTTCCAACACAGTAGAACGTTCGTTCAACGGGTAAAGCTCGGCGTGGCCCACATCCGAAAGGCGGACAACGCTGCCCTTCTCCTGCCTGAGGATGATCCGGTCGAACTGCTCCGGCGTTTGCAGCAGGCCCATCGTGCGGATGGTAAGCTCCGTGAGGGATCCCTCGACCCGTCCCGATGGCAGCTCGATGTTCTCGCGGTTCACCGCCTGCTCGATATCCTTTGAGGTGGTCCCGTTGGCAGCCATCCGGAACGGATCGAGCCAGAGGCGCATGGAATATCTCTTCGGACCGAACATCTTCATGTCTCCCACGCCGGGGATCGTCTGCAGCCGGGTCTTGATCGTGTTCTCCACCAGGTCGTTGACCTCCATGATGTTGTGCACGTCGCTCTGCACGACCATAAGGATGATCGGGTTCGCGTTGGCGCTGAGTTTTTCGACGATCGGGGGATCCACGTCCTTGGGAAGGAGCCTGATGGCTTTTGAAACCCGGTCCCGGACGTCATTGGCGGCTGATTCCATATCCTTGCCGAGGATGAACTCCACGGTGATGAGGCTCGACTGGTCGGTCGAGACCGATGAGAGCACCCGGATCCCTTCAATACCGAAAATCGCATCTTCAAGCGGCTCGGTAATCTGGGCCTGGATGATCTCCGGGTTGGCACCCGAATAGGTGGTGGTGACTGTCACGATCGGGGGATCCATCTCCGGGTATTCCCTGATCCCGAGGTAAAAGAAGCCAACAATTCCGAATATCAGGATCAGCAGGGAAAAAACAATAGCCAGAACCGGCTTGTTGATGCTGGTTGATGAAAGGCTCATCTCAGTAAGTCTTAATGATGGTGAGTGGAGATCCCTTTTTAATCCTGAGCAAGTTGGTGGTCACCACTGTATCCCCCGGGTTCAGGCCATCCAGGATCTGAATGAATTCACGGCTTCGGGTACCCGTCCTGACCTGCACCGGCTCAGCCTGGCCCAGTTTCTTCCTGAATACGGTATAACCCAAGGTCGAGGGCATCAGGGTTGATGTGGGAACATAAAGGCTCATAGTCGTTCCGGCCAGGGTAAGGTTCACTTTCGCGGAGGTGCCCGGCACCAGCCGGCCGTCCGGATTGGGCAGTGAAGCCCTGACCAGCAGAGTCCGGGTCCGCTGATCCACGGCCGGCTCCACGGCTTCGACAGTTGCCATGAGTTCATCCGGCAGGTAATCCGTGCGGAAGCTCACCGGCACTCCCGGATGAAGATCACGGGAGTATCGTTCGGGAACGGAAAAATCGAGATTGATCTTCGAGACATCCTGCAGGTTGGCCAATATATGGCCCGGGGCGACCAGCGCGCCCAGGCTGGTATTCCTCAGACCGATCTTTCCTGCGAAGGGTGCCCGGATTTCCGTCTTGGCCAGATCAACTTTTAAAACTTCAATCTCTGCTTCAAGCGATTGGCGCAGGGTGGAGGTTTCGTCGAACTTTTCCTGTGAGATCCCCCCGTTGGCAAGCAGAATCCTCTCACGCGCTTCATTGGCCGCAACCTGCCTGGCCTGTATGCCCAGTTTTTTGATCCGTGAGGTAATGTCGGCATCGTCCAGTTTAAAAAGCAACTGGTCCTTGCGGACCATCGCCCCGTCCTTCATTTTGATGTCCACGACCTTGCGGGCCACTTCGCTGACGACATTGACCTGCTCACGTGCATTCAGCGTTCCGACCGTCTCAACCTGGTGCTGTACCAGGGTGTCCCTTGCAATGAAACATTCCACCGGGATGGCCGGATTGGCCGGCGGCGCTGCCGCTTGTTCCTTTTTGCCCGAAAAAACAAAGATTTTAAGCAGGACCAACGTGCCGATCACGACTGCCGATCCCATAATGATGAGTAGTCTTTTCATGGGTTGATTCTTTACAGCTCCATCCGTATTGGCGAAAATTCCGGAACAGGTTTGAACGGTTTTCCTTTTAAAAATAACATTTTTTCAGACGATCATTTCCGGGCTGACCCGGACGCTGGTCTGGAGACCTTAAAAAAATTTGTTTTTTACGATTCATTGAGTTAAATTTCAGCGAGATAACCAAAACCCAACCCACCATGAGAGCATTTGCCGCCTTCGCTTTTTTCCTGTTTTCCAGTACCGCCTGGTGCCAGGTTGAGTTGATAAAAGATATCAATACCTCAGGCAGTTCCTGTATGAGTGGATTCACGGAGATGAACGGCAGCCTCTATTTTGCAACCAATGATGCAGGAACTTTTTGACCAACGGCCTTTTTCCCCCTGCCAACCGGCAGGGCAAGGGTTTATTTTTATTGAACCTTACGAGACAATATGCCCATTTGCTATCATAAGAAAAGAAACAGGTTCCTACTTTTCTTGATCGGTTTGCAGCTTATGATGGCCGCCGTTGCCACTCTTTGTGCCCAGGACACCACTTTCGCACTCTATAAAGAGCTGGCCCTGAAATACCTGCGGGAGCGGGATTCAAATGCCCTGCCGCTGACCGAAAGGTTTGTCGAATTTGCGCGCCAATCGCAAACCGACTCCGTGCTTGCCATCGCTTATCACCTTCACGGGCTGGCCCTCAGGGAAGCAGAGCAGAATATGAGCGCCATCCCCATTTTCGTAAAAGAACAGCAGCTTCGCACGGACATGAAGGATCAGGAAGGCCTCGCGGAAGTGAACCTCAGCCTGGGAGATGCCTACCGGTCCATCTTTGATCCGGCAACCGCCGCGAGTTACCTGGCAGAGGCCTTGTCACTGTTTGAAAAGAAGGGCAATGTATCAGGCGTGGCCAGGACCCTGAACCGCCAGGCAGCCCTACACATTGATTTTACCTTTCCTCCGGGACTGGAGCAAGGCTATACCCTGGCTTCCCAATCACTGAGTCTGGCGGAGCAAATCGGGAATTATGATCTTCAGGTCAATAACCTGATCCTGATAGGTGCCTACTATGGCAAGATCCGGCAAGAAGAGCTGGCTCTTGAAAACCTGCTTAGAGCCGAAAGCCTTATCAGCCTGGCTCAACAAAAGCATCATCTGGCCTTGATCTACGAAAATATAGCAAAAATATATCAGGAGGCCGGTAATCTCGAAAAAGCCATCGTGTACAACACGTTGGGCTACCAGGATGCCGTGCGGTCGGGGACCAAGGTCTATGAATGGCTCGGCGCTTATTTTCTCGGATATGACTATCTTCTTGCCAACCAACCCGACAGCGGATACAAGTATCAGGCGATTGGACTGCAGGCGCGTGTTGATATCATCGATGAAGTACGGGTGCGTCAGAAAGCCATGATGGAGGAGCAGTTCTTTACAGAGAGTTATGGCCGCGATATTGAAAACCAGGTCAAACAGAAAAGACTGTTTTTTGCCCTGCTGGCCATTTCGATCCTGTCGGCTGTTATCATCCTGCTCCTTCTCTATTCACGGAACAGGCAACTTCGTTCAATCAACCGGGTCCTGACGGAAAGAAACGATCTTATCCTGCAGCAAAAAGCCGAGCTTACTCAACTCAATACCCAGAAAGACCGGTTCTATTCCATCATAGCCCACGATCTTCGCAGTCCTTTCAACAGCATCCTCGGCCTCTCGGAGGTTTTAACGGACCGGTTGAAAGATCAGGGCGACCCGGAGCTGCAGAATCTGGCCGGTAATCTCCACCAATCGGCCTCGAAATTCTATGGCTTCCTGGAAAACCTGCTCGAGTGGGTTCAGCTTCAGCAAGGAGTGCTGACCAACAACCCGAGCCTGGTGAACCTGGCCGGGCTCTTCGATGAATGCCATAATACCTTCAGGGACTCAATTCAAAAGAAACATATTCATTTCCAGGCGGAAGCCTCTGAATCCCTGCGGGTTTACGCCGATCAGGCCATGTTGGGTTCCATCCTCCGCAACCTGCTTTCCAACGCCATCAAGTTCACGCCGGAAGGAGGATCGATTACCCTTACAGGACACCCATCCGACAGCGGCAGGGTGGAAATCTCAATCCGTGACACCGGAATCGGGATGGATCCGGCCCTGATCGACAACCTCCAGGGATTCGGGAAATCAGGTAGCCGTCCCGGTACCAACGGCGAGCCTTCCTCCGGTATCGGCCTGAATATTTGCAGGGAATTCACCGAAAAGATGGATGGAACCATCCGGATTGAAAGCGAACCGGGGAAGGGAACCCTCTTCACAGTGACCTTGCCTGCGAAACCACCACTTGCATGAATCGAATTGTCGTCATTGGCAGCAGCAACACCGATATGGTCGTCAAAACCAGCCGTTTTCCCCGGCCGGGTGAGACGATCATCGGAGGAGAGTTTTTCCTGTTCCCGGGAGGGAAGGGCGCCAACCAGGCCGTGGCAGCGGCCCGCCTGGGAGGCCGGGTTGCCTTGATCTGCTCAGTCGGAGAGGACCTTTTCGGGCACCAGGCCATCGAAGGGTTCGACCGGGAAGGAATCGATACAGCCTGGATCCGGCCTTGCCCCCAAACCGCTTCCGGAGTGGCCCTGATCACGGTCAATGCGGGCGGGGAAAACAGCATCGTGGTAGCACCGGGTGCCAATCTCGATCTGGCCCCGGGCATGATCGACCAGGCTCAACAACTGATCGCGGAAGCAGATTGCATCCTGATCCAGCTCGAGATCCCGCTGGAAACGGTAGCTCATGCCATCGAAACAGGCCGGCGCCTGAAAAGGAAAATCATACTCAATCCGGCCCCCGCCAGGGAACTCCCGATGGAATTGCTCAATGGGTTGTTCCTTATCACACCCAATGAAACCGAAGCCGAAATCCTGACCGGCATAAAAGTCACGGAAGAAAAGTCAGCAGGCCGGGCCGCCGATGTTCTCCTTAAAGCAGGAATAAAAAACGTGATCGTCACCCTGGGCTCAAAAGGGGCTTATTACAAATCCTGCAACGAAAGCTCCCTGACCGGGGCTCCCGTTGTAGTTCCCGTTGATACAACCGCCGCCGGCGATGTTTTCAACGGAGCCATTGCAGTCGCCCTGTCTGAGTCCATGGGATGGCATGACGCCATATCCTTTGCCTGCAAGGCCGCTTCCCTGTCGGTTACGCGGATGGGCGCACAAAGTTCCGCTCCGTTCCGGAACGAATTGTGAACAGGCTCAAAGCCTGAAACCGGTTTGAATAGTATTAAAGTTTCGATATCTTTATTCCTTGTTTGGAGAGGGCTCTCACCCTTTATAAGATCGGAAAACCTGATACAAGATGAAGCGCAAGTACTTTTTTTGGGTTGTCGCAGCATGGACGCTTGTGATCCTTATTTCATTCCTCTGGAACATTGATGTCAATCAAAGAGGTACGGATAAAATAGTCCGGAACCGGGGGCAGGCTTTTTTCCGCCAGATTGTCGCAACCCGGGAATGGAACTCCTACCTGGGGGGAGTGTTCGCTCCGAAAACCGGCTTCAATCAGCCCAATCCATATCTGGCGGAATCCATCCGGGAGATCATGACGGTTGACAGTCAACCTTTGGTCAGGATCAATCCGGCCTACATGACCCGCCAGATTGCCGAAATGAATCAGTATCCCCCCCATCTTTACGTCCATCTGACCAGTTTGAAGCCGATCCGTCCGGCGAACAAGCCGGATGATTGGGAAACCGGGGCACTCCAGTCATTCCGGTCGAGAACGGACGAAATACTGGCCTATATTAAAACCGACAGTTTCCCTTTGTACCGGTATATGGCTCCGCTGATTACGGAAAAAAGCTGCCTGGCCTGCCATGCTGCCCAAGGCTACCATGAAGGGGACATCCGGGGAGGGATCAGCATCTCATTCCCTGCTGAAATCTTCAAAACCGCCCAAAGTGGTCAGTTCCAGATCTTGTTATGGGCACATCTGTTCATCCTGGTCCTCGGCATCTTTGGCATTTACAGTTACTTCAAGATGTCAGGCACTTACCTTGCCCAACTGAAGCAGAAAAACAGGGATCTCTATATGCTAAACACCAAAAAAGACAAGCTGTTCTCCATCATCGCGCATGACCTGAAAAATCCCTTTAACAGCATAATCGGGCTTAGCGATCTTCTGGTCGACCATTCGGAAGAACTGGAGGAGAAAGAAAAGGGAGAGTTCCTAGTCAGCATCCAGCAGACCTCGAAAAATGCTTTCCAGCTTCTTGAGAACCTGTTGGGATGGGCTATGTCTGAATTGAAAAAGATCCCTTTCAACCCCGGACCCACAGAGCCCTCGCAACTCATTGAATCATCGATCCAGCTGATCCACCTGTCCGCCAGGAATAAGAATATCACCCTGGTCAACCGGGTGCCGGAGCAAATCCGGGTCACAGCCGACAAGAACATGCTCGCAACCATTTTCAGAAACCTGATTACCAATGCCGTAAAATATTCCTACCCGGGTGGAACGGTGGAGGTTTCCCATTCCCTGCAACCGGGCAAACACGTTTTTTTGGTTTCCGACCGTGGGGTCGGCATGACTCCGGAGCAAAAAGAAAAACTGTTCAACCTGGGCTGCACGTCTACCTTTGGAACCAATAACGAAAAAGGCACGGGCCTGGGTCTGATCCTGTGCAAGGAATTCGTCGAAAAGCACGGTGGCCAGATCTGGGTTGACACAGAACCGGGAAAAGGAAGTACTTTTAACTTTACCATACCGGAGCAAGAAGTGACTCGTGATTCGTGACTGGTGATTTCTAAATCCTAAACCGATATGCGGAGGTTTCTTCCCTTTTTTGTCCTGTCGTTGTCCTTGTCGGGGAGGGCACAATCTCCCCCGATGGGATGGAATAGCTGGGATTGCTACGGGCCCAATGTGACAGAGCAGGAAGTAAAGGCCAATGCGGATTACCTGGCCAGGCACCTGAAAAAGCTTGGATGGGAATATGTGGTTGTGGATATCCGCTGGTACGTTGCGAATGACAAGTCCCACGGATATAACCAGACCGATCCGGTTTATTCAATCGATGAGTTCGGACGGTTCACCCCGGCCATTAACCGGTTTCCGTCCGCGGCCGGCGGGAAGGGATTCAAGCCTCTTTCTGATTATGTTCACCGCAAAGGGCTGAAATTCGGCTTGCATATCATGCGGGGAGTCCCTGTGATTGCTGCCGAACGGAATCTTCCGGTCATGGGAACAGCCGTGACTGCGCAGGAAATATGCACACGGGAAGCTCAGTGCCTCTGGCTCCGGGACATGTACTCCATTGTTGCCGGCCAACCCGGTTCCCAGGAATATTACAATTCGATATTCCGTCTTTATGCTTCCTGGGGTGTGGATTTTGTCAAGGCCGATGATCTTTTAAGCCCTTATCATGCCTCTGAGATCGAAATGATGCGCAAAGCCATTGACCAATGCGGCCGGAAAATGCTCCTCAGCACCTCTCCCGGAGAGACACCCATCGAGATGGCCGAACATATCAGCAGGCATGCCAACATGTGGCGGATCATGCCCGATTTCTGGGACAACTGGGATCAGCTCCGGATGGAATTCGATCATTGCGCCCGCTGGGTGAGATACGGAAGTCACGGACATTGGCCCGATGCGGATATGCTGCCGCTCGGCCGCCTGTCGATCCGCGGAGAGATCGGGAACGACCGGTTGTCACGTTTCACTCCGGATGAACAGCGCATGCTGATGACGCTCTTTGCTATTTTTCGCTCACCCCTCATGTTCGGCGGCGACCTGCCCAGCAACGATGCATTTACCCTGTCTCTTCTGACGAACAAGGAGATCCTGGCAGTAAACCAGCACAGCGTTGACAACCGTCAGCTCTTACGTGATGGCGACCGGATTGCATGGAGCGCAGAGGATCCCGGATCGGGTGACAAATACCTGGCCCTGTTCTACATCGGAGAAGAGGATTCAGCCCGGATAAGCGTTGACCTGGAGCTCCTCGGGCTCCACGGTCCCTGCAAAACCCATGAACTCTGGCACCGGCTGCCAGACGGCCAGGTCCATGACGCCCTCACTATGACATTGCCACGCCACGGCTGCGCCCTCTTCCGCATTCATCGCGTGCGCTCCCTCGCATCGCTAAAAATCACCAAACCCAAACCATATGAAAAAACAAAACCTGATCGCAGCACCCGAAATCCCTGACCTTACGGAGGGGTCGCTATCCGAAGCTTACAACTGGTGCCTGTCCACTGCAGAGGAACGGACCGAATGGTATCGGAAACGCAGCCGCAATTTCCGCGGCTGGTCGAAGTACCTCCGGATCTTTACCCTGATCCTTGCGTCGGTCGGCATTCTCGCGCCGCTTTACGAGAGCATCCTGAACGCCGGCGGCAGGGAGATGCCCGCCTTTCTTCCTCCAGGCATAAACCTGGTTGAACTGGGATACCTGTCCCTGGCCTTCGGCGGAGTCCTGTATCTTTTCGATAAAGCTTTCGGCTTATCCAGAGGATGGATCCGGTTCATGACCACCCTTATCCGGCTCCAGAACCGGATCCGCATTTTCCAGATGGAATGGATAGGAGTACTGGCTGAAAAGCCGGAAGGACCGGTCCGCGTCAGCCTGATGCATGGGTTTATTTCCGATATCAATAAAATAACGGAAACCGAAACCATCCAGTGGGCGGCAGAATTTGAGAACTCCCTGGCCTTGCTGGAAAGTCTCGCGAAGGTACCCGCCAGAAAGTAGCAATCACCTCCGCGACAGAACCCTTCCCGGCTGAAAGGTTCGCTTTTTTCCTATTTTTGATGCATCATGAGAACCGGTGCAGCAAGATGGGTCCTACTGATCATCCTCGCCCTGGGTATCAGCGGCAGGACTTCCGGCCAGCAGACCAGCCTGACAAAGGTTGTCAGCCAGGCGTCCGCCTGGTTGAACGGCCAGGCGTCCCCGGACAGGCAACCGGTCGTTGATTCACTCCAGACTCTGGCCTCAACGGATCGGGGCAATATCTTTATCCTGCCCTTCAGTCCTGACGGGTATGTCCTTGTTTCGGACCAGGGAGGCCAGCCAACCGTACTGGGCTGGTCCGATTCCGGGCATTTCCCCGCCAATCCCATGCACCCGCTTCGCAACTGGCTGATCAATAATTATATTCTTGTCACTCCCCACGAGTCACGAATCACGAGTCACGAGTCACGAATAAAATCATCCATGTCAACCGACGACGCGGTATCCCCGTTGGTCACAGCCCGATGGGGCCAGGGAGACACATGGAATCGTTTCTGCCCGGCCGATTCGACAGGCCGGCGCGCCCTGGTGGGCTGTGTCGGCGTTGCCATGGCACAGATCATGAAATACTGGCAATGGCCCGGGAAAGGAACCGGGTCGGTAACCTATACCCCGCTCAGCCATCCGGATTACGGCGAACTATCGGCCAATTTCGATACTACCCGTTACCGCTGGGACCTGATGGAAGACCTCTATCCAACCGATGCCTCCGGGCTGTTGATGTATCACGCGGGTGTCGCCTCTTATATGAATTATGGTCCCATAGAATCAGCCACGAGTGTCGACGTGTTTGCCCTGCCTGCTTTGAAAACCCATTTTTCCTATCAGGTCGGAATGGTTTTCCGCGACCAGGAGGGCTATGCTTTTGCCGACTGGGTCAGGATGTTGAAACAGGAACTGATCAATGGCCGGCCCATTCTCTATACCGGCACTTCACCCGACGGAAAGGTCTCGCACGCATTCAACCTGGATGGTTTCAGGGGAGACTATTTTTTTCATTTCAACTGGGGATGGGACGGAGCGGGTGATGGCTGGTACACGCTGCCGGAAATGGGCGGGGTATCGGCTGATTTCTCTGCCGGCCAGGCAGCCATTTTCGGAATGCAGCCTGAGGTCAAACCCTTGCACGACAGGCCCTCTCTGCTCGAGGTAATGCCGGGCGACGCATTTGTCCAACTTTTCTGGCAGCAGCCGGTCGCGGCTGATTTTTCACATTTTACCGTTTACCGCGATGGCATGGCTGTCACCAACACCTCGGAACTGAGTTACCGGGATGAAGGGCTTGCCAATCAAACCGCATGCCTGTACGAGGTGACTGCCAGTTATACGGGCCAGTATCCCGGAGAATCGGAACCCACACCGGGGATTGTCACGATTCCCTGGGAAGCAATTACCCCGGGTTACGTTGAAGGCTTCGAGTCCGGGACCGACGGCTGGCAGCTGATGGGTGACCAGACGGGGTTTGTCATAGGCGAAGCATCCGAACTGGGCTTCAATGGACACCCGGGCCGGATTGCTGCCATACGGTCCGAAGGTTTGCCGGCCGGCAGCCGTGCAGCCGACTATCTTACCAGCCCGGTGATCTATCCGGCTTCCTATAGCCACCTCGCCATCTCCTTCGATTACCTCTTCAGGCAAAATCAGGAAAATGATCATCTCTTCCTGATGTACCGCGATTTCCTGACGGGTGTCTGGCAGCCGATCACCCGCCTCGATTCCACCGGAGGTTGGTCAGACTGGACCCAATTCCACATTTACCTCCCCAGGCCGGCCAGCAATGCACCGATTCAGGTTGCCTTTTATTACAATGATTTTTACGGTGACGGGTATGGCGCAGCGGTCGATAATGTCAGGATATATGAGGTAACGGAAAAATGTGTTCCTGCCTTCAGCGCTGATATTCAGGACCTGTGCGAGGGGCAGGTGGTAACTTTCACCGACCAATCCACCGGCCCGGTCAACAACTGGTTCTGGGATTTCGGCCCGGGAGCAGAACCCCGTTATGCCAACACCCCGGGACCTCACGAAATAGCTTATAGCAAACCCGGTGCAATAAATGTGACCCTCTCCCTGAATCACCTCGATCATCTCACCGAAAAGGACTACCTCAGGATACGCAACCAGCCGGTTGCAGACCTTTCCTGGAGCCGCTCCGCCATGAGCATCAGTTTCACGAGCAAAGCGAGTTATGCCGAACAGCTGCTTTGGATTTTTGGGGACGGCGCCACATCCACCGAAACCAATCCGGTCCATGTTTATTGGATCAAACTGCTTTATGAAGTCAGCCAGATAGCCTACAACGGAACCTGCCCTCCTGATACATTGACCATCGAACTGGATCTCCGGCCGGGAACCGGCATTGAAGAACCCGTATGGCCCGGAAGCCTGTCAATCTGGCCCAATCCCACAGCCGGTCGTATTAACCTGATATGGAACACTGCGCCTGCCGATCCTGTAAAAATCTATGTCTTATCTCCGGATGGCAAGGTTCTTAATCACTTTGAGAACGTGTTATCCCGATTTTTTGAGATCGATTTATCGGACTTTCCCGAGGGGATATATATATTGCGCATAATCTCCGGACGATCGGTCAGGACGGAGCGAGTCGTGAAGACGTGACTCGTGATTCGTGACTCGTGATTCGTGACTCGTGACTCGTGATTCGTGATTCGTGATTCGTGACTCGTAAATCGTGAATATGAAACAGCCCTTTTTTATTCTCTTTTTCCTGTTCCTGGGCCGCTTGGCTTTCGGAGCCTGGCTTGAAAATGTCCCGCAAACGATTACACAGCCCGACGGGACGGTGATCCACTGCTTCGCTACCGGTGATGAATACTATCACTGGCTTCACGACAAGGGCGGATACACCATTGTGGTCAATCCTGCAGACGGATACTTTTATTACGGGATCCGGTCGGGCGAGGATGTTATCCCATCGGATCATGTGGTCGGGCGAGTGGATCCCGCTGGCGCCGGACTGGTCAGAAATGCACGGATCTCTGCCTCGCTCTACAACAGCAGACGCGCCCAGTACAACCGGTCGCTGAAAGCGGTGACCGACGCGCCCACCTCCGGGCAGGTCAATAATATCAGCATATATATCACCTTTGCCGATGACACCGCTTTTGCAGAAAATCATCCACGGGATTTCTTCTTCGATTTCTATTCCTCCGACAACGGAGCGTCCCTCCGCGATTATTTCAGGGAGGTTTCCTACAACCACCTGTTTATTGACACCTACCACTTTCCGCTCAGCCCCGACAGCATTAATATCACCTACCGCGATCCCAACCCGCGGGGTTACTACCTGAAAAAGACCGCTTACAACAACATCGGTTATGCAAGCGGGGAGGAAGGGGAAAGGGAACACGCCATGCTTAAGCGTGCCGTCGAATTCGTGAACGACCAGCTGCCCGAAGGGGTCAGTTTCGACATGAACGATGACGGCAACATCGATAACATCTGTTTCGTGATCCAGGGAGCGGCAGCCGGCTGGTCTGACCTGCTCTGGCCCCATCGCTGGAGTCTCTCCAGCCAGGATGCACGGCTCGGGGGAAAGCGGGTCTGGGATTATCTCCTGATGCTCGAGGGCGGCTTCAGTGTCGGAACCCTGGCCCATGAATTCTTCCATGTCCTGGGATCCCCCGACCTCTATCATTACAATGATAATGGATCACCCGATCCGGTCGGCGCCTGGGATGTGATGTGTTCGAACCAGGATCCGCCCCAGTACATGAGCGCCTTCATGAAATACAAGTACGGCGACTGGATCGCATCCATTCCGGAGATCACCGAATCAGGGGTATATACACTTTACCCGCTCCAGATGACGGAACATACCGTCTACCGTATCAGGTCACCATACAGCCGCCAGGAATATTTCACCCTCGAATACCGCAAAAAGACAGGCAGGTACGAATCTTCGGTACCCGGTACCGGGCTGGTGATCTATCGGATCAACCCGAATGCCGGCAACGGCAATGCCGGAGGCCCGCCCGACGAGGTGTACGTCTACCGGCCGGGAGGATCCCTGGGCGCAGCGGGCACCTTGTCCTCCGCTGCGTTCGGTGCCACAGGGCGCAAGTCCTTCAGCGACAAGACCGATCCCAATTGCTTCCTGTACAATTCCGGGCAAGGAGGCCGCGGAGGCATTGATGTTTCCAGTATCAGCGTGTATCCGGATTCGGTAACCTTTGAAGTCACCATCACCCACCTTTTCCCGCCGACACAACTTGAAATGACACCGGCCGAAGGCTGGGTGAACCTGGTGTGGGCCGGCAGCATGGTCCCCGGCCTGACCGGTTATTACGTTTACCGTAATGGGGTCAGGGTCGATACCACCGCCAGTCCCGCATACCACGACGCTGACATACAAACCGGAAGTACCTATACCTATTATGTGACCGCCGCCTACGAGGGCGAACATTCCGGAGAATCGGAACCCAGCAATGAAGCGACCTATACTCCGCTCGGGATTCTTTCTCTTCCCTATGAGGAAGATTTCGAGGACAATGCCCACGGGTGGCTGATCAAGGGTTACGAAGAGGGGTTCCGTTGGGGCAATGCCGAAAGCCTGGATATGCAGACTACCAACGAGAGTCATTTCATTGCCGCAAGCTCGATGGCGGCAGGTGCGAACACCAAATGCCTGGACTACGCGATTACGCCCAGGCTCAACCTCTCAGGTCAGGACAAAGTGGTCCTGGACTTTGATTATGTCCTGAAACGCTGGCAGCAGCTTGATCATCTGAAGATATTCATCCGCCGCAACCGGTCGGGCGAGTGGAAACAGATCATTGACCTGCCTGTCTCAGGGATCGGAGCGGGTTACAAATGGAAGAGCTATTCGCTTGAATTGCCGCAGGAAGAATTAACTGAATCCGCTCAGATTGCGTTCCGCTATGATGACGGCGACGGGTTCGGGTACGCCGGAGCAGTGGATAATGTTTCCATCCATGTGTCCGGAAGCGGCACGGATCCATTGACCCTGGAAAATGAGCTTGAGCTTTACCCGAACCCTGCCTCCGGGAAAGCTTATATCAGGTTCAATTTTACGGGGCACCCTGAAACAACCCTGCGGATCTGTGAGCCGGGAGGGAAAGTCCTATGGTCCGGGAAAGCGTTCCCTGGTTATGGATCTATGGAAGAACTGGACCTGTCGCACCTTGCGAGTGGGCACTATTACGTGCTGGTCAGCTATTCCGGCAAGGTTATTGTCAAGCAGTTGGTCATACAATCGGAATAGGCAACGATGATTGAACAAGCATTCAGGATCATGGCCGGAGAGGTGGGTGCCTGCAAGCGCTGTGAGCTTCATGCAAGGCGGACTCAGGCGGTCTTCGGGATGGGCAATCCGTTCAGCGAACTGATGCTGATCGGCGAGGGCCCGGGCGAGGAGGAGGACCGGCAGGGGCTTCCCTTTGTGGGTAAATCCGGTCAACTGCTGGATAAAATACTGGCTGCCGCCGGATTCTCCCGTGAGGAAAACGTCTATATCGCCAATATAGTCAAATGCCGGCCCCCGGAAAACCGGGAACCCTCACCCGATGAACGGGCAGCCTGCCTGCCCTGGCTTGAAGAGCAGATCCGGCTGATCCGCCCCAGCATCATCATCCTGTTGGGCAGCACGGCCCTAAAAGGACTTCTCGACCCCGAAGGGAAGATCACGCGTGTCAGGGGAAAATGGCAGAACTGGAACGACATTTGGATCATGCCAACCTACCATCCATCGGCCCTCCTCAGGAATCCCGAACTGAAAAAGGATGTGTGGGAGGATATCAAGGAAGTTGTGCGGAAGTACCGTGAGGTAGTCGACCCCAGGCACATGGCCTCGCAGGTAAAATAGATCGGCTTCGCCTTACAAAAAAATCGGCTACGCCTCATGAAAAGTTCGCTTCGCGAACGAATGATCCTCGCTCCGCTCGGATGAAATAATTCGCGACCGAAGGGAGCTATTCGCGAGCGTTAGCGAGCAATTCACGAGGCGCAGCCGAGTTATTAGCCGAGCGTTAGCGAGGCCTAAATGATGAGCATCGCGTCGCCGTAGGTGCCGAAGCGGTA